>Ga0228698_1000446_pt1 | contig 32927 bp, 30 predicted proteins | sample McNCre117_Aug_MG_FD_178015 | JGI IMG/M metagenome (GOLD analysis project Ga0228698, IMG submission 178015) | Freshwater microbial communities from McNutts Creek, Athens, Georgia, United States - 1-17_Aug_MG | ecosystem: Environmental > Aquatic > Freshwater > Creek | place: USA: Georgia...
CCGAGTAGCGGCCACCCACGCGGGCGAGGTCGGGACCAGTCCGCTTGGAGCCCCACTGGAAGGGATGGTCATAGACCGACTCGCCAGCCAGGGAGTAGTGACCGTAGCGCAGCGTCTCGGCCTGGAACGGGCGAATCATCTGCGAGTGGCAGTTGTAGCAGCCCTCGCGCAGATAGACGTCGCGGCCGGCCAGCTGCAGCGCGGTGTAGGGCTTGAGGCCCTCGACCGGCTGGGTGGTCGACTTCTGGAAGAACAGGGGAACGATCTCGAGCAGACCGCCGACCGACAGCACCAGCGTGATCAGCACGATCATCAGGAAGTTGCTGGTCTCGATCCGCTCGTGGCCCTTGACGGGTGCGTTGTGGTTAGCCATTTTTCTTTACTCCTCAGGCGTGGGCGGCGGCAGGAATCTGCACCACGGGCACAGCGCCGGCCTTGAGGCCCTGGCGTGCGGTCATGATGGTGTTCCACAGCATCACGCACATACCGGACAGGTAGAGCAGGCCACCGACCAGACGGATGACGTAGAAGGGGAAGGACGCCTTGACCGACTCGACGAAGGTGTAGGTCAGGGTGCCGTCGGCATTGATCGCACGCCACATCAGGCCCTGCATGACGCCGGAAATCCACAGCGCGGCGATATACAGCACGATGCCGATGGTCGCAACCCAGAAGTGCAGCTCGATCGCGGGCACCGAGTACATCTTCTTCTGGCCGAACAGGCGCGGGATCAGGTAGTAGAGCGAGCCCATGGTCACCAGACCGACCCAGCCCAGGGCGCCCGAGTGCACGTGACCGACGGTCCAGTCGGTGTAATGCGACAGCGCGTTGACAGTCTTGATCGCCATCATCGGACCTTCGAAGGTCGACATGCCGTAGAAGGACAGCGAAACGATCAGGAAGCGCAGGATGGGATCATCGCGCAGCTTGTGCCAGGCACCCGACAGGGTCATGATGCCGTTGATCATGCCGCCCCAGGACGGAGCCAGCAGGATCAGCGAGAAGATCATGCCGACCGACTGGGTCCAGTCAGGCAGTGCGGTGTAGTGCAGGTGGTGCGGACCCGCCCACATGTAGGTGAAGATCAGCGCCCAGAAGTGGACGATGGACAGACGGTAGGAGTAGACCGGGCGCTCGACCTGCTTCGGGATGAAGTAGTACATCATGCCCAGGAAGGCGGCGGTCAGGAAGAAGCCGACTGCGTTGTGACCATACCACCACTGGATCATCGCGTCCTGCGCACCCGAATAGACCGAGTAGGACTTGAACATGCCCACCGGCAGCGCCATGCTGTTGACGATGTGCAGCAGCGCCACGGCGATGATGAAGGCACCGAAGAACCAGTTCGCGACGTAGATATGACGCACCGTACGCTTGCCGATCGTGCCGAAGAACACGATGGCGTAGGCGACCCAGACCACGGCGATCAGGATGTCAATTGGCCACTCAAGCTCGGCGTATTCCTTGCCCTGGGTATAGCCCAGCGGCAGGGTGATCGCGGCGAGCACGATGACGAGCTGCCAGCCCCAGAAGGTGAAGGCGGCGAGGCCACCGGCAAACAGCCGGGTGTGGCAGGTGCGCTGGACCACGTAATAGCTGGTCGCGAACAGGCCACTGCCGCCAAAGGCGAAAATCACCGCATTGGTATGCAGCGGGCGCAGACGACCAAAGGAAGTCCAGGGCAGGCCGAGATTGAGCTCGGGAAAGGCAAGCTGGGCAGCAATGATCACGCCAACCAGCATCCCCACCACGCCCCAAACCACGGCCATGATGGAAAACTGCCTGACGACTCTGTCGTTATAGACCCCCGCTGGGAAGGCCGCTGTTGTCACGGTCATACAAACACTCCTCGAAATAACACCACATTGAAGTATCGACACTAAGCAACCGGCGGCGATTGACCTGGGTCAATCGCCATGAAGAATACGTTCCCCCTCGCGCTCGACGTTGTCGAACTGGCCGCGATCGAGAGCCCACCAGAACAGTGCCATGATGACAAGGACCAGCAAGACCGAAAGAGGAATGAGCAGGTAGAGCGATTCCATGAGATCAGGCTCCCGAAAAAGAGGGATTCGTTGCAGGCAGGTATGCCAGCCTCATCGCGTTGCCGATCACCAGCAAGGAACTGGTGGCCATGCCCAGGCCGGCCAGCCAGGGCGGCATCCACCCGCCAAGGGCCAGCGGCACCGCGACCGTGTTGTAGATCGCGGCCCACCACAGGTTCTGGCGCACGACCGCCATGGTCTTGCGCGACAACGCAATGACGCCGACCAGCTCAGAGAGCTGGCCGCCCTGAACCACGAAATCGGATTGAGCCTGCGCCAAGGGCGCGCCATGGCCCAGCGCGAAGGAACAGTCGGCGCGAGCCAGCACCGGGCCATCGTTGAGGCCGTCGCCCACCATTGCGATCCTGGAGCCACGGGCCTGCAGCGCCAGCATCTCGGCCAGCTTGTGTTCCGGACTGGCCTGTGCCACCATGTCGGTGATGCCGAGCTGGCGCGCCACGCGCGCCACCGCCTCGGCCTTGTCGCCCGAGAGCAGCCGCAGGCGCAGCCCCATGGCACGCAGGCTGACGAGCACGGCGGATGCCTCTTCGCGCACGCCCTCGTCGAGCACAAAGGTCGCGAGCCAGCCCGAGGCGTCGCGCAGATAGGCACAAGACGCATCGGATGCGGTCTGGCCGGCTGCGGTGAGCGCAAGTTCGTCCAGGCCACAGAAGGCAGCCGATCCCAGCCGCAACATCGCCTCGCCCTGCCCGGCCTGCAGACCCTGACCAGGAATTTCCTGCACCTCGCGGAAGACCGCCACGGGCGAGCCTTCCTGCTGTGCCTGGGCAATCGCGCGCGAAACCGGATGCAGGGAAGCCTGCGCCAGCGGGCCTGCCAGCTGCAGGGCCTGCAGGCTCGAAACCCCTGCGCGCGCGATGACCTGACGCAGCACCACCCGGTCGCGTGTCAGAGTGCCGGTCTTGTCGAACACCACGGTGTCGATGCCGGCAAGCGCCTCGAAGGCCTGCAGGCGCCGCACCAGCACGCCACGCTTGGCCAGCGCTCCGGCAGCGGCGAGCATGGCGACCGGCGTCGCAAGAGACAGTGCACAGGGACAGGTCACGATCAGCACCGCGACCGCCACCGAGATCGCATGCCGGGAATCAAGCTGCCACCACCCCAGCCCTGCGGTGGCTGCTGCCAGCAGCACCAGCAGCAGGAACGGCGCGGCGATGCGATCGGCCAGCTGTGCCAGACGCGGCTTCTCGGTCGAGACCCGCTCCATCAGTTGCACGATCTGCGCGAAGCGGGTGTCGCGGCCCAGGCGCTCGATGCGCACCAGGGCGGCACCCGCGAGGTTGTAGCTTCCGGCGACCACCATCTCGCCTTGGTGTCGCGTGACCGGATGCGATTCACCCGTCAACAAGGCCTCGTCAACGGTGACGCCGGCGCTGAGCAGCACGCCATCGCCCGGGAAAGCCTGGCCGGCCTGCACGCGCACGGTGTCGCCGACCAGCAGGCGCTTGAGCGAGATCGGCTCGAAGCCGCCATCGGCGGCCTGGCGCTCGCAGCGCTCGGGCAGGCGGTTGATCAGCGCGTCGAGCGCGCCGGCGGTGCGGTCGCGCGCCTTGAGTTCGAGGTAGCGCCCGCCGAGCAGGAAGAACACGAACATCGTCAGCGAGTCGTACCAGATCTCGTTGCCCCAGGGGCCGGCGGGATCGAAGGTCGCGCCGCTGCTGGCGATGAAGGTCACGAGAATGCCGATCGACACCGGCGTGTCCATGCCGACGCGGCCGCGCCTGAGGTCACGCCAGGCGCTGGCGAAGAAAGGGCCACTGGCGAACAGCAGCACCGGCACGCTCAACAGCCAACAGGCCCAGCGCAGCAGGTGCAGGTACTCGGGCGCGATCTCGCCCGGCGCGCTGAGGTACATCGGCGTCGTGTACATCATCACCTGCATCATGCAGAACCCCGCGACGAACAGGCGCCAGAGCGCCTTGCGTGTTTCGGCCTGGCGCTGGCTGATGCTGAGCGCCTGCTGCAACGGCAGCAGGCGGTAGCCGCTGGCGCCGACGGCACGCGCGATGTCCGAGATGCGGGTACGCGCCGGATCCCAGCGCACAGTCAGGCGCCGGGTGGCCGCATGCACCTGGGCCGAAACGACGCCGGGCTTGCCCGCCAGCGCCGACTCGACCGCCTCCGAGCAGGCAGCGCAGTACATGCCTTGCACCAGCAGCACCGATTCGCAGCCCGGCTGGCCATCGAACTCACAGGGCTGGGTGAAGTCCTGCTGCTCGACCGGATCATCGAGCACGGTGAAATCGTCGGTGACGGTCAGCGGGCCCCGATGAGCGCCCAGCAACCAGTCTCCCGTACCCGATTCGGGCACAGGACGGCTAGCGATCGCCGGCGAATCAGACATGCGGCGATTTTATCCCAGGCGCTCCATCGCCTTGCCGGGCGTGACCTGATGCAACGGCATCGTAACTGGGGGCAGCGGGCGTAAACTGCAAGATACCGTATCGATTTAAATACGCACTAACCAGGAGATCTCATGTACAAGCGCATATTGGTCGCGACCGACGGCTCCAAACTGTCCGAAATGGCGGTGGAACATGCCCTGAAACTGGCAGACATCACGGGTGCCGAACTGATTGCGCTCAAGGTCGTGCCACGCTATCCACAGACCTATTTCGAGGGCGGCGTGGGCGTGCCGGCCGACGAGATCAAGCGCATCGAGGAGCAGTGGCAACAGGAGGCGCTGCAGGTGGTCAACGCGATCCGGTCCGAGGGCCAGAAGCTGTCGGTCAAGGTCAAGGCCATGACCGCCAAGTCCGATCTGGTGGCCGAGGCCATCATCGCGGCGGCCAAGCGCAACAAGTGCGACCTGATCGTGATGGCCTCGCACGGGCGCAAGGGACTCAAGCGCCTGCTGCTGGGCAGCGAGACCCAGCAGGTGCTGACGCATTCGCACATTCCGGTGCTGGTGCTGCGCTGAGGCGCGACCCGGCACACAGGAAGGCGGGCCCCGGGAAGGGGTTCAGGCGAACAGGGCCCGGTGCTGGTCGCGCAGCAGGTTCTTCTGCACCTTGCCCATGGTGTTGCGCGGCAGGTCGGTCACGACGAAGCAGCGCTTGGGCACCTTGTAGTTGGCCAATTCGGCCTTGAGGCTGCCCAGCAGCTGTTCCGGATCGGGCGCGGCGCCCTTGCGCGGCACGACGACGGCCACGCCGACCTCGCCGAAGTCGGGATGCGGCACGCCGACCACGGCGCTCTCCTCGACGCCGGGCAGCTCGTTCAGGCTGGCCTCGACCTCGGCCGGATAGACGTTGTAGCCGCCGCTGATGATCAGGTCCTTGCTGCGCCCGACGATGGTGACATAGCCGTCCCCGTCCTGGCAGCCGACGTCGCCGGTGCGGAACCAGCCGTCGGCGGAGAACTCCTCGCGGGTCTTCTCGGGCATGCGCCAGTAGCCCGAGAACACGTTGGGGCCGCGCACCTGGATCGCGCCGATCTCGCCGCCGGCGACGGGCGAGCCGCCCTCGGCCACGATGCGCAGGCCAACGCCCGGCAGCGGAAAGCCGACCGTGCCGCCACGGCGCTCGGACTGGCCCGCATGGCGCTCGTCGGCCCGGCAGGGGTTGGAGGTCAGCATGATGGTCTCGCTCATGCCGTAGCGCTCCAGTATGGTGTGGCCGGTGCGCTGCTGCCAGGCGCGGAAAGTCTCGATCAGCAGCGGCGCGGAGCCCGAGATGAACAGGCGCATGTGGCACGCCGCCTCGGTCGTCAGCGCGGGCTCGGCCAGCATGCGCACGTAGAGCGTGGGCACGCCCATGAAGACGGTGGCGCGCGGCAGCAGCGCAATGACCTGCTTCGGATCGAAGCGGTTCAGCCAGAGCATGGTGCTGCCGTTGAGCAGCGCGGCATGGATGGCGACGAACAGGCCGTGGACGTGAAAGATCGGCAGCGCGTGGATCAGGACGTCACCGCTCTGCCAGCCCCAGTAGTCCTTGAGCATGACGGCATTGCTCAGCAGGTTGCCGTGCGTGAGCATGGCGCCCTTGCTGCGCCCGGTGGTGCCGCTGGTGTAGAGGATGGCGGCGAGGTCGTCGGCCTGGCGCGGCACGGGCTGCTGCTGATCGCCGCAGTGCGCGGCGCGTTCGAGCAGGCTGCCGCTGCGGTCGTCATCGAGCGTGAACACATGGGCGGTGCCGGCCTGGAACGCGATCTGGCTGACCCAGCCGAAGTTGGCACTGGTGCAGACCACGACCGCCGGCTCGGCATCGCCGAGAAAATAGCTGATCTCGCCCTTCTGGTAGGCGGTATTGAGCGGCAGGAACACCAGGCCTGCACGCAGCGTGGCCAGGTACAGCATCACGGCCTCGACCGACTTCTCGACCTGGACCGCGACGCGGGCGCCCGCCGGCAATTCGAGCGACTGCAGCAGGTTCGCGAGGCGGGCACTGCCCTGTTCGAGTTCGCGCCAGCTGTAGCGCACGCTGGCCGCCTCGGCCACGAAGGCTTCGACTGCCAGGTCATCAAGCTCGGCCGGGAAGGCCGCGCGCAGGTGGGTGTAGAGGTTGTGGTCCATCCGGATCTCGTCGCTGGAAAGAAAGAGGTTCAGGCAGCGGGCTGGCGCCGGGCCCAGAGCCACAGGACCAGACCGCCTACGATCATGGGCAGGGACAGCCACTGGCCCATGCTCAGGCCGAGCTGCAGCAGACCGAGGTGGGCATCGGGCTCGCGGAAGAACTCGGCGATGAAGCGCATCGAGCCGTAGCCGACCAGGAAGGCGGCCGAGACCTCGCCACGGCGGCGCGGGCGCCGGGCATAGGCCCACAGCAGCGCAAACAGCAGCAGGCCTTCAAGCCCGAACTGGTAGAGCTGGGACGGATGGCGCGGCAGCTCGCCGGCGCCGGGGAATACAATGCCCCAGGGCAGCGCGGGATCGGCCACCCGGCCCCAGAGTTCGCCGTTGATGAAGTTGCCGATGCGCCCGGCCGCCAGGCCGGTCGGGACGCAGGGGGCGACGAAATCCATCACCTGCAGCCAGGGTTTGTGGCGCGAATGCGCGAACCAGGCCATCGCGAGCAGCACGCCGAGCAGGCCGCCGTGAAAGCTCATGCCACCTTCCCAGACCGCGAAGATCTTGAGCGGCTGCGCCAGATAGTCCAGCGGCTTGTAGAACAGCACATAGCCGATGCGTCCGCCCAGCACGACCCCGAGCACGCCCAGGAACAGGATGTCCTCGACGTCGCGCGCACTCCAGGCCCCCTGCCCTTCGATGCGGACGAAGGCCGGATGATTCAGACGCCGCCGTCCGAGCCAGAGGAACATCAGGAATGCGGCCAGATAGGTCAGCCCATACCAGTGGACGGACAGCGGGCCGACACGCAGCGCGACCGGATCGATTTGGGGATGGATCAGCATGCGGCGATTGTGCCAGCGCCGCCGCGCCCGCTCAGCTCACTTGCCCCTGCCCTGCAGCGGCAAGCCCATGTGCCGGCGGTTGGCGTCGATGCGGCGCTGCCGGCGCTTTTGCAGCTTCTCGTCCTCGCGGCGCCGGGTGTAGCCCGAGCGATCGGCCCAGCCCCACCAGAGCGCGGTAATGGCAAACGGCGTCAGCACCCACCACCAGCTCCAGGCAGCGACGGGCGTGACGCCGAAAGATTTGAGCAGCAGGAAGGTCAGCCCCAGCAGCAAGAGATACATCCCGGCCTCCGCAGATGATCGGCTCCCCGCACCGCCACGGCCACAAGGTCGCAGCTGGCGATACGGGGCGCCTGATCCCGATTCTGACTCAAGGCGGGCGCTGGGGCCAGGGCCTCCTGCAAGGCCCGGCACGGACACGGGCGCCTGCCATGGCGGCAGGTGCCCGAAGCCGGCTTAGTTGCTCTTGGCGAGCTGGTCGAGGATGTGCGGGTTCTCGAGCGTCGAGGTGTCCTGCGTGATCGACTCGCCCTTGGCCAGCGCACGCAGCAGGCGGCGCATGATCTTGCCGGAACGGGTCTTGGGCAGGTTCTCGCCGAAGCGGATTTCCTTGGGCTTGGCGATCGGACCGATTTCCTTGGCGACCCAGTTGCGCAGCTCGGTGGCGAGCTTCTTGGCATCGTCACCGCTGGGCACCTGGCCCTTGAGCACGACGAAGGCAACGATGGCCTCGCCGGTCAGGTCATCGGGACGGCCGACGACGGCGGCCTCGGCCACCAGATCGGTCTTGGCGACCAGCGCGGACTCGATTTCCATCGTGCCCATGCGGTGACCCGAGACGTTGAGCACGTCGTCGATACGACCGGTGATGCGGAAGTAGCCTCGGTCCTCGCTGCGCACCGCACCGTCGCCGGCCAGGTAGTAGCCCTTGAGTTCCTCGGGGAAGTAGCTCTTCTTGAAGCGCTCGGGGTCGCCCCAGATGGTGCGGATCATCGACGGCCAGGGCTTCTTGACGACCAGGATGCCGCCCGCGCCATTGGGCACGTCATTGCCGGTCTCATCGACGATGGCGGTCGTGATGCCCGGCAGCGGCAGCGTGCACGAACCCGGCACCAGCGGGGTCGCGCCCGGCAGCGGGGTGATCATGTGGCCGCCGGTCTCGGTCTGCCAGAAGGTATCGACGATCGGGCAACGCTCGCCGCCGACATGCTTGTAGTACCACATCCAGGCTTCGGGGTTGATCGGCTCGCCGACCGAACCCATGATGCGCAGGCTCGACAGATCCCAGTTCTTCGGATGCACCTTCTCGTCACTGTCGCAGGCCTTGATCAGCGAACGGATCGCGGTCGGCGCGGTGTAGAAGATGGTGCACTTGTGCTTCTCGATCATCTGCCAGAAGCGGCCGGCGTTGGGATAGGTCGGCACGCCCTCGAACACGATCTGGGTCGCGCCGGCGGCCAGCGGGCCATAGGCGACATAGCTGTGGCCGGTGATCCAGCCGATGTCGGCGGTACACCAGAACACGTCGCTGTCCTTCAGGTCGAAGGTCCAGTCCATGGTCATCTTGGTCCACAGCAGGTAGCCGCCGGTGCTGTGCTGCACGCCCTTGGGCTTGCCGGTGGAACCCGAGGTGTAGAGCACGAACAGCGGATGCTCGGCGCCGACGACCTCGACCGGGCATTCGGTCGATTGGGCCGCCATTTCCTCGTGCATGAAGCTGTCACGGCCCTCGACCATGTTGACGGCGCTCTGGGTGCGCTGGAACACGATGACGTTGCGGACCGCCTCGCAGCCGCCCAGGCCGATGGCTTCATCGACGATGGCCTTGAGCGGCAGCTCCTTGCCACCGCGCATCTGGTAGTTCGCGGTCACGACGGCGACGGCGCCGATGTCCTGGATGCGTTCCTGCAGGGCCTTGGACGAGAAGCCGCCGAAGACCACGCTGTGGATGGCGCCGATGCGGGCGCAGGCCTGCATCGCGACCACGCCTTCGATCGTCATCGGCATGTAGATGATGACGCGGTCACCCTTGCCAATGCCCTTGGACTTGAGCGCGTTGGCGAACTGCGACACCTTGGCCAGCAGCTCCTTGTAGGTCACCTTGGTGACTTCGCCGCCGTCGGCTTCGAAGATGATCGCGGTCTTGTCCTCGACCGGGGTGCCGATGTGGCGATCCAGGCAGTTGTAGGAGGCATTGAGTTCGCCGTCCTGGAACCACTTGAAGAAAGGAGCGTTGGAAGTGTCCAGCGTTTGCGTGAACGGCTTGTGCCAGCTCAGGTTCTCGCGGGCGCGCTTGGCCCAGAAGCCTTCGAAGTCCTGCTCGGCCTCGGCGCACAGCGCCTGGTAGGCGTCCATGCCCGCGACACGGGCGGCGGCGACGGTGGCGGCGCTGGGCTCGAAGACGCGGTTTTCGACCAGAGTGGACTGGATGGCAGACGAAGTGGCGGACATTAAAGGGTCTCCTATCTGATTGATTGTTGAGAGCAACGCTAGCAAATGTGCGCGGGCTCTCTGACGAGGCTCTTACACCGCCACCGAGGGCCAGGACCTGGCGGCGGGAGCCTACAATCTGGCGCTGATCAACCCGACCCACCATGCGCCACCCCCCGCCCGATCCGACCAAGCCGATAGGCCCGCTGCCCAAGCTGATCTTCGCCAGCCGCTGGCTGCAGCTGCCGCTCTACCTGGGACTGATCGCCGCGCAAGGTATTTACGTTTATCATTTCTGGGTGGAGCTGCTGCACCTGATCGAAGCCGCCTTCGGCGATCAGGACGCCCTCAACGCCCTGGTGGCCAGCATCGGCTACAAGTCCGACGTCGAGTTGTCCTCGCTCAGCGAAACCGTCATCATGCTGGTGGTGCTGGCCCTGATCGATGTGGTGATGATTTCCAACCTGCTGATCATGGTGATCGTCGGCGGCTACGAGACCTTCGTCAGCCGCATGGGCCTGGAAAGCCACCCCGACCAGCCCGAATGGCTCAGCCACGTCAACGCCTCGGTGCTCAAGGTCAAGCTCGGCACCGCGATCATCGGCATCTCGTCGATCCACCTGCTCAAGACCTTCATCAACGCCGCCAACTACGACGAGAAGGTGCTGATGTGGCAGACCATCATCCACGTCGCATTCCTGCTCAGCGCGATGGCGATCGCGATGACCGACCGCCTGCTCGATGCCAATGAATCGGCCACCAGGCACTGAGCACGCCGACCGTTTTTCCCACCCGACCCTGAAAGACCTGACATGACCGCCATCAAACAGGAAGACCTGATCCAGTCCGTCGCGGACGCCTTCCAGTACATCAGCTATTACCACCCGCTCGACTACATCAAGGCGCTGGGCGAGGCCTACGAGCGCGAGCAGAGCCCGGCGGCCAAGGACGCGATCGCCCAGATCCTGACCAACAGCCGCATGTCGGCCGAGGGCCACCGCCCGATCTGCCAGGACACCGGCATCGGCATGGTGTTCATCAAGGTCGGCATGAACGTGAGCTGGCCCGACGCGACCATGAGTGTGCAGCAGATGATCGACGAGGGCGTGCGCCGCGCCTACGCCAACCCCGACAATCCGCTGCGCGCCTCGGTGCTGGCCGACCCGGCCGGCGCGCGCCGCAATACCAAGGACAACACGCCGGCCGTGGTCCACTTCGAGATCGTTCCGGGCGACCACGTGGAAGTCATCTGCGCGGCCAAGGGCGGCGGCTCGGAAGCCAAGTCCAAGTTCGCGATGCTCAACCCGTCCGATGATCTGGTCGATTGGGTGCTCAAGAAGATCCCCGAGATGGGCGCCGGCTGGTGCCCGCCGGGCATCATCGGCATCGGCATCGGCGGCACGCCCGAGAAGGCGATGCTGCTGGCCAAGGAATCGATCATGGCCCCGGTGGACATCCATGACCTGATCGCCAAGGCCAAGACCGGCGCGACGCTGACGCGCCCCGAGCAACTGCGCCTGGAGCTGTACGAGAAGGTCAACGCGCTGGGCGTAGGCGCGCAGGGCCTGGGCGGCCTGACCACGGTGCTCGACGTCAAGGTGCTCGACTACCCCTGCCACGCGGCCAACCTGCCGGTGGCCCTGGTGCCCAACTGCGCCGCGACCCGCCACTGCCACTTCCACCTCGACGGCTCGGGCCCGGCCAAGATCGAGCCGCCCAAGCTGGAGGACTGGCCGGCCGTGACCTGGATGCCCGACACCCAGAGCGCGACCCGCGTCAACCTCGACACCCTGACCAAGGAGGAAGTCGCCTCCTGGAAAATGGGCCAGAAGCTGCTGCTCAACGGCAAGATCCTGACCGGCCGCGACGCCGCTCACAAGCGCATCGCCGACATGCTGGCCCGTGGCGAGAAGCTGCCGGTGGACTTCACGAATCGCGTGATCTACTACGTCGGCCCGGTCGATCCGGTGCGCGACGAGGTGGTCGGCCCGGCCGGCCCGACCACCGCGACCCGCATGGACAAGTTCACACGTACCATGCTGGAGCAGACCGGCCTGATCTCGATGATCGGCAAGTCCGAGCGCGGCCCGGTCGCCATTGAAGCGATCAAGGACAGCCAGAGCGCCTACCTGATGGCCGTCGGCGGTGCCGCCTATCTGGTGGCCAAGGCGATCAAGTCGTCCAAGGTGGTGGGCTTCGCCGACCTCGGCATGGAAGCGATCTACGAGTTCGACGTCCAGGACATGCCGGTGACGGTCGCGGTCGATTCGAGCGGCGCCAACGTGCACGAGAACGGCCCGACCGAGTGGAAGCAGCGCATCGCCAGCGGCGAGTTCAAGGGCATCGCGCTCACTCCGGCCTGATCCCTCGCCCCTGACGGCACCTCTCGTGCTTGCCGTCGGGAACAAAAAGCCCCGGTCTCGTCACGAGCCGGGGCTTGGAACTTCGTGCGGCCGCCAGCGCGCAGCTGGCGGCGAGCGCAGGATCAGTGCAGGTGGCGCGGCTTGCGCGGCCCGCCGTGGCCGCCCGAGCCCCCGTTGCCACCGCGCGGCGGACGGCCGAGCTGCATCGAGCTGATCAGCGCGTCGAAGCGGCCGGTGAACAGCTTGTCGATCGCCGCGACCACCTCGCCAAGCTCGGAGCCGTCGAAGTGGCGCTCCATCAAGTGCACCACGTCCTCGACCAGCAGGTCGCGCTGCACCTGCATGATGGCCGCCGGCGTCGGGCCGATGAACAGCAGCAGGAAGTCGTCGCGCGCCTCGGCCTCGGGCGCGGCCTCTTCCTCGTCGAACTCGATGTCGTAGAAGGAGACTTCGAGCGCGGCGCCGGCGGCGGCGATCTCGTTGAGGCTCATGCAGACCTCGTCGAGCGCATGGCGGAAATCCTCGTCACCCTCCAGCGTCCAGCAGATCTGCAGCAGGTGTTCCTTGGGATCGAAGCGGATGCCGGGCTCATCCTCGTAGAAGCTTGGCGCGGCCTCGAGCAGGTTCTTGGAGCCGGTGTATTTCCACAGCGGCTTGAGCGCTTCCTGGAGGGACTTGTAGTCCACATCGTCACGCAGGGGAATGTCACCATGGACATGAATCTCGAAAGGCGGGTTGAAGTGGCTCATGGTGTTGCTCGCTGGTGAGCGCCGGTTGGCGCGGTTCCTGCCCTGGAATGTCGAACCCATTGTAGGGCCTGGGGTGGCGCCGGGCGTAGGTAGGCCGGCGCTGGCTGTCATGCGCGCAGGCGCATGGGTGGACGCAGGGTTGTGCTCAGGCGCGGCTGTGGCGCTGGTGCCCCGGACCGGAATCGAACCGGTACGCCCGGTTAGAGGCGGCGGATTTTAAGTCCGATGTGTCTACCAATTTCACCACCGGGGCCGAGCCGGGAGTGTACCCGCTAATCGCCCCTCAGCCTTCGCCCCGGAAAGCCCCACGGCGCGCGGCGAGCTTCTTCCTGCGCTCGGCCGCGAGTTCGGATTCGATCTGGTGAGCGGCCTCCAGCCAGCGCACGAACTGCTCCGGGATTTCGAGCGTGATGCGGCCGATCGTGCCGGCACGGAAATCGGTCAGCACGACCTCGGCCGCCTTCTGCGCGTTGAGCCGTCCGCCCGGCAGCAGCGCGCCGCGCCGCTTGCCGATCGCGAACAGCAGCTCGTCATCCTTGAGCGCAGTGACCGCCTCCACGCCCAGACCCAGCTTGTAGCGCGCGTCCAGCTGGGCCGCGTAAGGCCCTTGCAGCACCTTGAGCAGTTCGAGCGCGACCTCCTCCTCGTCATAGGCGTTGCGCCCGACCGCGCCGCTGGCCGCGAGGTGGTAGCCGCTCTCGGGCACGACGATCTTGGGCCAGAGCATGCCGGGCGTGTCGTAGAGATAGAAGTCGTCGGCCAGCACGATGCGTTGCTCGGTCTTGGTCACGCCGGCCTCGTCGCCGGTCTTGGCCGCGCGCTTGCCCTTGAGGGTGTTGACCAGCGTCGATTTGCCGACATTAGGAATGCCGCCGATCAGCACCCGCAACGGCTTGGCCATGCCGCCACGCAGCGGCGCCAGCTCACGGCAGGCCGCGATGATGGCCTTGGCCGGCGCGGTCTCGCTCGCATCGAGTGCGATCGCCCGCGTGCCGGGCTGGGCGTTGTAGTGCGCCAGCCAGAGTTCGGTGCGTTGCGGATCGGCCAGATCCTGCTTGTTGAGCACCTTGAGCGTGGGCTTGCCGGCGGTCAGCTCGGCCAGCATCGGATTGGCGCTGGAACCCGGCAGGCGCGCGTCGAGCAGCTCGACCACGACGTCAAGCTCCTTGACGCGTTCGAGTATCGCCTTCCTGGTGGCATGCATGTGACCGGGAAACCATTGAATCGCCATCGTGTTCTCTTTCTGGGGTTGCTGTGGAATGGACGGAATTGTGCCCGCGTCGGCCCGGCACGCGCATCGAGGACAATCACGTACCATGGGCACAGAAACCTTCACGCTCGAACTGCCGCAGCGCCAGACGACGATCGCCGCCCCACCAGAACGCACGCTGCTGCAGAGCCTGCTCGGTGCCAGCCAGCCCTGGACCAGCTCGTGCCGCAACGGCAGCTGCCGCAGCTGCCTGGGCCGGCTCGAATCCGGCACGGTGCGCTATGGCATCGCCTGGCCAGGCCTGAGCGCGGAAGAAAAGGCAGAGGGTCTGGTCCTGCCCTGCGTGGCCCACCCGACGAGCGACGTCCGGCTGCGCTTCATCGGTCTCTGAAGACCGGGCCACACGGGCCGGGGGACTTCAGGCATTGCTGGCAAGCCAGTCGTGCAGCTCGTGCACTGAATGCGCGACATGCAGCGGCCGCAGCGCGTCAAAACCGAGCGGATCGTGCGCGCCGTAGCTGACCGCGACGCTCGGGCAGCCGGCGTTGAGCGCCATCTGCAGGTCATGCGTGGTGTCGCCTATCATCAGCGTGCGCTCGGGCTCGGTACCGAATTCGCGCATCAGCTCGTGCAGCATCTGCGGACTGGGCTTGCCGGCAGTCTCATCGGCGGTGCGCGAACCATCGAACACACCATGCAGCTCGACGCTGCGCAACGCCTCGTCCAGGCCGCGCCGGCTCTTGCCGGTGGCGACCGCGAGCCAGTGGTGGCGGGCACGCAATTCGGCCAGCAGCGGCAGTACGCCGTCGAACAGCGTGATTTCGTCCTGACGCGCCAGATAATGATGACGATAGCGCTCGGCCAGCCGAGGATAAAGCTCGGGCGCCACATCGGGCGCGGCCTGCGCGAGCGCCTGCATCAGCCCCATGCCGATCACGAACGAGGCCTCGCGCGCGCTCGGCTCGCACCCGCCGACATCGCGCACCGCAGCCTGGATGCTGCGCGTGATCAGGCGGGTGGAATCGAACAGGGTGCCATCCCAGTCGAAGGCGATCAGATCGAAGCGGCGTGGGCGCATGGTCTCGAATCAAAAAGAAAAGGGCGCATATTACGCGCCCTTTCTTGCAAGCCTGAATTAACCCTTGCTCAGAGCAGGAATTGATCCAGATCCTGGCCAGCCGCCAGCACGGTCTTGACCCACTCGGGCTTGCGGCCCGGACCACCCGACCAGAGTTCGCCATTCGGACCCCGGTATTTGGCCGGAGCCTTGGCCTTGGATGCAGCGCCGGCCTTGCGGCCTGCCGTGGGCGCATTCAGGTCTTCGATGGTAATGCCGTACTCGCGCATTTTTGCCTTGATCTCGGCGATCACATTCACCAGATCTTGCTTGCGCACTTTTTCGGCTTCCGCCATCAGGGCTTGGGCCTGGGAAACCAATTCGGTGTAAGTAGCCATGTCGACGTCCTTTCTAATAACTGACACGGCAAATTATACAAAAAATTCTCGAATGTTTCCCCAGTCGAGCAATTCGGGCGGCAGATCCGCCTGCAATTGCAGCGGCTGCTGCTGAACCGGATGAACAACGCCCAATTGCCAGGCATGCAGAAACATGCGTCGGAGTCCGTTCTTTTGCATGAGGCGATTCAATTCGAAGTCGCCATACTTGTCGTCGCCGACGATCGGATGACCGGCGCTGGCCAGATGGACCCGGATCTGGTGCGTGCGCCCGGTCTTGATCGTCACGGCCAGCAGGGTCAGCCGTGGCGCATCGCCATCCGACCCATTGACTGGCGCGCGCACCGCCCCCAATACCTTGACCAAGGTAATCGAACGCATGCCATCCGGATCATCCGGCGTGGTCACGCGCACGCGCCGTTCGCCATCGGGCAACAGATACTTGTGCAGCGGCTGATCGATCACCTTCTTGCTCGCGGGCCAACTGCCCTTGACCAAGGCCAGATAGGTCTTGGCGGTCTCGCGCGCGCGGAACTGATCCTGCAGCGCCCTGAGCGCGCTCTTTTTCTTGGCCACCAGCAGGATGCCGCTGGTTTCGCGGTCGAGCCGGTGCACCAGCTCCAGCAGGGCCGCGTCGGGACGTGCCTGGCGCAATTGCTCGATCACGCCGAACGAGACGCCGCTGCCGCCATGGACCGCGACGCCGGCCGGCTTGTTCAGCGCCAGGAAGGCCGCGTCCTCGAACAGCAGCGGAAATTCGCGCGCCGGCGCCGGATTGGCCGCCTTGGCCTCGACCTTCTCGGACAGCCGGATCGGCGGCACCCGCACCAGGTCGCCGGCCTGGACCCGGCTGTCGGCCTGGGCCCGGCCCTTGTTGACCCGGACCTCGCCGGAACGGATGATGCGATAGACATGCGTCTTGGGCACGCCCTTGAGTTCGCGCAGCAAAAAATTGTCCAGCCGTTGACCGGCGGACTCGGCATCGACGGTGTAGTGTCGGACCTGGGGCAAAGAAGCCATGAAAAATCGGATACCTGTTGATCGGCGCGTGCCGGCCGGAAAACCCGTCAGCACTTCGCGCATTTTCGGGGCGCCGGAGACTATAATGGATTGATCCGGAGCCGGGAGGGGTAAGTGTTTGATTTGCCTCGTAGTTTAAGGCAGCCCGCCGCAACCGCCTGCAGACAGGCGGCGGCCAGGCGCCCCGCTGGCACCGGATATGGTTGCCAACCACCCCGGCACTGCAGCACGTCAGCCCCGACCGGCCCGCATCGGCCGCTGCGGCGCTCCGTGCCAGCGCACCGGGTGGCGAACCGCCGTCGATGAGAGCGAACCCGATACGGAATACCCCAGACGTCCAGCCGGCAGGCCGCAAAGCCGGGGCTGGACGAGGACCGAAGTGAACACAAAGACCATGAGGCAAGCCAGCGTGCGCAGCACCGCATTGCCCCCTTTGATCACCCAACTCCACGCGCCTAGCCCCGGGCTGGGTTGAGCGCGCGCGGCCTGCTGCACGCATCGCGGCGCCGCCCCTCCCCGCCCCGGGCTCTCCGGCAATTCCTCCAAGTTCGCGCCGTCCACTGCGGTTCACGGCTCGGGTCCGATCGGACCCTGTTAGTCAGTGACAAGAGGAACAGACAAATGAAGCGCATGTTGATCAACGCCACACAGGCCGAGGAGCGCCGGCTGGCCATCGTTGACGGGCAGAAGCTGCTCGACTACGAGATCGAAATCGAAGGGCGCGAGCAGCGCAAGGGCAACATCTACAAGGCCGTCGTGACCCGGGTCGAGCCCTCGCTCGAAGCGTGTTTCGTCGATTACGGCGAGGACCGCCACGGCTTCCTGCCGTTCAAGGAAATCTCGCGCCAGTACTTCCAGGGCAATGTCTCGCCGTCGCAGGCGCGCATCCAGGACGTGATCCGCGAGGGCCAGGAACTGCTGGTCCAGGTCGAGAAGGAAGAGCGCGGCAACAAGGGCGCGGCGCTGACCACCTTCATCAGCCTGGCCGGGCGCTACGTGGTGCTGATGCCCAACAACCCGCGCGGCGGCGGCGTCAGCCGGCGCATCGAGGGCGAGGACCGCGCCGAACTCAAGGCGGCGCTGGAGCAGCTCGAATACCCGAACGGCATGAGCATCATCGCGCGCACCGCCGGCATCGGCCGCGAGGCCGGCGAGCTGCAGTGGGATCTGAACTACCTGCTCAAGCTCTGGCACGCGATCGACGGCGCGGCCAAGGCCGGCAAGGGCGCCTTCCTGATCTACCAGGAGTCGAGCCTGGTGATCCGAGCGATCCGCGACTACTTCAACAACGACATCGGCGAGATCCTGATCGACACCGACGACATCTACGAGCAGGCGCACCAGTTCATGGCGCATGTGATGCCCGAGCAGGAGCACCGCGTCAAGCGCTACCGCGACGACGCACCGCTGTTCTCGCGCTTCCAGATCGAGCACCAGATCGAGACCGCCTACAGCCGCACCGTCACGCTGCCCAGCGGCGGCGCGATCGTGATCGACCAGACCGAGGCGCTGGTCGCGGTCGATGTCAACTCGGCGCGTTCGATCAAGGGCGGCGACATCGAGGAAACCGCGCTGCGCACCAACCTGGAGGCTGCCGACGAGGTGGCGCGCCAAGCCCGTCTGCGCGACCTCGGCGGCCTGATCGTGATCGACTTCATCGACATGGAGGAAAGCCGCAACCGGCGCGAGGTCGAGAACCGCCTGCGCGACGCGCTGCGCCAGGACCGCGCGCGCGTGCAGTTCGGCTCGATCAGCAAGTTCGGCCTGCTCGAAATGAGCCGCCAGCGCCTGCGCCCCGCGCTCAACGAGGGCGCGTCCATCCCCTGCCCGCGCTGTGGCGGCTCGGGCCACATCCGCGACACCGAAAGCTCTGCGCTGCAGATCCTGCGCATCATCCAGGAGGAGTCGCTCAAGGACAGCACCGCCGCCGTGCTGGTGCAGGTGCCGGTCGAGGTCGCGAGCTTCCTGCTCAACGAGAAGCGGACCGAGATCACCAAGATCGAACTCAAGCAGCGCGTCAGCGTGCTGCTGGTGCCGAACAAGTCGCTCGACACGCCGCACTACAAGCTGGAGCGCATCAAGCACGACGATCCGCGCCTGGACAACCTGGACGCGAGCTACAAGATGGCCGAGGAAGTCGAGGACGTCACGACCTTCACGCGCCGCAGCCAGGAGCGCACCAACAAGCAGGAGCCGGTGATCAAGGGCGTGCTGCCCGACGAGCGCGCGCCCAAGCCCGAACCGAAACCCGAGCCGGCTCCCGTCGTCGCCGCGCCGCCGGTGGCGCCCGCGCCTGCGCCGGCTCCCGCACCGGCTCCCACGCCAGAAACCGGATTCTTCGGCTGGCTCAAGCGCCTGTTCGGGGTCGCGCCAGCACCGATGCAACGGGTCGGCCAGCCGGTCGCGGTCGCGCCGGCACCGGCAGCACCCGCCGCGCCGGTGGGGCATGAACCCCGTCCCGAAAGCCGGATCGACAACCGCTCCGGTCGTGGCAACGGCCGTGGCCGTGGCGAACAACGCAACGGCGAGCGCCCGGTCCAGTTCGAACGCACGGAACGCGGCGAGCGCCCGGAACGTGGCGAGCGCGGCACCGAAGCGCGCCGAGGCGAACGCGGCCGGGGTGAAGTCCGCGAAAGCCGTGACGGCGTGCGCGAGGGCCGTGGCGGCGAACGCCGCGAGCGCGAAGGCCGCCGTGACCTGCGCGCCGAGTCCCGCCCCGAAGCGGGCGTGAGCGAAGTCCAGACGGCGGAACTCAACGTCGAAACCGGCCTGAACATCACCCCGGTCGCCGATACCGAAGGTCGGCGCGAGCGCGGTGACGGCCGCCGCCGTGGTCAGCGCGGTGAACGTGGCGAAAGCCGCCGCAGCGCGCCGGAAGCCGAAGGCTTCACGCCCGAAGTGACGCTGCCGGCATCCGAGAACGCCGAAACCGGCGCGACCGAGCAGGCTGCGGCGGAAACCGGCGACACGGCACCGCGCGCCCCGCGCGAACGCCGCAGCCGCGACCGCTACGGCCGTGACCGCCGCGCCCGTGGCGAGAGCACCGAGGCCGCTGCCAGCGACACCGGGACGGCTGCGGTGAACGAAGCGGCCCCGGCCGCCGAGGAAGCCCCGGCACGCTCCTACTTCACCCAGTCGGCCCAGCAGCCGGCGGCCCCTGAAGTGGTCGAAGTCCCAGCCCCGGTCGCGAGCACCGAACCGGCCTCGCCTGTCGCGCCGGTGGTCGAGCCGGTCGTGGAGGTCATCGCAGCCGCCGTGGCAGCGCCGGTCGAACCGGCGCCTGCTCCGGCCCGCGCCGAAGCCTATGTGCTGGCCATCGCCGAACTCAGCGCGATCGCCGAGCAGGCCGGTCTGCTGTGGGTGCAGTCCGACGCCGACAAGGTGGCCCAGGTGCAGGCCGCGATCGCGGCCGAACCGAAGCCGGTGCACGTGCCGCGCGAGCCCAAGCCGGTGGTGCTGCTCGACGAAGGTCCGCTGATCCTGGTCGAAACCCGCCGCGACCTCAGCGCGATGAAGCTGCCGTTCGAGGCCTGACCCTGCGAACCACCCCGGCCACGCGCCGGGGTTCTTGACCCCGGTCGAGACAGGGACCGGACTTTGCCCCAGAATGGATCCGATCATGGAAAACGCCACTGCCACCAGCCCGTCCGAATTCCCCGAGGTGCCCGCGCTGCACTGGTCGTCCGACCTGCAGACCGGCAACGCGCGCATGGACCAGACGCACGAGGAAATGGTCGATCTGGTCGCGCGCCTGCGTGCCACGCCGCACGAGCGCCAGCTTGAGTTCTACCGCGAGCTGCTGCGCCACACCCAGGAGCACTTCGCGCAGGAAGAGCGCTGGATGCTCGCGACTGGCTTCAGCGCCGACAACTGCCACGCCAGCCACCACGAGACCATCCTGGAAACCATGCGCCAGGTCGAGACCCATTTCCTGCAGGGCGATGAGGAAATCATCGACCGCATGGCCGCCGCGCTGGCCGAATGGTTCCCGATGCATGCGCAGAGCATGGATGCCGGCCTGGCGCTGCACATGCAGAACGTCCAGTTCGACTCGGGCAGCGAAACCCTGGCCGATCCGTCGCTGGTGACTCCGGCGACCATGAGCGGCTGCGGCAGCGTCAGTTGCAGCTGACGGCGCGCGCCCGCCAGGCGCCGCCAGAAAAGACAAAGCCCCAGCGGTCAGACCGGCTGGGGCTTTTTCATGAGTGCTGCGGCAGAGCGGGCCGCCGCCGTCTCATGCGACGATCACAGGCCCGGCGCGCCGGCCAGCACCCAGGTCGCCAGCAGTTTGGCGTCGGCATCCGACAGCGCGGCCTGCGGCGGCATCGGAACGGCGCCCCAGTTGCCGCTGCCGCCGGACTTGATGCGCGCAGCCAGCTTGGCCGGGTCCATGCCCTTGTACTTGGCGGCGACGTCCTTGTAGGCCGGGCCGACCACCTTGGTGGCGGCGGCGTGGCAGCCCAGGCAGGCGTTCTTGGTCGCCAGTTCCTTGGCCTTGGCGGCATCGACGGCGGCATGGGTCGAACCCACGGCCAGCAGCAGGGCGGCGGCCAGGGTGGAGGAAACGAGGTGCTTCATGATCGGAGGTCTCCGGTGAGTGGGGGAAATGCCATCCGTCATCCGGATGACGCGACAGGCGCTAGCCTCAGCGCGCATTGTGCCCCCGAAACGCGATCGCTTCAGGCAAGACGCCGCAAACATTTTGCAGCGCTCTCCCGGCCTGTGGAAAACCCCGCCGACCGAATGGCGATCCTCAGGCGGGCACGGCCGCCGACAACAGGCCGGCGCTCAGGTGCAGCACCCGGTCGCAGCGCTGCGCCAGAACGTGGTCGTGCGTCACCAGCACGAAGGCCGTGCCCTGCTCGCGCGCGAGCTGCAGCATGAGCTGGAACACGGCCTCGGCGGTCGCGCGGTCGAGGTTGCCGGTCGGCTCGTCGGCCAGCACGCAGGCCGGCCGCGTCACGAGCGCGCGCGCGATCGCGACGCGCTGGCGCTCGCCGCCCGACAGCTCGGACGGACGGTGCAGCAGCCGCTCGCCCAGGCCGACGCGCTCCAGCCAGGCCCGGGCCTCGCTTGCGGCCTGCGCACGCGCCAGGCGCCGGATCCACAAGGGCATCGCAACATTGTCCTGCGCGCTGAATTCGGGCAGCAGGTGGTGGAACTGGTAGACGAAGCCCAGGTGGCGGTTGCGCAGCTCGCCCTGCGCCGCGGCGCCCAGGCCCCCCAGGTCGTGTCCGAGCAGACTGACCGAGCCGGCGCTGGGCGCGTCGAGCCCGCCGAGCAGGTGCAGCAGGCTGCTCTTGCCCGAGCCCGAGGCGCCGACGATGGCAACGGTCTCGCCGGCGCGGATATCCAGATCGACATTGCGCAGCACGGTCAGGTCCAGCCGGCCTTCCTGGAAGCGCTTGGCCAGGCCGCGCGCGCTCAACACCACTTCACTCATAACGCAGCGCCTCCGCCGGGTTCACGCGGCTGGCGCGCCAGCTCGGATACAGGGTGGCCACGAAGGCCAGCAACAGCGAGATCAGCGCGATCGGCACGATGTCGCCGCGCTGCGGATCGCTCGGCATGCGGCTGATCAGGTAGACATCCTGCGGCAGGAACTGCGCGCCGAGCAGGTGCTCAAGCGCCGGCACCAGCGTATCGATGTTGAACGCCAGGCCCAGGCCGAGCGCCAGGCCGGCCAAGGTGCCGATCACGCCGACCAGCGCGCCCTGCACCATGAACACGCCCATGATGCTGGCCGGGCTCGCGCCCAGGGTGCGCAGGATCGCGATGTCGGCACGCTTGTCGGTCACCGTCATGACCAGGGTCGAGACCAGGTTGAAGGCCGCGACCGCGACGATCAGCGTCAGGATGATGAACATCATGCGTTTTTCGAGCTGCACCGCCGCGAACCAGGTCCGGTTCTGGCGCGTCCAGTCGCGCAGCAGCAGATCGCCGCTCAAGGTGCCGGCCAGCTCGTGCGTGACCTCGCGCGCGCGGTGCAGATCCTTGAGCTTGAGCCGCACGCCGGTCGGGCCTTCGAGGCGGAAGATACGCGCCGCGTCATCCATGTGCACGAAGGCCAGCGTCGAGTCGTACTCGTAGTGGCCGGAATCGAACACGCCGACCACCTGCATCTGCTTGAGGCGCGGCACCACGCCGGCTGGCGTGACCTGGCCGCTCGGCGCGATCAGCGTCACCGCGTCACCCTCGCGCACGCCCAGGCCCTGGGCCAGCGCGCCGCCGAGCACGATGCCGAAGGCGCCCGGCTGCAGCCTGGGCAGCACGGTCTGCGCCAGCTCGGCGGCCAGGCTCGTGACCTGGGGCTCCTGCGCCGGATCGATACCGCGCACCAGCGCACCCTTCATGACCTCGCCGCGCGCCAGCAGGCCCTGGGCCGCGATGAAGGGCGCGGCGCCGACCACCTCGGGATGCGCGCGCAGCTCGGCCAGCGTGCGATCCAGATCGGGCAAGGCGCCGCCGTCGGGCGTGAAGACCTCGATATGCGACAGCACGCCGAGCATGCGATCGCGCACCTCCTTCTGGAAGCCGTTCATCACGCTCAGCACCACGATCAGTGCCGCGACGCCGAGCGCGATGCCCAGCATCGAGACCCCGCTGATGAAGGAGATGAAGCCGTTGCGCCGCGTCGCGCGACCGGCGCGCGTGTAGCGCCAGCCGAGCAGGAGTTCGTAGGGGATTTGCATGGATCACCGAGTTGCCGATCCGAGATTGTGGCATCCCCGACAATAAGAGGTTTACGCTGCTCCCACGACCTTGGCCCACCTGATCGTTCCCTACGCCGCCACCAGCGCCCATCTGCCCGGACCGGATCACGCTGCGCCGGCCTTACCGCCGCTGCCCGGCCTGTCCCGCCTGCTGGCACTGCTGGAGCCGCTCGGGCGCGACGCAGGCGATGAATACTCGCTGAGCCCGCCACACGAGCGCGCCTGGGCGCGCGCGCTCGGCCTGCCCAGCGGCGACGGCGCCATTCCCTGGGCCGCCTGGCAGGCTGGCGTGACCCATTGCGCCTGCGCCTGGTTCAGCCCCTGCCACTGGCAGGCCGGCATGGACCAGGTGACGCTGCAGCCGGCCGACGGGCTGGAGCTGTCCGAGGCCGACTCGCGCGCGCTGCTCGAAGCCTTGCGTCCCTGGGCCGAGGAAGACGGCCTGACGCTGCATTTCGAGAACGCCACGCGCTGGCGCGCCGAGGGCGAGGTGTTCGCCGACCTGGCCTGCGCCAGCCTGGACCGGGTCGCGCACCGGCGCGTCGATCTCTGGCTGCCCGACGCCAGGCGCCAGCCCCGGGCGCGCGCCCTGCTGCGGCTGCAGAGCGAGGCGCAGATGCTGTTCTACAGCCATCCGGTCAACGATGAGCGCGCCGCGCGCGGCCTGGCGCTGATCAACGGCTTCTGGATCAGCGGCGGCGGCGTCTGGGACGGCCAAGCCATCTCACAGCCCGCGCCCGAACTCGACCAGCGCCTGCGCCAGCCGGCGCTGCGCGGCGACCTGGCCGGCTGGGGCCGGGCCTGGGAGCAGATCGACCAGAGCGCCATCGCCGCGCTGCTCGAACGCACCCAGGCCGGCGAGCCGGTGCAGCTGACGCTGTGCGGCGAGCGCCACGCCCAGACCTGGGCCAGCCCCGACCGCCCGAGCGGCCTCTGGTCGCGCCTCGCGGGCCTGCTGCGACCGGCACGCCAACCCGACATTCCACTGATATTGAGCCAGCTATGAAGATCATTCCCCGCGATGTCCCGCCACGCACCGCCTGGGCGCTTGAACAGGACGGCGTGCATCCGCTGCTGGCGCGCCTGTATGCCGCGCGCGGCGTGCGCGACATCGGTGAACTCGACGACTCGCTGACGCTGCTGCAGCCGCCCGAGCAGATGCTGGGCGCACGCGCGGCCGCCGTGCTGCTGGCCGATGCGATGGCCGCCGGCCAGCGCGTGTGCATCGTCGCCGACTACGACTGCGACGGCGCCACCGCCTGCGCGACCGCGCTGCGCGGCCTGCGCCTGCTCGGCGCGCCGCTGGGCTGGAGCGCGGTCGATTACCTGGTGCCCGACCGCGTCGCCGACGGCTACGGCCTGACGCCTACGCTCGCCGAGCGCGTCAAGGACCGTGGTGCCGACGTGCTGGTCACGGTGGACAACGGCATCGCGAGCGTGGACGGCGTTGCGCAAGCGCGCGCACTCGGGCTGCAGGTGCTGATCACCGACCACCATCTGCCGGCGGTCGAGCAGGGCCAGGTCCGGCTGCCGCGCGACTGCGTGATCGTGAACCCGAACCAGCCCGGCTGCGGCTTCGAGAGCAAGGCCATCGCCGGCGTCGGCGTGATGTTCTACGTGCTGCTGGCGCTGCGCGCCGAACTGCGCACGCGCGGCGTGTTCGACGCCAGGAGCCAGCCGCGCATCGACAGCCTGCTGCCGCTGGTCGCACTCGGCACCGTGGCCGACGTGGTGCGGCTCGACACCCACAACCGGCGCCTGGTCGCGCAGGGGCTGCGCCGCATCCGCGCCGGCGCGCTGTCGGTCGGGCTGGCGGCACTGTTCCAGATCGCCGGGCGGCGCGTTGCGAATGCCAGCAGCCAGGATCTCGGCTTTGCGATCGGTCCGCGCCTGAACGCCGCCGGGCGGCTGGCCGACATGACCCTGGGCATCGAATGCCTGAGCACCGACGCGCCGGCGCGTGCGACCGAGCTGGCGCACCAGCTCGACGCCATCAACCGCGAACGCAAGACGCTCGAAGGCGACATGCGCGAGCAGGCGCTCCAGCTCGCCGAGCAGCTCTGGGACGAGTCCGAGACGCCGCCGCCCGCGCTGTGCCTGTTCGATCCCGATTTCCACGAGGGCGTGGTCGGCATCGTCGCAGCACGGCTGAAGGACAAGCTCTATCGCCCGACCTTCGTGTTCGCGGCCAGCCAGGCCAAGGGCCACGAACACGAGCTGAAGGGCTCGGGCCGCTCGATCCCGGGCTTCCACCTGCGCGACGCGCTCGACCTGATCGCCAAGCGTCACCCCGGCGTGCTGCTGCGCTTTGGCGGTCACGCGGCCGCCGCCGGCTGCACCATCGCCGAGGAACATCTCGACCTGTTCGAACAGGCCTTCCAGCGCATCGCGACCGAATGGCTGGATGCCGCCACGCTGCAGCGCCGGCTCGAAACCGACGGCCCGCTGGAGCCGCAGTACCGCCGCATCGAAACCGTGGACAGCCTGAACCAGGAAGTCTGGGGGCAGGGCTTCGCGCCGCCGCTGTTCTGCGAGGAGCTTGACATCCTCTCGCAGCGCCTGGTCGGCGGCAAGCACCTGCAGCTCAAGCTGCGCCACGCCGGCGAGCCGGTCGATGGCATCTGGTTCGGCCACGCCGAGCCGCTGCCGGCGCGGGCGCGGCTGGCGTTCCGGCTCGACGCCGACGAATGGCAGGGCCAACGCCGGCTGCGCTTCATGATCGAGGGCGCCGAACTGTGAGTTCCAGCCTGCCGGCCCCGGCAATCGATTCCGGCCTCCAATCGGCGCTCACGCCCCGGCCGCTACGCCGCCTCGTGGTGCCCGAGGGCATCGCGCTGCTGCATGCCGACGACGCGCTGCTGGTGCTCGACAAGCCGGCCGGCCTGCTGTCGGTGCCCGGGCGCGGGCCTGACAACGCCGACTGCCTGAGCGCGCGCGTGCAGGCACTCTACCCCGACGCGCTGATCGTGCACCGGCTCGACATGGGCACCTCGGGGCTGATCATGCTGGCGCGCGGCACGGCGGCTCAATCCGCACTGAGCAGCGCGTTCGCGCGCCGCCTGGTGCACAAGCGCTACCAGGCGCTGGTGGCCGGCCGGCCCGACGACTCGGGCGCCGACGCGCAGGGCTGGTCCGAGATTGACCTGCCGCTGATCGTCGATTGGCCGAACCGCCCGAAAAGCAAAGTCTGCTTTGAAACCGGCAAGCCCAGCCGCACGCGCTGGCGCCTGCTCGGGCACGAGCGCCACGGCGGCCTCGACGCGGCCCGGCTGGAACTCGAACCCGTGACCGGCCGCTCGCACCAGCTGCGCCTGCACCTGCAGGCGATCGGCCATCCCATCCTGGGCGACGAACTGTACGCCGACGATGCCGCGCTCGAAGCGGCACCACGCCTGCTGCTGCATGCCTGCGCGATTGAGCTGCCACATCCGGTCAGCGGTGCGAGCCTGCGCTTCGAGGCGCCCGCACCATTCTGAACGGAAAAGCCCCCGCCGGCTCATCGCCATGCGGGGGCTTTCGTCAAGAGAATCGGATCAGAGCAGCGGCACGCCGGTCTTGCTCTGGATTTCCTCGCGCGTCACGCCATCGGCCAGCTCGACCAGCTTGAGCCCTTCGGGCGTGACGTCCATCACGCCGAGGTCGGTGATGATGCGATCGACCACGCCCTTGCCGGTCAGCGGCAACGTGCACTCGGGCAGGATCTTGAGATCGGTGCTGCCATCTTTCTTGCGCGCCACATGCTCCATCAGCACGATCACGCGCTTGACACCGGCCACCAGGTCCATCGCGCCGCCCATGCCCTTGACCATCTTGCCCGGGATCATCCAGTTGGCCAGGTCACCCTTGCCGGTGACCTGCATCGCACCCAGGATAGACAGGTTGATCTTGCCGCCACGGATCATCGCAAAGCTCTGATCGGAGCCGAAGATCGACGAGCCCTTGATGGTCGTGACGGTCTGCTTGCCGGCGTTGATCAGGTCGGCATCGACCTCGTCCTCATAGGGAAACGGTCCGATGCCGAGCATGCCGTTTTCGCTCTGCAGCCAGACCTCGATGTGGTCGGGCACGTGGTTGGCCACCAGCGTCGGGATGCCGATGCCGAGGTTGACGTAGAAGCCGTCCTGCAGTTCCTGGGCCGCGCGCGCGGCCATCTGGTCTTGGGTCCAAGCCATCTGTATTCTCCTGATCAGACTTTGCGGTCGCGGGTGGTGCGCTTCTCGATGCGCTTCTCGGGCGTCGGGTTGCAGACAATGCGGTGCACGTAGATGCCGGGCAGGTGCACGTCGTCGGGCGCGATCTCGCCGGTGGCGACCACGCGCTCGACCTCGACGATGCAGATCTTGCCAGCGGTCGCCGCAGCCGGGTTGAAGTTGCGCGCGGTCAGGTTGAAGCGCAGGTTGCCCGACATGTCGGCGACATCGGCCTTGATCAGCGCGACGTCGGGGAACAGCGCGTGCTCCATCACGTAGGTTTCGCCGTTGAACTCGCGCAGCTCCTTGCCCTCGGCCACCAGCGTGCCGACGCCGGTCTTGGTGAAGAAGGCCGGGATGCCGGCGCCGCCGGCGCGCAGCTTCTCGGCCAGCGTGCCCTGGGGCGTGAATTCAAGCTCCAGCTCGCCGGCCAGGTACTGGCGCTCGAACTCCTTGTTCTCGCCGACGTAGGACGAGATCATCTTCCTGATCTGGCGCGTCTCCAGCAGCTTGCCGAGGCCGAAGCCATCGACACCCGCGTTGTTGGAGATCGCCGTCAGATCCTTGACGCCGCTGTCGCGCAGCGCGTCGATCAGGGCCTCGGGAATGCCGCACAGGCCGAAGCCGCCGACCGCGATCAGCTGCCCGTCGGCCACCACGCCTTCGAGGGCCGCCGCCGCGCTGGGATACACCTTGTTCATGCTCACACGCTCCTGTCCAATAGTGTGGGAAAACCTTACGATACTACGTAATCAGATACGTAGTATTGCCTAAAGGCCAACCCGGACCCACACGCCCCATGCCAGACGCCTCGCCTTCAGCCGCCACCGACTACCGGCTCGCCTTCGATCTGGCGCCGGTCGGGCTGGTGCTGTCGCGCCATCGCACCATGGTCGATTGCAACCAGGCGGTATGCGAGATGTTCGGCGCCACGCGCGAGCAGCTGGTCGGGCAGTCGTTCCTGATCCTGTACCCGAGCGCCGCTGAATACGAACGCATCGGCGAGCGCCTGGTGCCGATCCTCAACGCGCGTGGCCACTATGCCGACGAGCGCCTGATGAAGCGCGTTGACGGCCGCTTCAAGGACCAGCTATTCTGGTGCCACGTGACCGGGCGCGCCTTCGACCGCGCCGACCCGCACGCCGGCGGCATCTGGAGCTTCGAGGATCTGAGCGCGCGCCGCCCGGTCAAGGCCGACCTGACCGCGCGCGAGCGCGAGGTCGCCGCGCTCGTGCTGCAGGGCCTGACCGCCAAGGAAATCGGCAAGGTGCTCGGCATCAGCCCGCGCACGGTCGAGATCTACCGCGCACGCCTGCTGCGCAAGTACCAGGCCGGCAGTTCGGTCGAGCTGGTGCAGAAACTCGCAGGCATCTGAGAGGAAACGCGCATGGCACCGAATATCGAGGAACTGCTGGCCCGCATCCGCGCGCTGCAAGACGAGATCGAACAGCAGTACGCCGAGCTACGCGCCGAGTACACGCGCCGGCGCGAGGCGCTGGCCGAGCGCTTCGTGGAATTGCAGCGCCGCCACAAGGTCGGGCTGTGGCGCTATCTGCGCGAAGCCCGGCTGGCGGTCGCGCTGACCGCGCCGCTGATCTACAGCGGCTGGATCGTGTTCCTGCTGCTCGACCTGTTCGTCAGCCTGTACCAGGCGGCCTGCTTTCCGATCTACCGGATCCCGAAGGTCAGGCGGGGCGACTATCTGGTGTTCGACCGCGCCGACCTGCCCTACCTCAACGTGCTCGAGAAGTTCAATTGCTTCTACTGCTCCTACGGTAACGGCGTGCTGGCCTACGCGCGCGAGATCGCCGCGCGCACCGAGCAGTACTGGTGCCCGATCAAGCACGCGCGCCGCCTGCGCGACGCGCACGATCACTACCCGAAGTTCTTCGAGCACGGCGATGCCGAGACCTTCCGCGCCGGCCTGGAGCGGCTGCAGAAGCAGCACGAAAAACCGCCGCGCAACGAAGATTGACGCCCCCGTCCGGGCGTGTCAGCATGAAATCCCTGCTTAGGCCAAGGGAACACGCCAAGATGCGATACGCCGACCTATCCTCCTGCCCGCTCGCGGTCGCGCTGGCCTGCGCCCTGCTGACGCCGCTGCCCGCCCCGGCCGCCGAACTCAGGCCCTACTCGCTGCCGTCGCAGCAACAGCAGCAGATCGTCAGGCCGCTGGAAGCGCCGGTGCAGATCCAGGCCCCGGCCCAGACCCAGGTGCCAGCCGGGCCCGCGCCCAGCCCGGAGTACTACCAGGACTACGCCGACTGGGCTCACCAGCTCAAGCCCAGGCAGCGCGCCGAACTCGCGCGCGGCTTCGAGCGCGACGCCCGGCGCGCGGTCGCCGCCGGCCACAGCGAAGAGGCCCGGCACTACCGGCGGCTGGTGACCCTACTGCGCAGCCCGCGCTGACAGCCGCGCTGACGATCCGATGCAGCCTGTCCGCCCCTCCCGCCGCCTCCTGCCCTGGCTGCTGGCCTGGTTGTGCGGCACCGCCTTGGCCGCCACCGACCCGCAGCTCGAACTCGGCCGCCAGATGGGCGCCTACGACAACGCGGTGACCTCGGGCTACCCAGCGGCCCCCACCCAGCCCGCCGCCTCCTCGCAGCCAACGGCGCCACTGGCTCCGGCTTCGCCCATCCCGGCCTCGACGGCCGACCGCCTGACGCACGAGTTCCGCATGCGCGAGGAGGACGACAAGCTGTACGAGATCGCGATCCTGAGCACGCTGGCGCTGGTGTCGCTGTTCATCGTGCTGCGCTTCATCACGCGCAAGCCGGGAGCGAACTATTCCGCGACCGACATCGTCAACGCGACCGGGCTGATCTTCATCATCTTCGGCACCATACTGCTGGTGATCATGGCCGACACCGAGCAGCAGCTGACCGCCGCGATCGGCATCCTGGGCGCGGTCGCGGGCTACATCTTCGGTGCCATCAAGCACAAGGCGGGCAGCACCCCGGACGAGTCCGGCCAGACCGGCAACACCGAACAGGACCGGCACTGAACCCCACCCCCGGCAAATCCACCCGCGCAGGCCCGGTCTGCGCACGCCCGAACAAGGAAACCCAATTGGAACCCACGGAAAGATCGGCCACCGACGCCTGGTGGCTGGACGACAGCCATGAGCCCGGCCTCGACGCCACCACTGGCCTGAGCCGGCACGAGGCCGAAGCCAGACTGGCCCGCCACGGCCCGAACCGCTTCGCCGAGCAGCGCCACACGCCGCCCTGGCTCGAATTCCTGTCGCATTTCCGCAATCCGCTGGTGCTGATCCTGCTCGGCGCCAGCGGCGTGTCGGCGCTCAGCGGCGCCATCACCGATTTTGCGATCATCACCGTCATCGTGCTGCTCAGCGTCACGCTCGACTTCGTGCAGGAATCGCGCGCGAATGCCGCCGCCGACAAGCTGCGCCAGTCGGTCACAGTGCGCGCCAGCGTGGTGCGCGACGGACAGCGCCAGGAACTGCCGGTCGCACAGCTGGTGCCGGGCGACCTGGTGCTGCTGGCCGCCGGCGATCTGGTGCCGGCCGACGGCGTGGTGCTGGCCGCGCGCGACTTCTTCGTCAACCAGGCACTGCTGACCGGCGAACCGTACCCGGTCGAGAAGCACCCGGCCAGGCCCGACGGGTCAGCCACCGACCTGCTCGGTGCGACCAACGCGGTCTTCATGGGCGCCTCGGTCGTCAGCGGCAGCGCCAGCGTGCGGGTGGTGCGCACCGGCACGGACACCGCGATCGGCGACATTGCCGACAGCGTGAGCCGGCCCGCGCTGCCCACGGCCTTCGAGATCGGCACGCGCCGCTTCGGCATGCTGATCATGCGGCTGACGGTGCTGATGGTGCTGTTTGTGCTGCTGGTCAACGTCTTCACGCACAAGCCCTGGCTGGAGTCTTTCCTGTTCGCGATCGCGCTCGCGGTCGGCCTGACGCCCGAGCTGCTGCCGATGATCGTGTCGGTCACGCTGGCGCGCGGCGCGCTGCGCATGGCACGGCGGCAGATGATCGTCAAGCGCCAGAGCGCGATCCAGGATCTGGGTTCGATGGACGTGCTCTGCACCGACAAGACCGGCACGCTGACCGAGGCCAGGATTCACATGGAACGCCATGTCGATCCGCAGGGCGGCAACAGCGAGCGGGTATTGCTGCTGGCCTACCTCAACAGCTATTTCGAGAGCGGCCTGCACAGCCCGCTCGACGACGCGATCCTGGAACACCGCCAGATCGACGTCGGCGGCTGGGTCAAGATCGACGAGGTGCCGTTCGACTTCGAGCGGCGCCGGGTCTCGGTGCTGATCGAGCGTGGCGGCGAACGCTGGCTGGTGGTCAAGGGCGCGCCCGACGATGTGCTGGGCCTGTGCACCGGCCTCGACGGCGCGGTCGAAGGCGAATCCAGCGCGCTGGACGAGACTGCACGGGCGCGCGCGCACTCCACCTGCCAGGCGCTGGAGGATGAGGGCTTTCGCGTGCTGGGCATCGCCTGGCGCCGCGTCGGACCCGACCATCCGCACGCGGTCGTCGGTGACGAGTCCGAGCTGGTGCTGGCCGGCTTCGCGGCCTTCCTCGATCCGCCCAAGGACAGCGCGGCGCCCGCGCTCAAGACCTTGCAGCATGCCGGCGTCAGCGTCAAGGTCGTCACCGGCGACAGCGACCGCGTCACGCGCCATGTCTGCGCCCGGCTCGGCCTGCCAGTGCTCGGCGTGCTGACGGGACGCGAGATCGAGGCCCTCGACGACCATGCGCTGCAGGCCCGGGTCGAGGCGGTCAACCTGTTCTGCCGCGTGAATCCGGCACAGAAGAAGCGCGTGATCCAGGCCATCCGCGCGCGCGGCCACGTGGTCGGCTACCTCGGCGACGGCGTCAATGACGCACCGTCGCTGCATGCGGCCGACGTCGGCATCTCGGTCGACTCGGCGGTCGATGTCGCCAAGGCCGCCGCCGACATGATCCTGCTGCGCCCCGACCTCGGCGTGCTGCACGACGCGGTACTCGAAGGCCGGCGCACTTTCGGCAACATCATGAAGTACATCATGATGGGCACCAGCTCGAACTTCGGCAACATGTTCAGCATGGCCGGCGCGGCGCTGTTCCTGCCCTTCCTGCCAATGCTGCCGGTACAGATCCTACTCAACAACGTGCTCTACGACCTGTCCGAGCTTGCGATCCCGTTCGATGCCGTCGATGCGGCCGAAACGCGCCGGCCCCATGTGCTCGACATGAGCCAGATCCGTGACTTCATGTGGACGCTGGGGCCGGTCAGCTCGCTGTTCGATTTCCTGACCTTCTACCTGCTGCTGGTGGTGTTCCAGGCCGATGCGAGCCTGTTCCAGACCGGCTGGTTCGTCGAGTCGCTCTGCACTCAGGTGCTGGTGATCTTCGTGATC
>Ga0228698_1000447_pt1 | contig 32820 bp, 25 predicted proteins | sample McNCre117_Aug_MG_FD_178015 | JGI IMG/M metagenome (GOLD analysis project Ga0228698, IMG submission 178015) | Freshwater microbial communities from McNutts Creek, Athens, Georgia, United States - 1-17_Aug_MG | ecosystem: Environmental > Aquatic > Freshwater > Creek | place: USA: Georgia...
TGGCCGCCCAGCAGCACGCCCAGGATGATCGAGGTGATCGTCAGCCCCTCGATCCAGCCGTTGGCCTTCACCAGCTGCGACGGCGGCAGCAGCTCGGTCAGGATGCCGTACTTGGCTGGTGAGTAGGCCGCCGCCCCCAGCCCCACCACGGCGTAAGCCAGCAGCGGGTGGGCGCCGAACAGCATCATCACGCAGCCGACGACCTTGATGCTGTTCGAGAAGAACATCACCCGGCCTTTCGGTACCGAATCTGCGAAAGCCCCGACGAAGGGCGCGAGGATGACGTAGAACAGCGCGAACATCGGCACGAGCGCCGCACGCTGCCATTCGCCGGCCCCGGAACTGCGCAGCATCTCGACGGCGGCGACGAACAATGCGTTGTCTGCCAGCGAGCTGAAGAACTGCGCTGACATGATGGTGTGAAAGCCTTTTTTCATCCGGCGCCGGGTGAATCCGCCAGACCACGTCGCACCGCAGCCGGCTCCCGATCGGAGCCGACCATCGCGGGCGGCGGTCTTTGAACGCGGCGCGGGTTATAGCATGCGGCCCGCGGCCCCGACCGCGCTTGGCCTGCCGGGTGAGTGTCCACTGGCACAATCCCTGACATGCCCCGGCCTCTTCTTGCCCTAATCCATCCGGACGCCATCGCCCACAACCTCGCCGAGGCCCGCCGCCAGGCGCCCGACGCCCGACTTTGGGCCGTGATCAAGGCCAACGCCTACGGCCATGGCATCGAGCGCGTCTGGCCGGGGCTGCTGGCGGCCGATGGCATGGCGATGCTCGATCTGGCCGAGGCCGAGCGGGTGCGGGCCCTGGGCTGGCGCGGTCCGATCCTGCTGCTCGAAGGCGCCTTCGAGGCCCGCGACCTGGAACTCTGCTCGCGGCTGGGCCTCTGGCACGTGGTGCACTGCGACGAGCAGATCGCCTGGCTGGCGGCGCACAAGACGCACCAGCCCCACCGCGTCTTCCTCAAGATGAACAGCGGCATGAACCGCCTGGGCTTTCGCGGTCCGGCGCTGCGCAGCGCCTGGGCGCGGCTGAACGCGCTGCCGCAGGTCGACGAGATCTCGCTGGTGACGCACTTCTCCGATGCGGATTCGCTGCGCGATGGTGGCAACGGACCCGAGGACGGCATCGCCTACCAGCTGCGCGCCTTCGCCGAGGCCACGCAGGACCTGCCGGGCGAGCGCTCGCTGAGCAACAGCGCGGCCATCCTGCGCCACGGCGCGCGGCTGGACGTGCGCGCCGACTGGGTGCGTTCGGGCATCCTGACCTATGGCAGCGCGCCGGACTTCCCCGAGCACGACGCCGCGCACTGGCGCCTGCGCCCCGCGATGACGCTGAAGTCGCGCCTGATCGCCACGCAGGACCTCCTCGGCGGCGACAGCGTCGGCTACGGCAGCGCCTACCGCGCGCCGCGGGCGATGCGCATCGGCATCGTCGCCTGCGGCTATGCGGACGGCTACCCGCGCCACGCGCCGGGCGGCCACGACGGGCCGGGCACGCCGGTGCTGGTCGATGGTGTGCGCACCCGCACGGTCGGCCGCGTGTCGATGGACATGCTGGCGGTGGACTTGACGCCGGTGCCCGGCGCTGCCGTCGGCAGCGAGGTGACGCTCTGGGGCCAGGGCCCCCACGGAAGCCTGCTGCCCATCGACGAGGTGGCGCGCGCCGCCGGCACCATTTCCTACGAGCTGATGTGCGCGCTGGCCGCCCGGGTGCCGGTGCAGGTCGAGACGGACGACGCCGCTGCCTCTGCAGGCGCCGCGGGCCGAGGGGCCGTCGGTGGCTGAGCCGCAGCGCACATTGCACGTCGGCCGGGGCGCGTCGGCCATTCACACGGCGGGCGAGAGCGCCGTGGCGCTGGGCCACTGCGACTACGAGCCCCCGCTGCGCCTGCTCGCCGGGGGCGTGAGCGGCTGGGGCGGCGTGGGTGCTGCTTGCCCGCAGGACCACGTCTGGAGCAGCGGGCCGCAGCCGGCGGCCCTCACCGCGATGGACGACGGACAGGGCCTGAGCTGGCGCTGCGACGGCGAGTGGACCTTCGGCCGCCTGCTGCTGCCCGAGTCCGCCGCGGCGGACCTGGAGGCGCTGTCGCACCTGGCGTACACGCGCCTGTTCGCGGCGCTGGCGCAGGCCGGCACGCCGCACCTCGTCCGCCTGTGGAATTACCTGCCGCGCATCAACCAGGAGCAGGCCGGACTGGAGCGCTACCGCCGCTTCAACCTGGGGCGCCAGGCGGCCTTTCAGCAGGCCGGGCGCAGTGCCTTCGACGGCGCACCCGCGGCCTGCGCGCTGGGTTGCCCGGGGCCGGCCGGTGGGGATGAAGCCTCCGCCTGCAGCGGGCTGACGCTGTACTTCCTGGCCGGGCGCCAGCCGGTCACACCGATCGAGAACCCGCGCCAGGTCAGCGCCTACCGCTACCCCAGCCAGTACGGCCCGGCGGCGCCGAGCTTCTCGCGTGCCGCGCTGGCCGATCTGGGCGGTGGTAGTGTGGGGCTGTTCATCTCGGGCACCGCCAGCATCGTCGGCCACGAGACGGTGCACCTCGGCGACGTGCGGGCGCAGACGCGCGAGACGCTGACCAATCTGCGCACGCTCTGCGCGCAGGCCTCGCTGCGCGCCGGCCGGCCCTTTCGCGTCGAGGACCTGGAGCTGGTGGTCTACCTGCGCCACCCGGCGGACCTGGCGGCGGTGCGCGACGAGCTGACGCAGGCGCTGGGCGCCGACAGCCCGGCGCTGCGCAGCGCGATCGTCGTGCAGGCGGACGTCTGTCGCGCCGACCTGCTGGTCGAAATCGAGGCGCATGGCCTCGCGCCCGCCGCGACCGGGGCCGCGGGCCCGGCTCGTTAGAATCCACCCACCATGCTGCCGCCCGTGCCGACCCTGCACACCGCCCGCCTCCCCGCGGCGGATGGTTCGGCCTGCCACAGCGCGACGCGGCGCCAGACCACGCGCGACCGAATTCGCTGACCGGGCGGCGCCCGCCCGCAAGCCAGTTTCTTCTTCGCCCCGGCCGGCCGCCCCTCGCGCCAGCCCCGGGCGCCCCGATTTCCGCGATCCCCGCGATGAGCGCAGCCCCGCCGCTGTGAAGCCCGCATGAACGACCAGACCTCCCCCAAGGCCAAACCCCAGCGCGACGCCGACGCCAGCGCCGACAGCAAGTACCGCGGCACGCTCAACATGCCCGACACCCCCTTCCCGATGCGCGGCGACCTGCCCAAGCGCGAGCCGGGCTGGGTGAAGGACTGGAACGACGCCGCGAACGCCGACGGCGGCAGCCTCTACCTGCGCCTGCGCCAGGCCCGCAAGGGCGCGCCGCTGTTCGTGCTGCACGATGGCCCGCCGTATGCCAACGGCAAGCTGCACATCGGCCACGCGCTGAACAAGGTCCTCAAGGACATGATCGTCAAGTCGAAGCAGCTCGGCGGCTTCGACGCCCAGTACATCCCCGGCTGGGACTGCCACGGCCTGCCGATCGAGAACGCGATCGAGAAGCTGCACGGGCGCAAGCTGTCGCGCGACGACATGCAGGCCAAGAGCCGCGCCTACGCCACCGAGCAGATCAACCAGCAGCGCGAGGACTTCAAGCGCCTGGGCGTGCTCGGTGACTGGGAGCGCCCCTACCGCACGATGGACCCGGCCAACGAGGCCGGGCAGATCCGCGCCTTCAAGCGCGTGATCGAGCGCGGCTTCGTCTACCGCGGCCTCAAGCCGGTGTACTGGTGCTTCGACTGCGGCAGCTCGCTGGCCGAGTTCGAGATCGAGTACGCCGACAAGCAGAGCGACACGCTGGACGTGGCCTTCGAGGCGGACGACCCCGCCGCGCTGGCCCGCGCCTTCGGTCTGAACCAACTGCCGGGCGATGGCAACAAGAAGGCCTTCACCGTCATCTGGACCACCACCGGCTGGACCATCCCCGCCAACCAGGCGCTTAACGCCCACCCCGAGCTGGAGTACGCGCTGGTCGACACGCCGCGCGGCCTTCTGATGCTGGCGGCCAGCCTGGTCGAGGCCTGCCTGACGCGCTTCAAGCTCGAGGGCACGGTGGTGGCCACGGCGAAGGGCGAGGCGCTGCGCGGCCTGCAGTTCCGCCATCCGCTGTACGACACCGTCACCGCCGAGCAAGGCGGCAAGTACAGCTACCGCCGCCTGTCGCCGCTGTACCTGGCCGACTACGTCACCGCCAGCGACGGCACCGGCATCGTGCACTCGGCGCCCGCCTACGGCCTCGATGACTTCAACAGCTGCGTCGCCCACGGCCTGAAGTACGACGACATCCTCAACCCGGTGCAGGGCAACGGCGTCTACGCCGACGAGCTGCCCTTTTTCGGCGGCGAGCACATCTGGAAGGCCGTGCCGCGCATCCTCGAGGTGCTGGCGCAGAGCGACCGCCTCTACGCGACGCAGAAGATCACCCACAGCTACCCGCACTGCTGGCGCCACAAGACGCCGGTGATCTACCGCGCCGCGGCGCAGTGGTTCATCCGCATGGACGAGGGCGAGGGCGTTTTCACCCAGGACAAGGCGCCCAAGACCCTGCGCCAGCTGGCGCTGGACGCCATCGATCACACCGGCTTCTACCCGGAGAGCGGCCGCCACCGCCTGCGCGACATGATCGCCAACCGGCCCGACTGGTGCATCAGCCGCCAGCGCAGCTGGGGCGTGCCGGTGCCCTTCTTCCTGCACCGGGACTCGGGCGAGCTGCACCCGCGCACGATGGCCATCCTCGACCAGGCGGCCGACATCGTGGAGCGCGGCGGCATCGAGGCCTGGAGCCGCGTGACGACCGAGGAGATCCTCGGCGCGGAAGACGCAGCGCTCTACACCAAGAGCAGCGACATCCTGGAGGTCTGGTTCGATTCGGGCTCCACCTTCTGGCACGTGCTGCGCGGCTCGCACGCGCAGGCCTACCCGAACGGCGCCTCGCACGCCGCCGGCCCCGAGGCCGACCTCTACCTCGAAGGCCACGACCAGCACCGCGGCTGGTTCCACAGCTCGCTGCTGCTGGGCTGCGCCATCTACGACCGTGCGCCCTACAAGGGCCTGCTGACCCACGGCTTTGCCACCGACGGCCAGGGCCGCAAGATGAGCAAGAGCCTAGGCAACACGGTCGAGCCGCAGAGCGTGACCACCAAGCTCGGCGCCGAGATCGTGCGCCTGTGGGTGGCCGCGACCGACTACTCCGGCGACCTGAATATCGACGACAAGATCCTCGCGCGCGTCGTCGACGCCTACCGCCGCATTCGCAACACGCTGCGCTTCCTGCTTGCCAACACCAGCGACTTCAACCCGGCCACCGACGCGGTGTCCGGCGGCGAGCTGCTGGAGATCGACCGCTGGGCGCTGGCCCGCGCGGGCGAGCTGCAGGCCGAGATCCTCAAGCACTTCGACGTCTACGAGTTCCACCCGGTGGTCTCGAAGCTGCAGGTCTTCTGCTCGGAGGACCTGGGCGCCTTCTACCTCGACGTGCTCAAGGACCGCCTGTACACCAGCGCGCCCAAGAGCCTGGCGCGCCGCAGCGCCCAGACCGCGCTGTGGCAGATCACCCACGCGATGCTGCGCTGGATGGCGCCCTTCCTCAGCTTCACCGCTGAGGAGGCCTGGGCGACGTTCGCGGGCGAGAAGTCCAGCGGCTCGATCTTCACCGAGATCTACTGGCCCTTCGCCACGCCCAACGAGGCTCTGCTGGCCAAGTGGGCGCGCATCCGCGCGATCCGCGACACGGCCAACAAGGAGATCGAGGCCCTGCGCAGCACAGGCGCGGTGGGCGCGTCGCTCCAGGCCACGCTGACCATCACCGCCGGCGCCGACGACGCCGCGCTGCTGCGCAGCCTGGGCGACGACCTCAAGTTCGTCACCATCACCTCCGCGGTGAGCGTGGTGGACGGCGACGAGCTGAAGGTCACGGTGACGCCCTCGACCGCGGTCAAGTGCGAGCGCTGCTGGCACTACCGCGACGACGTGGGCGCCGACGCCGCGCACCCGACGATCTGCGGGCGCTGCGTGAGCAACCTCGACGGTGCGGGTGAAGTGCGCACGGTGGCCTGATCGGCGGTATCGCGTTCTCCGAGGGCTCCTTCTGGAGCCCTTTTTCTTGGGCATTCACCGTTTCGGCTGCGGGCCTTGCGCTGCGTCATGTGGCGTCGGCGCACGTCGACCCACGGGGGGCGGGGCCTTGAGGTCCGCGTGCAGGTGCGTTGGGCGAGACTCGGCGCATGTCCGTGCCGTCTCCTGAAGCGCCCGCCGTTCCTGCCGTTCCCGCCGAGGCGGATGCCACGCCGCGCCTGCGCGGCGACCTGGCCGTCTGGCTGGTGATCCTGGCCGAGCTGGCGACCTTCGGGCTGTTGTTTGCCTGCTTTGCCTTCGCGCGTGTGCGCGAGCTGGCGCTGTTCACGCAGTCGCAGGCCACGCTGGACCTGCGCTTCGGGGCGATCAACACGCTGCTGCTGGTCAGCGGCAGCGCCGGGGTGGCGCGGGCGGTGCAGGCGCTGCGCGAGGGGCGGGGCGCGTCGGTGGCGGGGCGCTGGTGGGGGGTCGCGCTGGCCTGCGGGCTCGGGTTTCTCGGGCTGAAGGGGGCGGAGTACGCCGACAAGTTCGCCGCCGGCATCGGGCTGACGACGAACACCTTCTACATGTTCTACATCCTGCTGACGGGCTTCCACTTCCTGCACGTGCTGGCGGCGGTGGTATTCGTCGCCGTGCTCTGGGTGCAGACCCGGCGTGGCGCCTACGGCCCGCAACGCTGCCACGTGCCGGAGACCGGCGCGGCGTTCTGGCACATGGTGGACCTGCTGTGGATCGTGCTGTTCCCGCTGGTCTACGTGATGAAGTGAGCGGGGAGGCGCACCGTGATGTCGCTGCTGAAGAACCCGGTGGACCGCGTCTGGCTGGTCCTGGTTGCCGCCACGCTGGTCACTTGGTGGCTGGGCGAGGGCGGCTGGGCGCGCACGGGCGGGGCGGCCGCGGTGGCGCTGATGTTCGGCCTGGCCTTCTTGAAGGGGGCGCTGATCGCGCTGGACTTCATGGAGACGCGCCACGCACCGCCGCTGTGGCGGCGGCTGCTGCTGGGCTGGCTGGCCGGGGTGATGGCGCTGATCGGGCTGGCCTGGTGGCTGGCCCGTTGGCGCTCGGAGGGCTGAACGCGTCTCGCGTCAGGTCTTGCGGAAGGCGCCGGGTCCGATGCTTTGCAGCCGCGTGGCGCTGTCGGCGCGCCCTTCGGCCATGCCGATGAAGAACAGGCCGCCCGGCTTCAGGCGTTCCAGCACGCGCTCAATCACCTCACGCCGCGTGGGCGCATCGAAGTAGATCAGCACGTTGCGCAGGAAGATGGCGTCGAAGGGCCCCAGCGGCTCGAAGGGCTCGCAGAGGTTGAGCTGACCGAAGCTCACCCGCTCGCGCAGCTCGGGGCGCACCTGCACCAGCCCGTCGCACTCGCCCTCGCCACGCAGGCAGTGGCGGCGCAGCAGCGCCGGGGGGACGTGGCGCAGGCGGTCGGCCGGGTAGATGGCCGTCTGCGCCGCGCGCAGCACCCGGTCGCTGATGTCGGTGGCGAGGATCGACCAGTCCGGGCCCAGCCGGTCGAGCCCCTGCAGCTCGGCCAGCACCATCGAGATCGTGTAAGCCTCGTCGCCGCAGGAGGCCGCCGCGCTCCAGACCCGGATCGGCGAGCCGCCGCTGCGCCGCCGGGTCTGCCCCAGCTGCTGCTTCAGGATCTCGAAGTGCAGCGGTTCGCGGAAGAAGTAGGTCTCGTTGGTGGTCAGCAGGTCGATGGCCACCTGCAGCTCGCCGTCGCCGCGCTCTTCGCGGATCAGCGCCAGGTAGTCCTCGTAGCCGCCCAGTCCGAGGCGCTGGATGCGCGGCGCCAGCCGGGAGGACACCAGCGCCTTTTTCGTCGGCGGCAGGTGCAGGCCGATGGTGGCGTGCATCAGCGCGGCGATCTCGCGGAAGGTGGGGTCGCTCAGCACGGCGGGCCCCGGTCAGGCGAGGGCGCGTTCCTGCGCCTGCTCGCAGAGATCGGCCATCTCGCGCACGTCCAAGGCTCGGTCGGGCTCCAGCAGCACGACGAAGCGCTGGCCGACCTTGCCGATGCCCTGGATGAACTCGCGCCGCACCGCGCTGCCGAAGTCCGGCGGCGGCTCGATGGCGTCCGGCGTGATCTTGATGACCTCGCTGACCGCGTCCACCAGCAGACCCAGCTCGACGCGCTCGCCCTGGCGGAGTGCGTCGAACACCACCACGCAGCTCTTCTTGCCCAGGGTCGAGGCCGGGCGGCCGAAGCGCGCGTTCAGGTCCACCACCGGCACCACCGCGCCGCGCAGGTTGATCACCCCGCGCACGAAGGCGGGCATCAGCGGCAGGGCGGTCATCGGCCCGGCCTGGATGATTTCGCGCACGGTGCGGATGTCCATGCCGAAGACTTCGTTGCCCAGCCAGAAGGTCAGGTACTGAAGGGGCCGGGGGCCGGCCAGGGGTTGGCTGCTCATCGTCGGCGCTCCTTCAATACGGGCGGAAGTTGCCGCGTCCGCCATTGGCCACCATGCGCGGCGCCAGCGAAGGGGCGGCGGCCGCGGCCGAGGAGGTGGGCGAGGCGCTGGGGCGCGGGGCGCGGCGCATCGGCGAGTTCGGCGCGCGGCGCTCGACGAAGCCGTCGGTCGCGTAGGCGGGGCTGCGGCCGTTCGACTGGCCGTCGGCCTCGCCCTGCGAGAAGAAGGCCACCGAGCGCTGCAGCTGCTCGGCCTGGCCGGTGAGCTCCTCGGCGGTGGCCGCCAGCTCCTCGGAGGCCGAGGCGTTTTGCTGCGTGGCGGTGCTCAGCTGGCCCATGGCGCTGCCAATCTGGCCGACCGCCTGGCTCTGCTCCTCGGACGAGGCGGCGATCTCCTGCACCAGCTCGGAGGTCTTCTTGATGGACGGCACGATCTCGTCGAGCAGGCGGCCGGCGCGCTCGGCGGTGGACACGCTGGTGGTGGCCAGGTCGCCGATTTCCTTGGCGGCTTCCTGGCTGCGCTCGGCGAGCTTGCGCACCTCGTCGGCCACCACCGCGAAGCCACGGCCGTGCTCGCCGGCGCGCGCCGCTTCGATGGCCGCATTCAGCGCCAGCAGGTTGGTCTGGTAGGCGATGTCGTCGACGATGCTGATCTTGGCGGCGATCTGCTTCATGGCCGAGACGGTCTGCGTCACCGCACTGCCGCCCTCGGTGGCTTCCTGGCTGGCCTTGGTGGCCATGCCGTCGGTCATCTTGGCGCTGTCGCTGTTTTGCGTGATCGAGGCGGACATCTGCTCGATCGACGCGGAGGTTTCCTCCACCGAACTGGCCTGTTCGGTGGCCGCCTGCGACAGGCTCTGCGCGGTGGCGCTGACCTGGTTGGCCGCGCCGTTGAGCGCTTCGCAGGCGCCGCGCACCTCGTCGATCACCTCCGAGAGCTTCTCGCAGCTGGCGTTGGCGTCCTCCTTGACGCGCAGGAACTGGCCCGCGCAGTCGCGCTCGATGCGCTGCGTCAGGTCGCCGTTGGACAGCGCACTGAGCACGCGGCCGACGTCGCCGAAGATGTCGCTGGTCGCCTCCAGCAGCGCATTGATGCCCTCGCACAGCGCCTTCGGAGCGCCGGTCTTGCCGTCCAGCGGGATGCGCTGGTCCAGGTCACCGTCGCTGGCGGCGGCAGTCACCGATTGCGCCTGCTCGACGGTCAGCGCCAGCATGTCGGCGGCGCGCACCTGCTCGGTGATGTCGGTGGCGTACTTCACCACCTTGAAGGGCTTGCCGTTGAGGTCGAGGATGGGGTTGTAGGAGGCCTGGATCCACACCTCCTTGCCGCCCTTGCCGATGCGGCGGTAGCGGCCGGCGTCGTACTCGCCGCGGCCCAGACGCTCCCAGAACTGGCGGTACTCGGTGCTCGCGCGGTAGGCCGAATCGACGAACAGGCCGTGGTGCTGGCCGCGGATTTCCGGCAGCGTGTAGCCCAGCGTGTTCAGGAAGTTGTCGTTGGCATGCAGCACCCGGCCTTCGAGGTCGAACTCGATCACCGCCTGGGCCTTGCCGATGGCCGCCAGTTGGCCCGCGAAGTCGGCGGCCTGCAGGCGCGCCTCGGTGATGTCGGTGGCGTACTTCACCACCTTGAAGGGCTTGCCGTTGAGGTCGAAGATCGGGTTGTAGGAGGCCTGGATCCACACCTCCTTGCCGCCCTTGCCGATGCGCTTGTACTGCCCGGCGTCGAATTCGCCGCGGCCCAGACGGTCCCAGAACAGGCGGTACTCGGGGCTGGCGCGGTAGGCGGGGTCCACGAACATGCTGTGGTGCTGGCCCTGGATCTCGGCCAGGCTGTAGCCCACCGTCTTCAGGAAGTTATCGTTGGCCGTCAGCACCTTGCCGTCCAGCGAGAACTCGATGACCGCCTGCGACTTGCCGATGGCGGCCAGCTGGCCCGAGAAGTCGGCCGCTTCCAGCTTGCCCGCGGTGACGTCGGTGGCGATCTTCAGCACCTTGACGATGCGCCCCGCGTCGTCGCGGATCGGCGCGTAGGTGGCCTGGATCCAGACCTCCTTGCCGCCTTTGGCAAAGCGCTTGAACACCGCCGTCTGAGTCTGGCCGGCGTTCAGGCTGGCCCAGAAGTCGCGGTAGGCCTGGGAGGCGGCGTACTCCGGATCGACGAAGCTGCGGTGAGGCATGCCCACCACCTCGTTGGCGCTGTAGCCCAGCAGGCGGCAGAAGTTCGCGTTGGCCTTGAGCACCGTCCCGCTGGGGTCGAACTCGATGTGCGCGTAGCTGGTGTCCACCACGGTCAGCACGCCAGAGGCCAGGCCACGGAAGTTGTCGCGGTCGGCCTCGACCTGGGCCAGCGTGGCGCGCAGGTCGGCCAGCTGCGCCTCGGCCTCGGCGCGTGCGCGTGCCTGCTGCTCAGCCAGCTGGCGCTGGCGCTCGGCCTCCTGCTGATGGCGTTCGGCTTCCTGGCGGCGCTGGTCGGCCTCCTGGCGGTACGACTCGATCTGCGGTCCGGCCAGCAGGCGGGCCAGGGCGCTGGGTGCGGGGGTGTTCATCGGCGGGTTCCTTCGACAGAGAGGGCGTCGGCAGTCGGGACGCGGGTGGGATCGGTGAGACGGGTCTCGGCAGCGGGCTGGACGGTGGCGTGGCGGCTGCTGGCGGCGATGTGGCCCAGCGCGTCGGCGTCGACGATCAGCGCCACCTCGCCGGAGCCCAGGATCGACGAGCCGGCGATGCCGCGCAGGCTGCGCAGCAGCCGGCCCAGCGGTTTGATCACGGTCTGGTGCTGGCCCAGCAGGCTGTCGACCAGCACGCCCAGCTGGCGGTGGCCGGCGCGCACCACGACGATGCTGGGGCGCTCGGCCGCCATGGCGTCCAGGCCGTAAAGGCGGCGCAGGTCGACCACCGGCAGCAGCCGACCGCGCAGGTCGACGCAGCCGCGGCCGTGGTGGTCCACCACCAGCTGGTCCGGCCGCGCGGAGATCACCTCCACCACCGCCTCGAGCGGGAAGATGAAGCGTGAGTGGCCGACGCCGACCAGGAAGCCGTCGATGATCGCCAGCGTCAGCGGCAGGCGGATCTCCATGCAGCTGCCGCGGCCGACCTCGCTGGTGATCTGGATGGAGCCGCGCAGCGCCTCGATGTTGCTGCGCACCACGTCCATGCCCACGCCGCGGCCGCTCAGGTTGGTGACCTGCTCGGCGGTGGAGAAACCGGGCTCGAAGATCAGGCGCAGCACCTCGTCCTCGGGCGGCACCACGCCCTCGGGCACCAGGCCGCGCTGCCAGGCGCGCTGCAGCACCTTGTCGCGCTGGATGCCGCGGCCGTCGTCGAGGATGCGGATCAGCACCATGCCGCTCTCGTGGCAGGCCGACAGCGTCAGCCGCCCCTGCGCCGGTTTGCCGGCGGCGAGCCGGTCCTCGGCCTTCTCCAGCCCGTGGTCCAGCGCGTTGCGCACCAGGTGCATCAGCGGGTCGGCGATGCGCTCGACCACGGCCTTGTCCAGCTCGGTGTCGCCGCCGACGATCTCCAGCGCCACGTCCTTGCCCAGCTCGGCGGCGGTGTCGCGCACCACGCGGCGAAAGCGCGCGAAGGTGTCGCCGATGGGCACCATGCGCAGCTTGAGCGTGCTGTTGCGGATGCCCTCGATCAGCCGGGAGATGCGCTGGTTGGCTTCGATCAGGCCGCGCTGGCGCGTCTGCCGCGCCAGCTGCGAGGCGCCCGCCCCGGCGATCACCAGCTCGCCGAGCAGGTTGATCACCTCGTCCAGTCGGTTGGCGTGCACGCGGATGTAGCCGCCTTCGTCGCTGCCGCCTTCCTTCGCCCGGGCGGGGGCCGCGCCCGCAGGCGCCGGGGCCGCGCTGGGCTTGATGAGATCGCGCAGCTCGGCGACCGCCGCCTGCACCTGGGCCTGGGCCTGCAAGGCCGCTGACGGTTCGGCATCGGCTGAGGCGGGGCCGTCCAGCGCCTCGATGCTCAGCTCGCAGTCGTCGCGCACGAACTCGAAGGCGTGGTCGATCTCCTCGCGGCTGAGTCCCCCAGGCGCCGACGCCTGCAGCTCGGCGCTCAGTCGCAGGTGGCAGGTCTCGGCGTCGAGCCGCTCCAGCTCGGGCACCTGCTCGAAGGCGCAGTGCCCCGCCTCCAGCCGGCCCAGGTCCTCGAGGTACTGGAAGATCGCCAGCGGGTCCATGCCGTTGCGGAAGACCTCCGGGCCAAAGGCCGCCGCGATGCGCCAGCGTGTGGCGCGCTGCGACGTGCCGAACGCCGGCGCCGCAGCCGGGGCGGCCCGCCGTGTACCCGAGGGGGCGGCCTCGCCACAGGCCTGCTGCAGGCGCAGCACCAGGGCCTCGCGGGCGGCCTGGCTGGCGGCGTCGTCGGGCAGTTGGGCGGTGGCCACCAGGTCGCGGATGGTGTCGTTGCTCTGCAGCAGCAGGGTGCTCAGCGTGGGGGTGAGTGCCAGCAGCCCGTCGCGCAGGAGGTCGAGCAGGGTCTCGACGTGGTGGGTGAAGGCCACCACCCGGTCGAGGCCGAACAGGCCGGCCGAGCCCTTGACGGTGTGGGCGCAGCGAAACAGCGCGTCCAGCCGTTCGTGGTCATCGGGCCGGTCCTCCAGCTCAAGCAGCAGCTGCTCGAAGGCGGCCACCTGTTCGTTGGCCTCCTCGATGAAGGCGGGCAGCATCTCGGCGATCAGGTCGTCGTCGGAAGGGTTCTGGCTCATGCGGCGGTCTCCGAGGCGGCGGGGGCAGCGTCGCCCAGCAGCGCTGCGGCGCCCAGGCAGGCGAGCGCCCGCTGCAGCACCGGCGAGGGCTGCAGCAGCTGCAGCCGCCGGCCGCGTGCGGCCAGGCTGCGCGACAGCGCGATCAGCAGCTGCACGCCGGCCGCGTCGACTTCCTCGACGCCGTCGGCGGCGATCTGCAAGGGCGCGTCGCCAGCGTCGGCATCGAGCTGGCTGAGCCAGCCCAAGCCCTGCTCGGCGGCATCGCGCACCGCGTAGATGGTCAGTTCCGCCGGGAGGTTGCGGACGTCGGACATCGGGGGGTCCTCCTCAAAGGGGCAGCACGCGCGACACCGCATCGAGCAGCATCGGCGGGTTGAAGGGCTTGAGCAGCCAGGCCTTGGCGCCGGCCGCCTTGGCCTGGGCCATGCGGCTGCCCGAGTCCTCGGTGGTCAGCATGATCACGGGCGTGAAGCGGTGGCGCGGGTGCTTCTTCACCTCTTGCAGGAAGGTGATGCCGTCCATGGCCGGCATGTTCACGTCGCTGACCACCAAGTGCACCTTGGACGCCTGGTCCAGCTGCGCCAGCGCCTGGCGGCCGTCGGCGGCCTCCAGCACGTCGTAGCCGGCGCGGCCGAGCGAGAGCTTGACCAGCGCACGCAGGGAGCTGGAGTCGTCGACGACGAGGATGGTTTTCGCCATGCGGGGATCCCTTCGGTTCAGAAGAACACCGCGCGGGGCGTGGCCGCCGCGGGGCGGGCGGCGCCCTGGGCACGGCCGCCGCCTGCGGGCAGTGGCTGGCGCTGGTCGCGCATCGTGTAGGCCTGCTCCAGCCGCGCGAGCCAGTCGCGCTGGGCGGGCAGGGCGTCGCCGGCCGCGAGGGCCGAGCCCAGGCGGGCCATGTCCTGTTCGATCGCGTCGATGATCTGGCTCACCCGGTCCTGAAACTGCAGACCGACGACCAGGCTCTCGATCGAGCCGCGGATCGACTGGCCGTGCTGGATCAGGGCCGCGGCGTCGTTGCCGAGCTCGCGCACGTGGCCCAGCACCGCCTCGACGCGCTCGCTGGTGGCGTCGATCGAGCGGCCGTCGCGCTCGGCCGTCTGCAGTGCGGCGCCGGAGGTGCTGGTCATCATCGCGGTGACCTGCTCGATGCGCTGGGCGATGCGTCGGGCGGTGTCGGCCGAGTCCTGCGACAGGCGGCGAACCTCGGCGGCCACGACGCTGAAGCCGCGGCCGGCCTCCCCGGCGCGGGCGGCCTCGATCGCGGCGTTGAGCGCCAGCAGGTTGGTCTGCTGCGCGATGCGGGCCACCTCATCGGCCATGCCGCGCAGTTCCTCGGTCACGGCCATCATGCCTTGCACGCTGCCCACCACGTCGCGGTGGCTGGCGGCGATTTCGCCCATGGACTGCACCACCGGCTGGAGCGTGCGCTCGCAGGCCTCCAGCAGCAGCTGGCTGCGTCCGTGGGCGCCGCCGCCATCGCCGAAGCCGGCGGCGTCGAACTGGGCGCTCAGGCCGGACAGGTCCGCCACCAGCGTGCCGGCGGCCTCCTCGGTGTGCTCGCGCGCCAGCGTGACCTGGCGGCGCCAGACGGGCAGCAGCGAAGGCAGCAGGGCCTGCAGCGCGGCGGCGGCCCCCTCGTGCATGGCGTTGGGCTCTGCGACATCGGCATCGCGCGTTGGGGCCGGGCGCGCCTGCAGCCAGAGGCTGAGCAGTCCCAGCAACGCTGCGCCGCCCCAGGCCAGCAGGGCCGACCCGTCGGCGCGCTGCAGCGCCGGCAGCCCCGCGAGCAGGCTGCCCAGCAGCAGCACGCCCAGCGCGGCGGGCCGCAGCCGTGCGGCGGCGCCGGAGGGGGCCGGAGACAACGGTGGCGGGGCGGAAGTGGGCATGGTCGGGCGGTGCCTCGGCAGGCTGGGATCCCCCGAATCGGGGGCTGGCTCCCGGTTGTCGGCCACCCTCCCAGCAACTTGAGCACTTCAGGCCCGGCCCCAGGCCGCGCGCCGAGAGAAATCACGCCGCCGCCTCGGCGCCCCAAAAAGACAAAGGCGCCGGGGCCTGTACAGCCCCGGCGCCTGGCCGGTGAGGGGCGTCGGATGAGGTTCGGATGAACTCAGGGCGCGTCGCGGCGCGACAGGGCCTGCAGCGCGTGGGCCAGCTGTTCGCGGTTGCCGCCGGTGACGCTGCCGATCGACTGGTTGTCGTCGGCCAGCGCGACGCCCGCACCCGCCAGCGCCTGCAGCGCCTGCTCACTGGACTTGCCGAACAGCGGCGCCACCGACTTCACCGGCGCCTGCGAGATCGCCCGCATCGCGATGGCCGGCGGGGACATCGGCTCGCCGCCCTGGCCGCCGCCCAGCTTCACGAAGGAGGCGCCGATCACCAGCGCGCACACCGCGATGATGGCCGCGCCCACGCCCGGCTTGAAGTAGCGCTTGAAGCCCAGCCAGTTGGCGGTGACGTGCAGCACCGCGGCGGCCACCACCACCCAGCCAGCCCACTCGTGCACCGTCTTCTGCAGCGAGCTGTCGATGTGGAAGAACATCAGCAGGCCGGTGACGGACATCAGCGCGAACACGCCGATCGTCAGCGGGGTGGCCCATTCGCGGGAAATCTTGACCATCTTCTTCTCCTTGGGAAGCGGCACACCCGTCGTGTGCCATGTCCTCATGGTCGCGCTCGAATGTGGAGGAAATTCGCAGCCCGCTGCAAAACGTGCGTGCCTTGCGCGGGCTTTGCATGGGCTTAACGTGGGCCTGACGCCGCGGGCTGGGCCTGAGCTTGGGCATAACTGCCGCCCAGCACCTTGTAGAGCGTGACGCGGTTGCCCGCCTCGGTGAGCTGCAGCGTGATCAGGCCCTGCTGGGCACTCAGCAGCGTGCGCTGCGCGTCCAGCACCGTGAGGAAGCTGTCCGCGCCGGCCTGCTGGCGGGCGGTGGCGAGGTCGTAGCTGCGCTGGGCCGCGTCGACCAGGGCGCGCTGCGCGTCCAGCCGCTCGGCCAGCGAGGCGCGCACGGCCAGCGCATCGGCGACCTCCTTGAAGGCGGTCTGCAGCGTCTTGTCGTAGCTGGCCAGGCGCAGGTCGCTGGTGATCTCGGCGCGGCGCACGGTGGCGCGGGCCGCCCCGCCGTCCAGGATCGGCAAGCTCACCGAGGGGGCCAGGCTCCAGGCGCCGCCCTGGAAGAGCGTGCCCAGCTCGCGGCTGGCGGTGCCGGCCGAGGCGGTGAGGCTGATGCGCGGGTACAGCGCGGCGCGGGCGGCCGCCAGATCCGCCTGCGAGGCGCGCAGCTGCTGCTCGGCGGCCACCACGTCCGGGCGGCGCTGCAGCACGGTGGAGGGCAGCCCGGCGGGCACCGCGACCAATGCGGTGCTGCCCGCGTCGGTGCTGCCGTCGCTGCTGGCGAGGTCGTCTGGCGGCAGCAGCTCGTCCGGCAGGGTCTGGCCGACCAGCAGCTCCAGCGCGTAGCGGTCGCGCTGCACCTGGCTGTCGGCGGCGACCAGGCTGACGCGGGCGGACTCCACCGAGGTGCGCGCCTGCGCCAGCGTCAGGCCCGACACCGCCCCGGCGGCCTTGCGGCCCTCGGTGAGGCGGTAGGTCTCGCGCTGGCTGTCCAGCGTGCGGCGCGCCAGGGCCAGCTGCTGCCGGTCCGAGGCGAGGGTGAGCCAGGCGGTGGCCACGTCGCCGATCAGGCTGAGCCGGGTGCTGCGCTGCGCCGCCTCGGTTTGCAGGTAGCTGGCCAGCGCGGAGTCGGCCAGGCTCTGCACGCGGCCGAAGAGGTCCAGCTCCCAGGCGCTCACGCCCAGGCCGACGCTGTAGGTCCGGGTGTTGACGGTCTGGCCGCTGCTGCTGGCCTGGGCGGGGGTGCGCGAGGCGCTGAGCCCACCGGTGGCGTTGACCGTGGGGCCCCGGGCGGCGTCCTGGATGTCGTAGGCCGCGCGGGCCTGCGCCATCGTCAGCAGCGCCACGCGCAGGTCGCGGTTGTGCTCCAGCGAGCGGGCGATCACCTGGCGCAGGCGGTCGTCGCGCACCCAGTCGGGCCAGTCGGCGAGTTCGAGGGCGGGGGCCGATGCGGCCGACGCGGCGGATGCGGCCGAGGAAGCCGAGGCCGGGGCCACCGCCCAGGTCGCGGGCACGGCCGTGGCCGGCGGGGGCTCGGCGCCGGGGCTGCGGGTCAGGCTGCCGCAGCCGGCGAGGACCAGGGCGAGCGTGGCGGCCAGGGCCAGGGGGGCGCGGCGCCCGCCCGTGGGAGGGGTCAGTGAAGTCGTCGTCATGGCGGTTTTCACCGGTTGTGCGCTGAGGCTGGGGCAGCGGGGGCGGTGGGGGCGGTGGACGAAGCGGACGAACGCTTCGCCTGGCGGGCGGCCAGCGCACCGCGGATCAGCACGAAGAACACCGGCACGAACAGCAGGCCCAGCAGCGTGGCGCTGGCCATGCCGCCGAGCACCCCCGTGCCGATGGCGCGGCGGCTGCCGGCGCCCGCGCCGCTGCTGAGGGCCAGCGGCAGCACCCCGGCCATGAAGGCCAGCGAGGTCATCAGAATCGGCCGCAGGCGCAGCTTGACCGCCTGCAGCGTGGCCTCGATCAGGTCCATGCCCTGCTCCTGCAGCTGCTTGGCGAACTCGACGATCAGGATCGCGTTCTTGGCCGACAGCCCCACCGTGGTGAGCAGGCCGACCTGGAAGTACACGTCGTTGGACAGGCCGACCAGCACCGTCAGGCCGAGTGCACCGATCACGCCCAGCGGCACCACCAGCATCACGGCGAAGGGCACCGACCAGCTTTCATACAGCGCGGCCAGGCAGAGGAAGACCGCCAGCAGCGACAGCGCGTACAGCGCCGGGGCCTGTGCGCCCGACAGGCGCTCCTGGTAGGACTGGCCGGCCCACTCGATGCCGATCCCGTCGTAGCCCGAGGCGCGCAGCTGCGCGACCAGCTCCTCCATCACCGCCATCGCGGTGCCGGAGCTGACGCCGGGGGCCGACTCGCCCACGATCTCCAGCGCCGGGAAGCCGTTGTAACGCTCCAGCCGCGGCGCGCCGTAGCTCCATTGCGTGCTGGCGAAGGCCGAGAAGGGCACCATCGCGCCGCTGCCATTGCGCACGTACCACTTCAGGATGTCCTCCGGCCCCATGCGCCAGGGCGCGTCGCCCTGCAGGTAGACCTTCTTGACGCGGCCCTGGTCGAGGAAGTCGTTGACGTAGGCGCCGCCCAGCGCCACCGACAGGGTGGTGTTGATGTCGCTGGTGGACAGGCCGAGTGCGCCGGCCTTGCGGTCATCGACCTGGATGCCCAGCTGCGCCGAGTCGTCCAGCCCGCTGATGCGCACCTGCGCGAGCTCGGGGCGCGCACGCGCGGCCTGCAGCAGCTGGTCCTTGGCACGCAGCAGCGCGTCGTGGCCCAGGCCGCCGCGGTCCTGCAGCTCCAGCGTGAAGCCGCCGGATGAGCCCAGCCCGCGCACGATGGGCGGCTGCATCACGAACACCCGCGCGTCGCGCAGGCTGGCCAGCGCCTGGTTGGCGCGGCGGGCGATGGACGCGGCGCTCTGCGCGTCGGCCTTGCGCTGCGCCCAGTCCTTCAGACGGATGAAGGCGCGGCCCGTGGCCTGGTCGCCCGAGATGCCGACGATGCTGGTGTAGCCGTCGACGTCGGCCTGCTGGCCCAGCCAGTTCTCGAAGGCGGCCATCGACTTCAGCAGCCGCTCGTTGGTGGCGCCCGAGGGCAGGCGCACCTCGGCCATCAGCACGCCCTGGTCCTCGGCGGGCAGGAAGGAGGTCGGCAGGTCCTTGTACAGCCAGGCCATGCCGGCCAGGATCAGCGCGTAGACCGCCAGCATGCGCGCACCGCGCCGAACCAGCGTACCGGTCACGCGCGTCAGGCCCTGGGCGCTGCGGTCGAAGCCGCGGTTGAAGCCGCCGAAGAAGCGCCCCAGCAGGCCGCGGTGCGCCGGGTGGTGCTCCCCCACCGCCAGCGGCGCGAGCAGCGTGGCGCACAGTGCGGGCGTCAGGCTCATCGCCACCGCCACCGACAGCAGCATCGCCGAAACGATGGTGATCGAGAACTGCCGGTAGATCACCCCGGTGGAGCCGCCGAAGAAGGCCATCGGCACGAACACCGCCGACAGCACCAGCGCGATGCCGATCAGCGCGCCGGTGATCTCGCCCATCGAGCGGCGCGTCGCCTCGTAGGGCGATAGGCCCTCGTCGGCCATCAGCCGCTCGACGTTCTCCACCACCACGATGGCGTCGTCCACCAGCAGGCCGATGGCCAGCACCACGCCGAACAGCGTCAGGCTGTTGATCGAGTAGCCGAAGGCCGCCAGCACGCCGAAGGTGCCCAGCAGCACCACCGGCACGGTGATCGCGGGGATCAGCGTCGCGCGCCAGCTCTGCATGAACAGGTACATGATCACCACCACCAGCGCCACCGCCTCGACCAGGGTGATCAGCACCTCCTGGATCGAGATCTTGACGAAGGGCGTGGTGTCGTAGGACAGCGCCGTCTGCAGCTGGTACGGGAAGCCCGGCTGCAGCTCGGCCACCTTGGCCTTGACCGCATTGGCCACCGCGATCGCGTTGGCGCCGCTGGCCAGGCGTACGCCCAGCGCGGCCGAGGGCTGGCCCTTGAAGCGGGTGCTGATGGTGTAGCTCTCGCCGCCCAGCTCCACGCGCGCCACGTCGGCCAGGCGCACCACGCCGCCGTCGGTGGCGGTCTTGAGCACGACGTTGCGGAATTCGCTTTCCGTCTGCAGCTTGCTGCGCGCGGTGATCGTCACGTTGAGCTGCTGGCCCGGCGTGGCCGGCAGGCCGCCCACCTGGCCGGCGGAGACCTGGGCGTTCTGCGCCGTGATCGCGTTGCTGACGTCCGAGGGCATCAGCGCCTGCGCCGCCAGCTTGGCCGGGTCCAGCCAGATGCGCATCGCGTGGCCGGTGCCCAGCAGCTGCACCTCGCCCACGCCGTCGAGGCGGCTGAGCACGTCCACCAGGTTGGTGTTCAGGTAATCGCCGATCTGGACGCTGGTGACGCCGGCGTTGGCGCTGCCACCGGCGTAGAACGCCATCACCAGCAGGAAGTCGGTGCCGGACTTGGTCACCGTCACGCCCTGGCTCTGCACCGCCTGCGGCAGCTGGCTCAGCGCCTGCTGCAGCTTGTTCTGCACCTGCATCTGCGCCACGTCGATGTTGCTGCCGGCCTGGAAGCTCAGCGTGATCGTCGCGCTGCCGGAGGAGGCGCTGGTCGAGGACATCGACAGCAGGCCGTCCAGGCCCTTCATGCGCTGCTCGATCACCTGGGTGACCGAGTCCTCGATGGTCTTGGCCGAGGCGCCGGGGTAGGTCGCGTTGATGCTCACCCGCGGCGGGGCGATGTCGGGGTACTGCTCCAGCGCCAGCGTGCGGATGGACAGGGCGCCGCCGAGCATCACCAGGATGGCCAGCACCCAGGCGAAGATCGGTCGGTCGATGAAAAAGCGTGCCATGGTCGGGAGGCTCCTGTGCGCGCCGCGATCAGCGCGAGGCTGCGGTGGACGCCGCCGGGGCGGCAGCGCTCGCATCGGCGGCCACCGGGTGCGCCTGCACCGCGTCGCCGGCCTTGACCTTCTGCAGGCCTTCGACGATCACGCGCTCGCCCGCCTTCACGCCCTCGCTGACCAGCCAGCCGGTGCCAAAGGCGCGGCTCACCTTCACCGCGCGGCGCTCCACCTTGTTGTCCGCGCCCACCAGCAGCACGCTGGCGGCACCGCGGGCGTCGCGCTGCAGCGCCGTCTGCGGCAGCACCAGGCCCTCGGTGACCTTGGCCGTTTCCAGCACCGCGCGCACGTACATGCCCGGCAGCAGCTCGCCCTTCGGGTTCGGGAAGACCGCGCGCAGCGTCACCGCGCCGGTGCCGGTGTTCACCGACACCCCGGAGAACTTCAACTGCCCGGGCAGGGCGTAGGCGCTGCCGTCCTCCAGCAGCAGGCGGATGCGCGCCTCGCCCGCCTCCACCTGCTGCGCGCTGCCGCTGGCGAAGTCGCGCTTCAGGCGCAGCAGCTCGGCGCTGGACTGGCTGATGTCCACCTGGATCGGGTCGGTCTGGCGCACCGTGGTCAGCACCGTCGTCTGGTCGGCGGTGACCAGCGCGCCGGGCGTGACGCTGGACACATCCACCCGGCCGCTGATCGGCGCGGTCACGCGGGTGCGCTCCAGGTTGAGCTGGGCCGCATCGCGCGCGGCCTTGGCCGCGGCCAGGTCGGCCTGGGCCTGCTGCAGCGCCACCTGGGCGTCCTGCACGTCCTGCTGGGCCACCGCCTCGATCTTGAACAGGTCCACGCGGCGCTGGGCCGTCAGCTTCGCGGCGTCCAGCGTCGCCTGAGCCCGCTCCAGGCTGGCCTGGGCGCTGGCCAGGGCGATGCGGTAACTGTCCGGCTCGATCTCGTAGAGCACCTGGCCGGCGCGCACCGCAGCGCCCTCGGTGAACAGCCGGGCGCGGATCAGCCCGCGCACCTGCGGGCGCACCTCGGCCACCTGCGGGGCCGTCACCCGCCCGGGCAGCTCGCTCGACAGGCCGACCGACTGCGTGGCCAGCGTCACCACGCCCACCGACACCGGCGCCGCGGTCTTGGCGGCGGCCGCGGGTTTGGCGTCGTTCTGGCAGGCGGCGAGCCCGGCCGCGGCCAGCAAGGCGGTGGACAGGGCGGCAGCGGGCAGGGCCCGGCGCAGCCGGGCGGGGGGGGAGGAGGAGCGCATGGCGGTGGTGGACATCGGGGTGGCCGGGGGCCATTCGGGGGATGGCGCCATGCTCGGCGGCAAATGTGGAGGAAATGAGGATGTCCCCGGCTGAGGCCGCCGCTTGAGCGCCGGGCTTGCGGGCCGTGCCCCGGGCGTGCGTCAATCGGGTGCGCATCGCTCGGCTCGCCATGAAACTCAAACGCCCCGGCCTCACCCTCAAGCTCTTCCTCGCCGTGCTGGCCACCGCCTGCGTCGTCGCGGTGGGCATGGGCGCGGCCGCGCACTGGAGCTTCTCGCGCGGCTTCCTCGGCTACCTCAACGCCCAGGCGGTGCGGCAGATGGAGGCGGCCATCCCGCGGCTGCAGCGCGAGTACCGCGAGCACGGCGGTTGGGACTTCCTGCGCGGGCGCCCAGGCGCGTGGTTTCGCATCACCCGCCCGGAGGCCAACGTCGACAGCGACGACCCCTGGAGCGGCGACCCCGAGCGCATGGCCTCCGACCTGCTCGGCGCCGGGCGGCGCCTGACGCTGCTCGACGACCAGCGCCAGCTGGTGATCGGCTTTCCGCAGCTCTTCGCCGAGTCCGAGCTGCGCGAGATCACGCTGGCGGGCCGCACCATCGGCTGGATCGCGCTGGCGCCCATCGAGTCCGTCACCGACACCGCGGCGCTGCGCTTCGAGTCCGGCCAGCTGCGCGCCACGCTGGCCGCTGGGGCCCTGGCGCTGGCGCTGGCCGCGCTGATCGCGGGCTGGGTGGCGCGCGTGCTGCTGCGCCCGATCAAGGAGGTGGCCCAGGCCACCCACCGCCTCACCGCCGGCCACTTCGACACCCGCGTCGAGCCCCGTGGGCGCGACGAGGTGGGCCAGCTGGCGCAGGACTTCAACCAGCTCGCGCTCACGCTGGCGCGCAACGAGCAGATCCGCCGCGAGTACATGGCCGACATCTCCCACGAGCTGCGCACCCCGCTGGCGGTGCTGCGCGGCGAGCTGGAGGCGATGGAGGACGGCATCCACCCCGTCACCCCCGAGGGCCTGCGGATGCTGCAGGCCGAGGTGGGCATGCTCTCCCAGCTCGTGACCGACCTGCACGAGCTGGCGCTGGCCGACATCGGCGCGCTGACCTATCACAAGGCCGAGCTCGACCTCAGCGCCTTCCTCGCTGAGGTGGCCGACGCCTGGCGCCCGCGCTGCGAGGGCGCGGGCCTGCGCCTGGCGCTGCAGCTCAGCGCCACGCCGCTGGTCCTGCCGGCCGACGAGGCCCGGCTGCGCCAGCTGATGAACAACCTGCTCGACAACGCCCTGCGCTACACCGATGCGGCTCCCGAGGCCGCGCCCGACGCGGCCCCCGATGCCGGTGCCCTGCTGCGCCTGAGCCTGCGCGGCGTGGACGGCCAGGCCGAGATCGCCGTTGAGGACTCCCCGCCCGGCGTGCCCGACGCGCTGCTGCCGCGCCTGTTCGAGCGCTTCTTCCGCGTCGAGCGCTCCCGCGGGCGCGCCAGCGGCGGCAGCGGCCTCGGCCTGGCGATCTGCCAGAGCATCGTCCAGGCCCACGGCGGCAGCATCGAGGCCCGCCACTCGCCGCTGGGCGGTCTGGGCATCCACATCCGCCTGCCGCTGCCCCGGCGCGGCCCGGACCGCCACTGACATGACCCCGCCCGACCCCTCCGCCTTTCCTGCTGGCGCTCTTTCAGCCGTTCCTTCGGCCGTTACCCCCGCAGTTCCCGCCAGCGATCCCCCCGCCGACCTCCTCGTCGTCGAAGACGAGCCCCGCATCGCCCGGCTGGTGGGCGACTACCTGCTCGCCGCCGGCCACCGGGTGCGCCTCGTCGACCACGGCGACCACGTGCTGCCTGCCGTTCACGAGCGCCTGCCCGACCTCATCGTGCTCGACCTGATGCTGCCCGGCCAGGGCGGCCTGAGCCTGTGCCGGGCGATCCGCGCTTTCAGCGAGGTGCCCATCGTCATGCTCACCGCCCGCGTCGAGGAGGTGGACCGCCTGATCGGCCTGGACGCCGGCGCCGACGACTACATCTGCAAGCCCTTCAGCCCGCGCGAGGTGGTCGCCCGCGTGCGCGCCGTGCTGCGCCGCAGCCGCATGCGCCCGGGCGCGCAGCCTGCACCCGCCGCCGAATCCCCCCCGCCACAGGGCCTGCAGCTCGATGAGTCGACGCACGAAGCGCGCCTGCACGGCCAGCCGCTGGACCTGACGCCCGTCGAGCTGCGCCTGCTCGCCGCCCTGGCCGCCTCTCCCGGCCGCGTCTTCTCCCGCGACCAGCTGCTCGACCGCCTGCACGACGACCAGCGCGCCCTCAGCGACCGCACCGTGGACAGCCACGTCAAGAACCTGCGCCGCAAACTCGAACGCGCCGGCGCCAGCCCCGACGCCATCCGCTCGATCTATGGCGTGGGGTACCGGTTCGAGCCGGAGTGGCTGGCGGGCGGCGACTGAGGAACTCACCGCGAAGCATTTCGACAGCATGTTGCTGGGCGCTTCACGCGCAGGACACATGCGGCTGAACGGGGGTCAAGACACTGGCGTGGCGCGAGTTTGATCCAGCGCAAACCCGCTGCGGCCGTTCAGGCCGCCCCCACCAGGAGACGACCCATGCCCCGACTCACCGGGCTGCTGCTCGCGCTCGTCCTGTCGCTGCTGACCGCGCTGAACGGCTGCGGCGGCGGGTCCGGCGACGGCACCGCCAGCACCAGCAGCACATCCACCACGTCCACGGCCACCACCGGGACGGCCCCGGCGATCAGCACGCAGCCGGTGGCGCAGTCGGCGCTGGTGGGCGCGAGCGTGAGCTTCAGCGTCGTGGCCAGCGGCAGCGCCACGCTGAGCTACCAGTGGCGCAAGAACGGCAGCAGCATCGCGGGCGCGACGGCGGCCACCTACACGATCGCCCGCGTCACCAGCGGCGACGCGGGCAGCTACGACGTGGTGGTCAGCAACAGCGCAGGCAGCATCACCAGCAGCGCCGCGGCGCTGTCGGTCAGCACCGCCTCGGGCGCGCCGACGATCACCACGCAGCCGGTGGCGCAGTCGGTGGTGGCGGGCGCGAACGTCAGCTTCTCCGTCGTGGCCAGCAGCGGCAGCACGATGAGCTACCAGTGGCGCAAGGACGGCACGGCCGTCTCCGGCGCCACCGCCAGCAGCTACAGCCTGAGCGCGGTGACCGCCAGCGATGCGGGCCGCTACGACGTGGTGGTGACCAACAGCAGCGGCTCGACCACCAGTTCGGCGGCGACGCTGACCGTGACCACGGCCAGCAGCAGCGGCAGCTTCAGCAGCAACGTCACCAGCGCGGCGCAGAGCTTCCTGGCCACACTGAGCAGCGCGCAGCAGTCCAGCGCGCAGCTCGCCTGGAGCCTGACCACCGCGCGGCACTGGTCGAACCTGCCGGCGGCGATGGTCTCGCGCAACGGCGTGGCCTGGAGCAGCCTGAGCAGCACGCAGCAGGCGGCGGCGCGCTCGATGATCACCACCGCACTCGGCAGCACCGGCAACGCGATGCACCTGGGCTGGCAGATGGCCGACAACTACCTCTACGCCAACGGCGGCGGCTCCAGCTACGGCGAGGGGCAGTACTACGTCGCGATGCTCGGCACGCCCTCGACCAGCAGCTTCTGGCTGCTGCAGCTCACCGGCCACCACCTGACGATCAACCTGGCGCTGAACGGCACGTACAAGGCGCCCACGCCGGTGTTCATGGGCATCGAGCCCAAGGGGTCCTTCACCTACAACGGCACCACCTACGACCCGATGGGCACGGTGCGCAACGCCTGGAGCAGCTTGGGTGCGGTGCTGGTCACCTACAGCGGCGCCAAGCTCAGCGGCACCTACTCGGACCTGCTGTTCGGCGCCAACGGCAGCGGCAACATCGACGGCAGCTGCCCGCGCAGCTACAGCAGCGTGACCACCCACGGCCTGCTCTACAGCAGCCTGTCGGCCGCCGACCAGGCGCTGGCCCGTGCGGTCATCCAGGCCTACATCGACAGCCAGGCCAGCGAGGTGGCCAGCGAGCTGACCACCGCCTACCTGTCCGACACCGCGCTGGCCAGCACCTACGTGGCCTACGCCGGCAGCGGCACGGTGTCCACCAAGGGCAACTACTTCCGCATCGAGGGCCCGCGCCTGTGGGCGGAAGTTTCGGTGCAGCAGGGCGTGATCTTCAACAGCGACATCCACTACCACGGCGTGTGGCGCGACAAGGTGGGGGACTACGGTGGCCAGTGCGTCGGCTGAACGTGGCGTCGGCCGGGCGCCCCTGGATCGCCTGACTCGCTGGCTGGTGGGACTGGCGTTCGGCCTGGCCGCCGGGCTGATGCTGGCCGGCGCGGCCGCGGCGCACCCGATGCCCGAGAGCCGCGTCTGGGTCGACACCCGGCCGCAGGGGCTGCAGCTGACGCTGCAGATCCCGCTGAACCGGCTGGAGCTGGCCTTCGGGCAGCCGCTGGCCGCGCAGGCCGACCGGGTCCTGGAGCGACACAGCGACGCGCTGGCGGCCTACCTGCTGCAGCACGTGGGCGCGCGCAGCGCCGCGGCCGGCTGGACGGCGCTGCGCCCCACGCTGCAGGTGACGGGCGAGGGCGCCGCCGCCGAACTGGAGGCCACGATGGCGCTGCGGGCGCCGCCGGGCGCCGACCCGCGCCGGCTGACCCTGATGATCGATGCGGTGGTCCACGAGGTGGTCACGCACCGCCTGCAGGTCTTCCTGCGCAGCGACTGGGCGGGGGGGCAGGTCGGCGCGCCGCCGCGGCCGCTGGGCGAGCTGCGCGCTGGCCGCTACGCGCTGCCGCTGGACCTGGGCGCGGCCGCGACCGCAAACGGCCGGGCGCTGCAGGCGCTGCTGGCCACGGGCATGGCCCACATCGCCGGCGGGGTGGACCACCTCGTCTTCGTGGCGCTGCTGTTGGCGGTGGCGCCGCTGTGGCCGGCGATCGGGCACTGGATCGGCGAGCGCCCGCCTCGCGAGGCGCTGCGCCACATCGCCTGGGTGGTCAGCGCCTTCACGCTGGGCCACAGCCTGGCGCTGGCCCTGGGCGTCAGCGGGCTGGTGATGCTGCCCGCGCAGGCGGTGGACGTGGCGGTGGCCCTCACCATCGCGGTGGCGGCGGCGCACGCGGTGTGGCCGCTGTTCGGCGCGGTGGAGGGGCGCATGGCGCTGGCCTTCGGGCTGATCCACGGGCAGGCCTTTGCCGGCGGGCTGGCCACCGCGGGGCTGTCGCCGGCGCAGACCGTTCAGGCGCTGCTGGCGTTCAACCTCGGCATCGAGCTGGCCCAGCTCGCCGTGGTGCTGCTGGTGCTGCCGCCGCTGCTGGCGCTGGTGCGCCGCCACCCCGAGCCCGCGCGCCGCGCCCGCGTGACCCTGGCCGCTGCGGCCGCTGGGCTCGCGCTGGGCTGGATCGTCGACCGCCTGGGCTGGCTGCCCGCACCGGCCCCGCTGGCCTGGCTCGACGCCCACCCCGCCGCGTTGGCGCTGCCGCCGGCGGCGCTCTGGCTGGCCTGGGGCCTGAGCTGGCTGCAGGGCCTGCGCCAGCCGCAGCCGGCCTGAGGCGGTGGCGCGGGCCGAGAATCCAGGGGCCATGTCGAACCTTCACGCCTACCTCGCGCCCAGCCTGCACATCGACTTCGACGCCCCCCACGTCCAGGCGCAGGCCCGGGCGCTGGCGGCGCCGGCCACGTCGCGCGACGACCTGATCCGCCGCTGCTTCGAGTTCGTGCGCGACGAGATCCGCCACAGCTCGGACTTCCGGCTCAACCCGGTCACCTGCCGCGCCTCGGACGTGCTGACCCACCGCACCGGCTACTGCTACGCCAAGAGCCACCTGCTGGCCGCGCTGCTGCGCGCCAACGGCGTGCCCACGGGGCTGTGCTACCAGCGGCTGTCGCTGAGCGGGGAGGGCGCGCCCTTCTGCCTGCACGGGCTGAACGCGGTGCACCGGGACGGCGCGGGCTGGTACCGCATCGACGCGCGCGGCAACAAGCCGGGCGTGGACGCGCAGTTCTGCCCGCCGCGCGAGCAGCTGGCCTTCCCCATCCTCGCGCCGCAGGAGCGCGACCTGCCGGAGATCTGGGCCGAGCCGCTGCCGGTGGTGGTCGAGGCGCTGACGCGCTGGCCCACCTACGACGCGGTCTACGCGAACCTGCCGGACGTGGCGCTGCTGGGCTGAGGGGCCGGCCAGGTCTTCAGCAGGCTGAGCCGATCAGGGCTCGGCCAGGAACTCGCGCACCAGGCGCAGGCTTGCGTCGGGCTGTTCGTTGAACATGAAGTGCCCGGCGTCGGCTACCGTGGCCAGCCGGGCCTGGTTGGCGGGACTGAAGCGCGCCATCATCCGGCGCTGGTGCGCCTCGCCCTGGGCGCGGTTGCAGGCGCCGCGCAGGAACAGCACCCGGCCGGCGAAGCGCTCGATGCCGCGGGCGAAATCGAGCTGCCGGGCCCAGGCCGGGTCGTCGCGCAGGCGGCCCAGGGTGGCGTCGTAGGCGGGGCTGCCGGCGCGCCAGAGGGCCATCGGCGTTGGCCTGCCGGGGCAGTGCGTGGTCTCGCCCATCGTCAAGGGAAACACCGCGCCCAGGAACCAGTCGGCGCGCGCGTCGGCGTCCCCGTCGGTGGCGACGGCCCACTGCGCCACCCAGGCCGCGCTGAAGCCGGCCACCACCCGCCAGCCGGGCCAGCCCCCGATGGGCAGGTCCTCCAGCGTGGCCGCGTCCAGAAACCCCGGCTCGGCCAGCACCAGGCGATCGACCCGGTCCGGGTGCGTGCCCGCGTAGGCGGTGGCCAGCATCGCGCCCCAGCTGTGGCCGAGCAGGTGCACCGGCCGCTGCGGGCTGTGCTGGCGCACCAGCGCATGCAGATCCGCCACGAAGCGTTCGACGCTCAGGGCCGCGGCCGGCTCCCGCGGGGAGAGCCCGCTGCCGGTCTGGTCGTAGAACAGCACGCGGTAGCGGTCGGCCAGCGCGCCGAGCCCCAGCAGGTAGCGGTAGTCGGCACCCGGGCCACCGTGCAGCACCACCAGCAGCGGTGCATCGGCGGGGCCGAGCAGCTCGCCGTGGAAGCGCCGGCCGTCGGCCTCCAGCCGGGGCAGGCTGGGGTCCTGGTCGATCGTGGGCGCGACGCTTGGCCGCGTCGTGCTGCAGGCGGCCAGCGTGGCCAGTGTGGCCAGTGTGACCGTCACCGCAACCCGAGCGAGGCGCTGCAGCGCAGAGGGCCGGCGTGGTTGGCCGGACGAGGTCAGCGACGGATTCAAAGAGGGGGCTGGCATGATGCGTGGGGCTCCTGAAATGACACCGGACCATGCTCGCCAGGGACGCCACCGCGCTCAACAACATTGGATAAGACGCTCACCGCCGACGACCGCGCCGCCGTGCTGCACTGTGCCGCCCGGCTGGTGCCCGAGGCCCCGCCGCTGACCGAGGCCGACCTGGGGCCGCTGATGGACGGCATGCGCCTTCGCGAGCTGGCGCGCGGCGAGGCGCTGCTGCGCGTGGGCGATGCGCCGGTGCCGGAGGTCTTCGTGCTGGCGGGCCTGCTGCGCAGCGGCCTGGGCGATGCGCAGGGCCGCGAGGTGACCTTCGACTTTCACCTCGGTCCGGGGGCGCTGCCGCCCTCGGTCGGGCGCAGCGCCAACGGGCGCTCGCGCGTTATGGTGGAGGCGCTGAGCCCGGCGCGGGTCGTGCTCTTCGAGGCGCAGGCGCTGGTGGGTGCCATGCTGCGCCAGCCGGCCGTGCAGCGCTGGGGCGACAGCGTGCTGCGCAGCGAGCTGCTGCGCCGAGCCGACCGGGAGTGGGCACTGGCCGCGCTGCCGGCGCGCGAGCGCCTCGTGGCGCTGCGTGCTCGCCTGCCTGGGCTGGAGGATCAGGTGTCGCACCGCCACATCGCCAGCCACCTCGGCATCACGCCGGTGTCCCTGAGCCGCCTGCGCGCCCAGCTGCGTGTGGAGGGGACCGGCCCCGATCCGACCTGAGCCCGGCGGGGTGGGGCGGCGCAACGGTGGGGCGCCCGCTCAGGCGCGGCCGGAGCGGCGGCTGCGCGGCTGCAGCGCGTCCAGCTCGGCGAACTGCTTCTTCAGCAGCTGCAGCAGCGTGCGGGCGTGGTCCACGGGGATGCGCAGGCAGGTGGTGGGCATCTCGTCGCCGCGCGCCGATCGGGCCATGACCAGCGCGTCCAGGTTCACCTCGATGGCGCCTTTGTCGTGCGTCATGGACTTCAGGCGCTGCACTTCGATGTCGTAGGGCTTCACGTTCTTGTTCTCCGGGGGCGTTGCGTCAAACCGCGGATTGTCCCCCGGGGCGGTGAACGATGGACCCGTTCAGCGCAGGATGCCGGCGAAGAAGGCCGACAGTTCCTCGTAGCCGTCCAGCGGCAGCACGTGGGCGACGTACTGGTCCGGGCGCACGACGATCAGGCAGCCGCGCTCGCGGTCGATGCCGCGCATCGCATAGATGTCGCCCAGGCCCTTGTGGTCGACGCAGAAGACCTTCTCATGGTCCTGCAGGCCCAGCTTGCCGGTCTTGGGCTTGAGCAGCGAAGGCATCTGCCCATAGTCGAGCTGGTCGAAGGTCTGCTGGAACACGGCGCGGAAGTCGATCACCGCGTCGATGTCCTCGCCCTTGCGGGTGTGCTTGACCACCGGGGAGGCCGGGTTCGTCTCCAGCCAGTCCGCCAGCCGGTGGATCGCCGAGCCCGGCGCCGAGCGGTCCGCCTGGCCGGCGAAGGCGTAGAGGCGCCAGCGCGCATCGGCCTCGGCGACGTGGCCGAGCTGCATCTGCTTGGCGTCCGACAGGCGCACCACCGGTGCCGAGTGGAAGCGGCGGCCGATCTCCTCGCCCTTGGCCAGCGCCTGGTGGGCCGAGGCGGCGAAGAGGGTGGAGCTGTCGTACTTGACCGCGGTGCCGCCGGTGAACTCGAGGTTGGCTTTGAACTGGCGGATGATGCGCGGCTCTTCGCTGCCGTCGCGCTCGGCCTGGGTGGTCGGCGCGGACATGACGCGGGCCCACTCGTGGTCGGTGTCGACCAGGCGCTTGGCCTCGGTCAGGCGCTCCTTCGAGTAGCTGCGCAGCAGGCTGGCGTCGGCACGGCCCTGCAGCACGTGCACCAGCTTCCAGCCCAGGTTGAAGGTGTCTTGCATCGACACGTTCATGCCCTGGCCGGCCTTGGGCGAGTGGGTGTGGCAGGCGTCGCCGGCGGTGAAGACGCGCGGGTTGCGATCTGACCCCGCGGGCACGTCGTCGAACTTGTCGGTGATGCTGTGGCCGATGTCATAGATCGACCACCAGACGACTTCCTTCACGTCGATCGAGTAGGGCCGGATGATGCGGTTGGCCGCCGCGATCATGTCGTCCTGCGTGAACTTCTTGCTCGCAGCCTTCTCACCGTCCTTGAGCTTGTCGAGCTCCACGTACATGCGGAAGACGTAGCCGCCCTCGCGCGGCAGGATCAGCACGTTGCCCTCGTTGGCCGAGGAGATCAGGCACTTCTGGCGCACGTCCGGGAAGTCGGTGTTGGCCAGGATGTCCATCACGCCCCAGGCCTGGTTGGCCGCGTCGCCGTGCAGTACGCCGCCGATGGCCTTGCGCACCGCCGAGTGCGCGCCGTCGCAGCCGACCACGTAGTTGGCGCGCACCGTGCGAGTGGCCCACCAGTCCACGCCGCTGGCGTCCTTGAGCGTGACGGTCACCGGGTAGTCGGTGGCGTCCGGGTCCACCGTCAGGCCGACGATTTCCCAGCTGTAGTCCGGCTCCAGGCGCGACGGCGAGTTGCGCATCACCTCCAGGAAGAGCTCATGCAGCCGGGCCTGGTTGATGAGGATGTGCGGCATCTCCGAGCTGTCGTCGGCCACGTCCTGCACCCGGCCCACGCGCTTGATGTGCTCGGGGTTGACCGGATCGGGCATCCAGAAGTTGGTCTGGTTGACCCAGTAGGTCTCGCGCTTGACCTTGTCGGCAAAGCCGAAGGCCTGGAACATCTCCATCGTGCGCGTGTTGATGCCGTCGGCCTTGCCCTTGATGATGTTGGCGGGCATGCGCTCAACGATCATCGTCGAGATCTCGGGGAACTGCGCCAGCTGCGCGGCCAGGCACAGGCCGGCCGGGCCGGTGCCGGCGATCAGCACGTCCACCTTCTGCGGCAGCGGCTCGTTGATGCCGCGGTTGCGCCGGTTGGGCGCGGCCTCTTTCACGTCCGGGTTGCCGCCGCGAAAGCCATTCTTGTAGAACTGCATCACCTGTCTCCTGGGTTGATGTGCGCCGCCTACCGATTGACGCCGCGCAACCAGATGATAGTTATGCTGACAGTATGAGTCAATACAATGTGTATGCTGATATTATGCCGAGAAGTTGACATCAGACGGGTGACATGACCCTGCCGATGGCGCCTGGACACGGACTCCTTTGTCCAGGCGTGGCGCGTCAGCCCAACCCGAGCTTGCCCAGCCAGACCTCCACCGCGTCCCCGCTGCTGAAGTCCGGTGCCACCAGGCCGTCGACCATGAAGGTCGGCGTGACGTGGATGCCGTTCTGGCGGGCGTACTTGGCCTGCCACTTGACGTCGGTGGTCAGCGCCGGGTCCTCGAAGGCGGCACGCAGGGCGATGCCGCTGAGTTCCTCGACGCGGGCGAGCAGCTGCGCCGGGCTGCGGTCCAGCAGGGGGCCCTGGCAGTGCTGGCTGGGCTCGAATTCGTCGCGGTGGGCCGCAATGGCGGCCAGCACGGCCTTGGCCGCGTCCTTGCCACCCGGCGTGGTGGCCGCGGCCAGCACCGCACGGGTGAGCGTGGGCGAAAAGGCGTGCCAGGGCTGCGGATTCAGGCGCAGCTGGATCGTCAGGCGGTCGGCGCCGGCCTGTTCCAGCAGGGCGTCCAGCTTGCCGAAGGCGCGGCCGGAGAAGGGACAGGTCGGCTCGAGGAAGACTTCGAGGACGCGGGGGCCG
>Ga0228698_1000448_pt1 | contig 32793 bp, 26 predicted proteins | sample McNCre117_Aug_MG_FD_178015 | JGI IMG/M metagenome (GOLD analysis project Ga0228698, IMG submission 178015) | Freshwater microbial communities from McNutts Creek, Athens, Georgia, United States - 1-17_Aug_MG | ecosystem: Environmental > Aquatic > Freshwater > Creek | place: USA: Georgia...
CGATGGCTCGGTCAACCTTCAGTACACTGGACTGCCATTTTTTGCGCCCGAAATGTTCATGACCGTGGTGTTAAAAAACCCACTCCGCACCAAGCAGCTTCAACAAGGCTTGGCACAGCTGGGAGATGAAGGCGCGATTCAGGTATTCAAGCCCGAAATGGGCGGCAATATGTTGCTCGGTGCAGTCGGCCAGTTGCAGTTCGAAGTGGTGCAGCACCGCCTCAAGGCCGAATACGATGCCGACATCCGACTGGAAGGCTGCCAGTACACGGGGGCACGCTGGATCACCGCCGACTCCCCCGCCGAGTTGCGTGATTTTCTCAACGCCTATCCGCAACGCATGGCAAAAGACGCTGCCGACACCCTGGCCTATTTGTGCACCAGCCCCTACGACGTGCGCTTGGCACAAGAGCGCTTTCCAAAGATTCACTTCCACCCGCTGCGCGAGCACGCTGGGCTGGCTTTGCAATCGGCGGGTTGAGCGCAGCAACCGTGCAAGCCCGTCCCCCATACGGCATGCAGCCGCTGTCTGCATGGTCGGTCGCGCAACGGGCCATGGTGCGCGGTGTGTTCACGGACATTGACGACACCCTGACCCAGAACGGCCACATCACAACCGATGCACGTGCGGCACTGGATGCTTTGCAGGCGGCTGGCATTCGGGTGATTGCCAGCACCGGTCGGCCAATTGGCGGCTGCCTGAAACACCTGTCGGGCGAACACGGTGCGCCATGGCCAGTGGACGCAATCGTGGCAGAAAACGGCGCCCTGGCGTGGATCGTCCCGCGTGATGCTCAAGGTCAGGCCAGCGGTACGCCGGTCAAGATTTACCAGCAAAGCGCCACCGAACGGGCCGCGCAATGGATCCGCATGGAAGCGGTGGCAGCACGCGTCCTGCGCGAAGTTCCAGGCGTGCAGCTGACACGCGATATGCCGCTGCGGGAAACCGACCTGACCTTCGACCACGGCGAATTCTGCCAACTGGACCATGCGACCATCCAGCACGTGGTGGCTGTTTTGCAAAGTGCAGGCATGCAAACATCGGTCAGCAGCATTCACATTCATGGCTGCTACAACCCGTTTGACAAATGGCTGGGCGCCCGCTGGATTTTGCAAGTCCTGGACAACTTACAGAGTGCCGATTGCGAGGCCGCCCTGGCAAATTGGGTCTGCATTGGCGACTCCGGCAATGATCAGGCCATGTTCCGGCATTTTCGCTACAGCGTGGGGGTTGCGAACATTCAGCGCCACGCCGCGCGCATGCAAGTGTTTCCACAATACATCACACAGGCCTCGCACGGCAGCGGCTTTGCCGAAATGGCCCAGGCTTTGTTGTCGGCCCGCACACCATGACCGATACCAAACCGATCGGCTCGGGTATGGGCTTGCTGGCGTTGTTCAGTGCCACGTTTTTGAGCCTGGTTGGCTACTTCATGCTGTCGCCGATGCTGCTGTTGCGACTCAAAGGCGCCGATGTCTCCACCACCGTCGCCGGTCTCTACGTCGCCACCGGCTGGCTGGGCATTTTGCTCATGACACCGTTTGCCTCCAGCGTGGCGCACCGCTTTGGCTTGCGCCAGACACTGTGGGGCGCAGGGGGCGTGTTGAGCGTGTGCGCAGCAACCTATCTAAGCACCGACAGTCTGCTCATCTGGTTTGCCTGTAATTTGGCATCGGGCTTGGCCATGGCACTGCGCTGGGTGCTGGCCGAAGCACTGATTGCAGAGTTTTGCCCGCCTGCGCAACGCGGCCGCTACGTCGGCTTGTTTCAAACCATGATTGGGTCCACGTTCATTATTGGGCCCGCCGCCATGGCGACACTCGGCACCCACAACCCGGCAACGGCCTGGTTGATCATGGCGTTTACCGTGGCCGGCTTGCTCTGGACTTTTTTCATTCCGCCGGTGCCCACCGCACACGATGGCCACACCGCCCATGTCGGCCTGCGTGGCCTGTGGCAGGCACTGCAATCGCACGCCATTATTATGCTGGCCGGCTTTACCGGAGGCTTTTTTGAAACCGGGCTGACCTCCATCTTGCCTTTGTATGGCCTGGAGCTCGGCATGGACGGGCAGGCTGCCACAGCACTGGTGGCCATCAGTGGTGCCGGGGGCATGGCGATTTCGATTCCCGCTGGCATGTTGGCCGATCGTTTCCGCGATCCCGCCCATGGCCGCCGCGTCATGCTGGCCGGGCTCTCATGCGCTCTGTTGCTGGCAACATGCGCGATGCCATGGGTTGCCCGCATGGTATGGCTCAGCGGCCCCATGGTGTTTCTGTGGGGCGGCATTGGCGGCGCCCTGTACACGCTGTGTATCACCGACATCGGGGCCCGCGAAAAAGGCATTACCTTGGTAAACAGCACCGCCGTGCTGGTGCTCACCTACACCTTGGGGGGCCTGGTCGCATCGGCAATGTGTGGTGCCCTGATCGACTGGTCACCCCGGCTGGCCCTTCCCGCAGCTCTGCTATTGGTGGCCGGCGTCAGCTGCGTGGCGGTACTGCAATCGCACCGCCTGGCATCAGCCGCGCGCTAACACCGACTGCAAGGCCACACCGGTGTGGGTTCCCGCCTGCACCACGGCCTCGGGCGTGGCGGCGGCAACCAGTCGGCCACCACCCTGCCCGCCCTCGGGCCCCAGGTCCAGAATCCAGTCGGCTTCGGCAATCACATCGAGGTCATGCTCGATGACCACCACGCTGTGCCCGCCTTGCACCAGGCGATGCAAAACATGGATCAGTTTTTCAACGTCGGCCATGTGCAAACCAACGGTAGGCTCGTCCAGCACGTACAGCGTGTGCGGGGCCTGTTGGCCACGTTTGCCAACCTCATCACGGACTTTGCTGAGTTCGGTCACGAGTTTGATACGCTGGGCCTCGCCGCCGCTCAAAGTAGGCGATGGCTGCCCCAGTGTGAGATAGCCTAAGCCAACGTCTTTAAGCAACTGCAAGGGGTGGGCAATGCCGGGCATGCTGGCGAAGAATTCGACCGCCTCATCGACTTCCATTTGCAACACATCGCCAATGCTTTTGCCACGCCACGTAACCGCCAGGGTTTCCGGGTTAAAGCGCGCACCGCGGCAGGTTTCGCATAGCACTTTCACATCGGGCAAAAAGCTCATGCCAATGGTACGGATGCCCTGGCCTTCGCAGGTCGGGCAGCGGCCTGCGCCGGTATTGAAGCTGAAGCGGTTCGCCGCATAGCCGCGCGCCTTGGCTTCCAGCGTATCGGCAAACAATTTGCGAATAGTGTCCCAAAACCCGATATACGTCGCGGGACAGCTGCGCGGGGTTTTGCCAATCGGTGTTTGGTCTACTTCGAGCACACGGTCAACCGACTCAAAGCCATTGACGCTATCGCAGCCAACCCATGGGATCTGCACGCTGCCACCATCCAAGGCTTCACGACCGGCACGTGTGCTGCGTTGCTGCACCGCGGTTTGCACATTGGCCAGCAACACATCGCGTGCCAGGGTCGACTTGCCGGAGCCAGAAACGCCGGTAATGGCCACCAGACGGCGCAACGGCACGCGTGCCGTAACCGCTTGCAAATTGTGCATCCGGGCACCGTGCACCGTCAGCCAAGCCACCGTGTCAGGGGCCGCCTCCACCGGACGACGAACGCCCAGTGGATGGCGAATGGCGTTCAGCAAATAGCGGCCTGTTTGCGATTCGGCCACCGCTTGCACATCGGCCACCGAGCCCTGGGCCACCAGCCGCCCACCGCGCTTGCCGGCGCTGGGGCCAATGTCAATAATGTGTTCGGCCTGGCGGATCGTGTCTTCATCGTGTTCCACCACCACCAGCGTGTTGCCGCGCTCACTGAGCGCGCGCATGGCCCGCAGCAAAATCTGGTTGTCACGCGCGTGCAACCCAATCGTGGGCTCATCCAATACATAACAAACGCCCTGCAAATGGCTGCCCAGCTGGGCCGCCAGCCGGATGCGCTGGGCCTCGCCGCCAGACAAGGTAGGGGCACCACGGTCCAGTGTCAGGTAGCCCAGACCGACCTCTTCGAGAAAGGACAATCGGCTGCGAATTTCGGGAATCAGGTCGCGCGTAATGTCTTCTTCACGCTGGCTCAAAGCGCCATGTGACGGCAAGGCATCGACCCAGGCGGCGACGTCACGCACACTCAGACGCGCGATGTCGGCAATGCCCACACCGGCAAACTTCACCGCGCGGGCGCTGGCGTTCAATCGCGTTCCAGCACAGCTTGGGCAGGCGGTATCGTGCAGGTCTTCCACATCGGCCTCGGCAAAAGTTTGCTCGCGGCCCTGGTTGTCATCGGCACGCACGGAGTCATCAAACACTTTGCGCTGCTCCTTGGTCAGCGCCAATCCGGTGCCGACGCAATCAGGACACCAGCCATGTTTGCTGTTGTAACTGAACAAGCGCGGGTCCAGCTCGGCATACGAGGTGGCGCACACCGGGCAAGCGCGCTTGGTGGAGAACACCTGCACCTGGCCGATGCCGGCAGTGGCGGCGCCACTTTCCATGGCTTCGCGCAGGCCGTCGAGCGCACTGAGCACCTGCACCACGCCCTTGCCAATGGTCAGCGCCAAAGACAAGGCATCGCGCAACGCCGCCTCATTGGCAGGCGTCACGTCCAGGCTGGCCACGGGTACTTCAATATTGTGTTCCTTGAAGCGGTCGATGCGCGGAAAGCCAAAGGTCGGCAAAAAGTTACCGTCGACCCGCAAATGGGTATAGCCACGCGGACGCGCCCACTCGGCCAGTTCGGTGTAAACGCCTTTGCGGCCACTCACCAGGGGTGCCAGCAGCCCAATGTGCTGGCCTCGGTATTGACGCAGCAATTGCGCGGCAATGCTGTCGGCCGACTGCGGCTGCACTGCTGCACCGTCTTTGTAGCAGTGCTGAATGCCCAGCTTGACGTAGAGCAAACGCAGAAAATGCCAGAGTTCGGTGGTGGTTCCCACCGTGGATTTGCGTCCACCCCGGCTGAGCCGCTGTTCAATTGCCACCGTCGGCGGAATGCCATAGACCGCATCGACTTCCGGTCGACCGGCCGGCTGCACAATGGAACGCGCATAGGCATTGAGCGATTCCAGATAACGCCGCTGACCTTCGTTGAACAAAATATCAAATGCCAAGGTCGATTTGCCTGAGCCCGACACGCCCGTCACCACGCTGAATTTGCCGCGCGGAATGTCCACCGATAGCGACTTCAGATTGTGCTCGCGGGCGTTGACGATGCGAATCGCTTCAGGGGCCTCCGCGCCGGCCATCGCTGGCGTGTGGTAGTCGGCTTCCCGGTCTTTTGCGGCAAGCGGCGCAAGCGTCTCGCTGACTTCATGCACCACGCCCATCGCCGCCGCATATTCGCGCAAAGCGCGACCGGTATGCGAACTGGCGTGCAACAAAACATCTTCGGGTGTACCAACGGCCACCACTTCGCCACCGGCATCACCGCCTTCGGGGCCGAGGTCGATTAGCCAGTCGCTGGCGCGGATGACATCCAGATTGTGTTCAATCACCAGCAAGGAGTGCCCGGCATCGAGCAATTTACGCAAAGCCCGCATCAGTTTGGCAATGTCATCAAAGTGCAGGCCGGTGGTGGGCTCGTCCAACATGAACAGGGAGCCGCGCCGCGCCAGCGCTTGCTTGCTGGCAGTGGCCGATTTCGCCGCCTCGGCCAGGAAACCGGCCAACTTCAGGCGCTGCGCCTCGCCGCCAGAAAGGGTTGGGACCGGTTGCCCTAGCTTCACATACTCCAGTCCGACATCGACAATCGGTTGCAGTGCCCGGATCACATCGCGGTCTCCGGCGAACACGGCAGCGGCTTCACTCACAGTCAAGGCCAGGACATCGGCCACGTTGTAACTTTGCTCGGCGCCCGGGTCGCCGCGCTCAATCGTGACTTCCAGAATCTCCGGGCGATAGCGTTTGCCATCGCAATCGGGGCAACGCAAATAAACGTCGCTCAGGAATTGCATTTCTATGTGCTCAAAGCCCGAACCACCGCAGGTCGGGCAACGGCCGTCGCCACTGTTGAAACTGAACTTGGACGCGGTGTAGCTGCGCTCGCGCGACAACGCGGCCCCAGCAAACAATTCACGAATGCTGTCCCATGCCCCGACATAGCTGACCGGATTGGAACGCGCCGTTTTGCCAATCGGCGACTGGTCCACAAACACCACTTCGGCGAGTTGCTCAGCGCCCAGTAAATGCAGGTGGGCGCCGGGTGTTTCGGTGGCTTTGCCAAAGTGCCGCAACAAGGCGGGCGCCAATACGTCCTGCACCAGCGTAGACTTTCCAGAACCGCTGACACCGGTCACACAAACCAGTCGCTGCAACGGGATTTCAACTGACACATTTTTTAAATTATGTTCGGTCACACCTTCCAATACCAAGCGCGGCGTACTGGGTGCCACGCTCCGCTTGAAGCCCATGCCAACCTGTTTGCGTCCACCCAGATAGGCGCCGGTCAGGGTGTCGGCGCCACGCAGCGCCGTGGTACTTCCGTCGAACACAATTTGACCGCCTTTGGCACCCGGACCTGGGCCCATATCGATCATGCGGTCAGCGGCCAACATCACGGCGGGGTCGTGCTCAACCACCACCAGGGTGTTGCCAGCATCGCGCAGTCGCTGCATAGCGACAATGATGCGGTGCATGTCGCGTGGATGCAGACCAATGCTGGGCTCATCCAACACGAACAGCGTGTTCACCAGCGACGTGCCGAGCGCCGTTGTCAGGTTAATCCGCTGCACCTCACCGCCGCTGAGGGTGCGGCTCTGGCGGTCCAGCGTCAAGTAGCCAATGCCCACTTCACACAAATATTTCAGGCGCGTACGCACTTCATCAAATAGCAGCTGCAGGGTTTTTTGCTCGGCATAGGCAGCGCTCCCGGCATCTGCCGCTACGGCCACAGCACCGGCCTCGGTGACACCATACAAGTCACCTTGCAATGCATCAAAAAACTGGCGGACACGGTCCAGCGGCATCAGCATCAGGTCGTGCAGGCACAGTCCGGGCAATGACTCCAGCTGGGCCCGACTCCAGGCTACGCCATTCGGCATAAAGCGCTTTTCCGGCGCCAACACGGCATCGGCCTGCGCCTTGTTGCCAATGCGCCAAAGCAGGCTCTCGGTTTTCAATCGGGCACCACTGCAAGTGCCGCACGGCGTGTAGCTGCGGTATTTGGAGAGCAGCACCCGAATGTGCATTTTGTAGGCTTTGGACTCCAGGTATTCAAAGAACCGATCCACACCAAACCAGTGCTGATTCCACTTGCCATTCCATTGCGGCGACCCCTTGAGCACCCACTCTTTGTGTGCGGGTGTCAGCTTGTACCAGGGGGTATCACGCGGAATACCAGAGGCTTCGGCATGGCGCATCAGGTCGTCCTGGCATTCCTGCCAGGCCGGTGTTTGCATGGGTTTGATAGCCCCGGCGCGCAAAGTCAATTTGTCGTTGGGGATGACCAGGCCGTAGTCGACCCCCACCACACGCCCAAAACCCCGGCACACCGGGCAAGCGCCAACGGCCGAGTTAAAGGAAAACATGGAAGCAATCGGGTCGGCGTACAAGGTTTCGCTTTGCGGACAATGCAAACCCGTGGAAAAGCGCCAGATCGCCTGCTCGGCTTGCGCATCATCCAGCACGTACACATTGAGCCGCCCGCTGCCCCGCTTCAGTGCCAGCTCAATCGCTTCTAAAGCCCGCACCCGCTCTGCAGAGCCGATGCGAAAGCGGTCGGCCACCACATCAAGCACCTTGCGTGGCCCCGCCACCGTGGCCACCTCGCGCTCCGCCTGAACCCGGGTGAAGCCACTGGCGCTCAACCACTGGGCCAGTTCGTCCGCCGTGGTCTGGGCCGGCAATTCTACCGGGAACGTCAGCACCAGCCGTGGCTGACCGGCGGCTTCGGCACGCGCCATCAGCGATTGGTAAATGGTATCTGGCGTGTCGTGTTGCACCGGCAACGCCGTGGCTTTGTCAAACAAGTTGCCGGCACGCGAAAACAACAGCTTGAGGTGGTCGTTCAGCTCGGTCATGGTGCCGACCGTAGAGCGGCTGGAGCGCACCGGATTGGTCTGGTCAATCGCAATCGCAGGTGGTACCCCTTCGACGCGATCGACCGCCGGTTTGTCCATGCGGTCCAGAAACTGCCGCGCATAGGCAGAAAAAGTTTCGACATAGCGGCGCTGGCCTTCGGCGTACAGCGTGTCGAACACCAGACTCGACTTGCCCGAGCCACTGGGCCCGGTCACCACGGTCAGTTCGCCAGTGTGAATATCGAGGTCAATATTCTTCAGATTGTGCTGCCGTGCCCCGCGAATGCGGATTGTGCCCTTGGCCATAGTGAAAACTCTCCTAGAACGGGACAGACATTCTAGGAGCAGAGCGGGCTTTGCGCTGCCGCCGGGCTATTCGCTGCCGCAACGCGGGTGGGTCAGGTCCGCCCCCCGGGTTTCGGGCAAAAAGAATACGCCTACCAGGAACGCTACAGAAGCAATCACGACCGGGTACCACAGGCCATCGAACATATCTCCGGTATGGGCAACGATGGCAAACGACACCGCCGGCAACAGCCCGCCAAACCAGCCATTGCCCAGATGGTAGGGCAAACTGAGTGCCGTATAGCGAATACGGGTGGGGAACATTTCAGACAACATGGCGGCAATGGGGCCATACACCATCGCGACCACAGCCACCAAATAAGTAAGCCATGCGACGACCTGGACCACCGCGATATCGTGCCGATTGGCCTGCTCCGGATAGCCGGCACGCGCCAGGACGCTGGCCAGCGCCTCCCTAAAGGCCTGGGTGCGCTGTCGCTGGACGTCGGGGGCCACATCGCGCAACGCATAGCTTTGCACTTCGCGTCCGCCCACCAGCACGCTTGCCAAAGCGCCGTCGCCGGCCGCTTGCATGGCATAGCTGACCGAGGCATTTGCCAAGACCTGGCGTGCCAGGTCACACGCGCTGGCGTTGCGTGCAACGCCCAATACATTGAACTGATAAACACATTCAGACAGGTCGGCGCGCAATACCACTTGATTGTCCCGCTGGGCTTGGGCCAACACCGGATTGGCGGCACGGGCGACGCCCTGAAAGGCTGGAAAACTGGTGAATGCAGCCAATAAAAAACCCGCCATGATGACCGGCTTGCGCCCGACACGGTCTGACAGTGCGCCCCATACCCAAAAGAAAGGCGCTCCCAACAACAACGCCGCCGCAACCATCCATTGCGCCATGGTGCTGTCTACTTTGAGGCTCTGCGTCAAGAAAAACAATGCATAAATTTGTCCGCCATACCAAACCACCCCTTGTCCGGCCGTCAGCCCCAACAACGCGAGTCCGACCCGGCGCCGATTAAACGACTGGCCAAAAACCTCACGCACGGGCTTACGCGCGGGTGCCGAACGGGATCGCATGTCGAGGAACACGGGGGTTTCCCGCAAGCGCAATCGCACATAGACCGACAGTGCCAGCAATACCGCCGACAACAGAAAGGGCAGGCGCCAGCCCCAATCGGCAAAAGCGACATCACCGACGGCATAGCGCACCGCCTGCGTCACGACCAACGACAAAAACAGCCCCAGGGTTGCCGTGGCTTGCACCCACGCGGTGAATACGCCGCGTTGGGTGGGCGGCGCGTATTCAGCCAGGCACACCGCTGCCCCGCCATATTCCCCGCCCAAAGCGAACCCTTGCATCAAGCGCAACAACATCAAAACCAAGGGTGCCGCCACCCCCACCGAGCCATAGTCTGGCAACAAGCCCACCATGAAGGTTGACAAGCCCATAAGCAACACCGTGATCAAAAACGGATGCTTGCGGCCAATCAGATCACCCAAGCGTCCAAACACCAGTCCCCCAAACGGACGCACAACAAAACCGGCGGCAAACGCCAACAAAGCAAATATGAAGGCGGTTCGCTCGTCCAGACCGGCAAAGAACCGCTTGGCGATGACATCCGCCAGGGCGCCATATAAATAGAAGTCATACCAGGCAAACAGCGTTCCAACGGATGCCGCTGCAATGGCCTTTTTTTGTTCCCGCGACCAATTTCCGCTAGTGCTTGCCATGCGTCTCTCCACTTGTTTTTATGGCCTTTCAGGCAGCGTGAAAGGGGCATTCACTATTGCCCGGGTGACTGACGGCGATCTGACAAGCCAACGTCTAGGTACTTACACCAATGCAAGCATTCCGTAAGCAGATGGTCAGCACGCGTTCACAGAATCGCGCCGTTGGGCCTTTTTGGCACATCAAGCTGAGTCCGTTCATTGCATTAAAAGAAGGAGACCGACATGTCAGATCCAATGGTCGAAAAAATACAGGCGAATCCCAAATACCAGGCGCTTAAATCCAAGCGCACCACACTCGGTGTGGTGCTCACTATCCTGATGTTGGTGGTTTATTACGGCTACGTCGCCCTGATTGCTTTCAACAAGCCTTTTCTGGGTCAAGCGATTGGCACCGGTGTAACCACCGTAGGCATTCCGCTGGGAATGGGTGTGATTATTTTCACCATCGCCATCACCGCCTATTACGTCAACCGTGCGAACAACGAGTTTGACGCGCTGACGGCAGAAATTCTGAAGGACGCAAGCAAATGACTAAAACCCTTTCTCGCATTGCAGCATTGAGCATGCTGCTGGCGGCCGGAGCGGCCATGGCCGCTGGCGGCGATCTCGGACAAGTCGACAAGCAAGCCACCAACTGGGTCGCGATCAGCATGTTCGCGGTGTTTGTTGTCGGCACCTTGTTTATTACCAAGTGGGCCGCTGCACGCACCCGCTCGGCAGCCGACTTTTACACCGGTGGTGGCGGCATTACCGGTTTCCAAAACGGCCTTGCGATTGCCGGCGACTACATGTCTGCGGCTTCCTTCCTGGGTATTTCCGCAGCCGTGATGGCCAGCGGCTATGACGGTCTGATCTACTCCATCGGCTTTTTGGTTGGCTGGCCTGTGCTGACCTTCCTGATGGCCGAGCGCCTGCGCAACTTGGGTAAATTCACGTTTGCCGACGTTGCCGGTTACCGCTTCCAACAAGCCCCTATCCGCGCATTTGCAGCCTCTGGCACCTTGGTGGTGGTCGCCTTCTACCTGATCGCCCAAATGGTCGGCGCGGGCGCCCTGATCAAACTGCTGTTTGGTCTGGACTACTGGATGGCCGTGGTAATCGTCGGAGCGCTGATGATGATTTACGTGCTCTTCGGTGGCATGACCGCCACCACCTGGGTGCAGATCATCAAGGCCTGCATGCTGTTGGCCGGTGTGACCTTCATGGCATTCATGGTCTTGGCAAAGTTTGGTTTCAGCCCCGAAGCACTGTTCGCCAAAGGCGTGGCAGTGAAGACGCTGATCGCAACCAACGCACAAAATACCGCCATCGCGGCGGCCGCGGCCGCCAGCGCAGCCGCATCCTCTCCTGCCGCAGCGGCTTCGGCTGCAGCGATGGCCGCAAAAGCCGCAGCGATGAACCCGATCAAAGAAGGTTTGTCGGTTATGGCCCCTGGCGGCTTTGTGAAGGACCCGATTTCGGCTATTTCGTTCGGTATGGCCCTGATGTTCGGTACTGCCGGTCTGCCGCACATTCTGATGCGCTTCTTCACCGTACCCGATGCCAAGCAAGCACGCAAATCGGTGCTGTGGGCAACGACCTGGATTGGCTACTTTTACGTTCTGATCTTCATCATTGGCTTCGGCGCCATCACCCTGGTGTTGACCGACTCTGAATTTGCCAACGTGGCAACCGGCGTCATCAAAGGCGGCGGCGGCTCGGCCAATATGGCCGCCGTACTGGTGGCCAAAGCGGTCGGCGGCAATGTGTTCTTCGGCTTTATCTCGGCTGTGGCATTTGCAACCATTCTGGCTGTAGTGGCGGGTCTGACGCTGTCGGGTGCATCGGCTGTGTCGCATGATATTTATGCCACCCTGATCAAGAAGGGCAAGGCCGACAGCGCCTCCGAATTGCGTGTGTCGCGTATCACCACCGTGTGCCTTGGCGTTGTGGCGGTGTTGCTGGGCATTGCGTTCGAGAAGCAAAACATTGCATTCATGGTGTCGCTGGCGTTCGCAATTGCTGCCTCTGCCAACTTCCCCGTGCTGTTCATGTCTGTGCTCTGGAAGAACTGCACCACGCGCGGCGCCGTGACAGGCGGCTTCCTGGGCCTGATCTCCTCGGTCGGGCTGACCGTGGTGTCACCCTCTGTGTGGGAAGCCACTCTGGGCAACCCCAAGGGGTCGGCATTGTTCCCTTACACCTCGCCCGCACTGTTCTCCATGACGATTGGCTTCGTCGGCATCTGGCTGTTCTCCATTCTGGACAATAGCAAGAACGCGGCAGCGGAACGCGCTGCCTTCCCGGCACAACAAGTGCGTTCGGAAACCGGTCTGGGCGCGTCAGGCGCATCGGGTCACTGACAGCAGCGAGAAGGCGAGTAGTCGCCAAACCAAAGAAGCGGTCCGCCGCTTCTTTATTACAACCGGGCCCCGCGCCCGGTTTTTTTGCGTCCGCCTGCGGTGCACGCACGCGGTCGAACCATAATCCGCGTCACTATGCACACTGCAATCGCCCCAACCATTCGCCCTCTGACGGCCGCCGACTACGCCAATTGGCTCCCCTTGTGGGAGGGCTATCAGGTCTTTTACCAAGTAGCGTTAGCGGCAGAAGTTACAGCAACCACGTTTGCACGTTTTCTGGACGCGAACGAACCGGTTTTTGCAGGCGTTGCAGAACAGAATGATGTGCTGCTTGGCATGGTGACCTGCGTCATACACCGGTCTACCTGGTCACTAACCCACTATGCCTATCTGGAAGACCTGTTCGTAACGCCCGCAGCCCGCGGCTTGGGCATCGGGCAGAAATTAATCGCCTGGGTGCAAACGCAAGCACGCGAGCGCCAGTGCAGCAAGCTGTACTGGCATACCCACCAGACCAATCAGCAAGCGCAAATTCTGTACAAACGGGTGGCGCAACAATCGGGTTTTATTGAATACCAAATGGCGCTCTGAAAACGGGGTGGTAAGGGCGCCCCGTTCAGCTTATTCGCGAACGCCAGCCATCAAGAGTGCGAAACCAACAAAGGCGCCGCCGGTTACACGATTGAACCATCGGCGCACCGAGACCCGCTGAAGATAGCGCGACAGGCTTTGTCCGCCCATGGCATACACCAGGTACCAGCCCACCTCAACCACCGTAAATGTAGACAGCAGAATGGCGAACTGGGGCAACTGGGGTGCGTTGGCGTTCATGAATTGAGGGAAAAATGCGGCGGCAAACAGCAAGGCTTTGGGATTGCTCGCCGCCACCAATGCACCCTGGCGGTAAAGGCTCCAGGGGCGATCGCTGCGGGCCTGGGCGGCCAGTGCCGTCGCCGCGCTGTCGTCGCTTACCGGCGCACGCCAGCACACAAAGCCCAGATAGGCCAAGTAGGCTGCACCCAGTAAACGCAATACTTCAAACACCGAGGGCGCCGCGTGCAGCACCGCACCCAGTCCTGCCGCAGATATCGACAACATGGTGAGCAATGACGTCATGCAGCCAGCCATGGTGGCCAAAGCCCGGCGCCAACCACAGCGGGCACTGGTGCGCATAACCAGCAGCATATTCGGGCCAGGCGTGGCAGAAATAACAAACGTCATCCCCAGAAACAGCCACCATGTAGTCAATGCCATTGGCTTACCTGCTTTCGCTTAAATGTTTCAACTTGATAAATGCCAACGCGGCCATAACGGCATCGTTGAGCGCATCGTGGGCATCGCGCGATGGCAACTGCAATATTTTCATCATGGTTGAAAACCGCAAATCGATTTCGGGATTTTCATATTGCTCGCTGGCGGTGCGATGCCTAAACTGGTAATCGTAATACATCCCGGATACCTCGATACGCGGCTGCGGCAATCCCTGGCCCAACAGCGGCCGTGCCAAGCGGTTTAGCATCGCCACGTCAAACTCCAGGTAGTACCCGACAATGGGCCGGCTACCAATAAAGTGAAGCAACTTTTCTATCGCCTCACGGGCAGGAAGACCGTCTGCAAGGTCGCGCGCGCGCAAGCGATGAATCTTGACACTTTCGGCCGAAACCCCCCGCTCTGGCTTAATGAGCAGCTCCAAGCGCTCGCTGGTCATGATGCGCTGACCAACGATTCGCACCGCACCAATCGAGATGATTTCATCGGTGCGCACGTTCAATCCGGTGGTTTCACAGTCCAACGCAACCCACTCATCGGGTGGTGGCGGCGCAAACAAAAACCGGTACGCTGGCGCTGCCAGGCGGCGCAAATTCCAGGCACGCTGCAACGCCGTCCACCAATGCCGTGGCGTGAGCGCGGCACCCACCCTGGGAATTCGCCCCGGGCTCATGACAATGCATCCAAATGGAAGCGCTGGCGTAACATCAGTTTGAAACGCTTCACCACACCCAGCGTGTCTTTGAGCAAATCGCGGTCCAGGCTGCTGAGGCTGTCGATATCGATAGCCCCTGAAACCGGCAGCTTCTGGTCCAGTTCGGAAAGTCCTGATTTCAGCTTCAGTCCCATCAGAAAATGCAGGCTATCGGCCAGTTCACTGGCCAAGGCGGGCGTCAGCACCTGCGCTGCCTGCAACGCAGCAATGCGTTGGGTTGTGCCCGTATCCGCAACGCGATGGGCCAGGGCCAGGCTGCGCACGCCGTGCACCAATGGGAAAATGCCTTCCTTCTTGATATTGAGTTGATTCGCCGCTTCGCCCAAATTCAACAAGCGGTTCCACCACCCTACATGGCTGCCAAAGGCATCCATGGCGGCAGCGAAACGCGCCAGGACGGCGTCATTGTCGGTAGCCAAGCCGCGCAAAGATTGTTGAACTGCGTCCAGCAAACCCAGGTCGCCGCACACCGCATGGGCATCCATGAAAATGGCAAACTTCATGAGTCCGTCGGCATCGGGCATCAGTAACCATTGGCGGGCCATCTGCGTGAACGCTGTGCAGGCATGCCGCCAATCGGGATTGTTCACCATAATATGGCCGGCACATTCGGGATAACCGAATGTGGCCAACGCCGCCGAAAAGTCAGCGCATATTGCGTCCAAATTGGCCGGGGGCACATAGCCATCGCGCAGGATCAGGCCGTTATCCTGGTCGGTCTTCAACAACTGTTCGCCCCGGCCCTCGCTGCCCATCACAAAAAGACAGCTATTGGCCAACAAATCCGGCGGGGCGATCAGGGTCCAGGCGCGTTCAAATAGCCGGGCATTGAGCTGCTGAACAATTTTCGCAATCAAGTCCACGCGGGAACCGCTGCGGTACATGCGCGCAATCATGTCGGTAATATGGGCCGCAGCCTGACCGAGACCGGCCAGGTCGGAGGCCTCTTCAATCTCCTCGGTAATCCGATGGGACTGATTCGACAGAAAACTGAACAAGTCCAGCGCCGACAGAACGCCGACAACCTGGCTGTTTTCATCTACAACCACCAAACGGTGCACCCGATGCCGCAAGAGCAAGGCCATTGCCTCACCAAGGGTGTCTGAATTTTTTACTTTAATCAGCGAAAAACTAGACAGCGCACCGACTGCAATTTGGTCCAACGGGCGGCCATCGAGCACCGCACGCTGAACCGCTGTGGCAGTAAAAATACCCAGGCGCGTGGCGTCGTTGCGTGCGTCACGCACCAGTACATTCGATACACGATGGCTTTGAAACAACCGCACCACGCTCAAAATATCGGTTTGATAGTCAACATAATGGGGCGGTCGCACGTAAGCTGCGTCCACCCGCGACATGGTCAAGGACTGTAATTCGTGCCGGCTTTGTCGTTCTGATAAGGCGCTGAGTTTCTGCCCCAAATCAGAAAACAACAAAGCACCAAAAGTGGCGTTGGCAGCGATCAGGTCACTGACTGTCTGCCGCGCCAATTGATAAGCCACCACCTCTTCCGCTGCAACAAAACGGCTACTGACCTTGCCGGCGACCAGTCCACGGCCATCAAAACAATCGTCGGGCCCAAAGCCGGCCACCACTTCGGCTCCGTCCAGTTGCGTGACGTACCCTTTGATAATCACCAGCAGGTGGCTTGGGCTGACGTCTACATCAAGGATCACCGCCCCCTGGGGGAAGTACGCAACGTCGACGTTGTCACGCACCAATTGCTGCTCTTTCAGCGTCAGGCAATCAAATGGCGAGGCCTGAAAATTGAATGCATTCGGCACAGGGCCTCCTCGGGTCTGGTTACACGGTCGCGGTCTTGGCCGGCGTCTACTTTGTTCGCAAAGGAATCGCCGACGGCACCCTCTGCACCGCCTGCCAGGCGGCATCCCAATGGTCGGATCCACAGAATTCATCACCTGCCAGATAACTGCGCAACATCGGCAGGGCGTCCAGCCCCCAGAACAATTTGTCATCGACGATAAAAGCCGGAACACCGAAAACGCCCTCGCGAATGGCCATATCGGTGGCCGCTTGCAACGCAAGTTTGCCATCTGTCACGGGGGCGTCGGGCGCCCCCAGGGCGGCTCGCAGCGCCTGTACACGGGGTTCGTCGTTGGCGTCGTTGGCGCCTTGCCAAACGTGGCGAAATATAGTTTCACAGACGTAGCGATTGGGGCCGCTATCCGGATTCAAGGCCAGTGACAAACGCAACAAGGGCAGTGGATTAAACGGGTGTGTCGCCGGCATTTGCAGGGGCACGCCAGCCTGCTGCGCCAGCCACAGCACGTGGCGGTAGGTCCATTCGCGTTTGGGCGGTATTTCAGCAGGCGCCAACTGGCCAAAGTGCTTGACCAGTCCGCCCAAAAATACCGGCTGATAATCTATTGAATAACTCAAGCCTTCTAATATGCGAGGCAAGGTCTCGAACGCCAAGTAGGCAAATGGCGACACAAAATCCAGATAGAAGCGTATGCGTTTCATGCCAATTTGCCTTGCAGCCGCTGGTCGATGCGCTGCCAGATGGCCAAACGCTGATCGTCTTCTGCGGTAGACCACTGGGTTAGCTCCGCCCGGGTACGCAAACAGCCCAGGCAGTAGTCGTGCACCGCATCCATGCGACAGACACCGACACAGGGCGACAAGAAAGTACTGCCAGTGGCGGTAACGGTTGCAGCCCGGTCCGAGAGTAACTTGCGCGCCGCCGCCGGCATCTCTGCCAAGGGGGCTGCCGCCACATCGCTCGCCATGGCCTGCACCAGCTCGCACAGCTGATCCGGTGTCAAACGAAAGACCGCATTCGGATGACCGGCCGCGGCCCATATATCGTCGAAGCGAAACAGGTCCTCGTCGACCAAAGTCAGCACGGGATTAACGTGGCCGACAGGCGAAACGCCACCAATCGAGAAGCCCGTCTGGGCCTTGACGAAGTCGGCGTCGGCCCGGCCCACCGGGCCAACCAGCGCCGCCACTTTGTGAGGATCAACGCGGCGATCGCCTGACGCCACCACCAGTATCGGCACGCCGTCGGAATGGCGCTTAAAAATAATGCTCTTGGCAATTTGTCCGAGCTGCACGCCGAGCGCGTCGGCCGCTTCTTGTGCAGTGCGCGCAGCAACCTGCAGCATGCGCGGGACATGCGGATGGCCCTGCGATTGCAAGACCTGTGCTACCCGTGACACACCATCGGGCAAGGCCATTTCAACGGTCGTTTGCATAAAATCCCTGTTGTACTTAATTGATATTAAAACTGTTGGCCATCGACGTAGCGCCAGCGTCCGTCTTGAAAAATGAAGCGACTGCGTTCGTGCAAGCGCACGGCAGGCCCCACTTGGGGTTTGTAGCGCGCAATAAACTCCACTTCGGCATGACACGCATCGTGCTGGACGCAGTGGCGAATGGCAAGACCCAGCCACTTCACGCCCACATCAAACTCGATACCAGGGGGGCGTTGATCGGCGGCCCACGTGGCAAGCAAATAGTTTGCGTCCTGCACGACAAAGGCACTGTAACGGGAACGCATCAAATCCTCGGCGCGTTGAGCGTAGGGGCCATCGGCGCGCATGCCGGCATGCAAGCGCCCGCAACAATCGGCATATGCAGCATCCTGGCGACCGCAAGGGCACGGCGCTGTTGCGCGAAGCACAATCATGCCAGTGCCTCCGGCACCACACCCGGAACTGCGCGAGCGCCTGCGCCGCTAAGGCGCCGGCTGCTTTCATAAGGAAAGACATCGTGCACATAGCCACCGGCAATCCGGGTTTGATACGACTTCCAGAAATCAACCTCCAGCAAATCGGCATGGCAGCGCATAAAGACGTCGCGCACAAACGGATTGCCCAATAGGAACGTGGCGAAGGTTTCTGGAAATACGTCGCGTGGCCCTACCGAATACCAGACCTCACCGGACATTTCTTCCTCCTCGTTGCGCGGCTCTGGAACTTTGCGAAAATTGCATTGGGTGACGTATTCAATTTCATCGTAGTCGTAGAACACCACTTTACCGTTGCGTGTGACACCAAAGTTTTTCCACAACATGTCACCCGGGAAAATATTGGCGGCGACCAGTTGTTTGATGGCGTTGCCATACTCCAACACGCTGCGTGTTATGCGCTCTCGGGCACGCAAAGCCGCAGGCCTTTGATCCTCCGGGTTGGCACCGCCGACATCGAAAGCTTCCTGCAAATAAATATTGAGTGGAATCATGCGCCGCTCGATATACACGTGACGCAATACGACCTCTGCGCCGACCTCGTCGATACCTCCGGTCAACTCAATCTGGCTCGGCGCGTATTGCTGTAGTTCGGCAATCAGAGACGCTTCGAAACGGCTGCGGGGAAAGGCCACATTGCTGTACTCCAGGGTGTCGGCCATGCGACCGGCGCGGTCATGGTGTTTCACCAGCAGGTATTTGCTTTTGATCTGCTCGCGCGAGGTGTCTTTGGGCGGCGGATAGTAGTCTTTGATGACTTTGAATACGTACGGAAAACTCGGCAAGTCGAATACCAGCATCACCATGCCGCGAATGCCGGGCGCCACCCGAAAGCAATCGCTGCTATGGCGCAGGTGGTGTAAGAAGTCACGAAAAAACAGTGTCTTGCCTTGCTTGGCCAACCCCAACGCGCTGTAAATTTCATTGCGCGGCTTGCGCGGCATCATGCTGCACAGAAACTGTACATAAGCCGATGGAATTTCCATATCGACCATGAAGTAAGCGCGGGCGAAACTGAACAGCATCAGCAGATCGTCTTCACCCATCAGAATGGCGTCTATCAATAACTTGCCATCGGCGTTATGCAAAATCGGCAGGGCAAAGGCCGTAGCATTAAATCCATTGATTAATTTGCCGACAACATAGGCACCCTTGTTCCGAAAAAAAAGCCCCGACAGGGCTTGTATTTGAAAATTCGCGCGCAACACCGAATCCCCGAGCCAAGTCTCCATGGCCTGGGCCACCTGCGTGCAATCTTGGGCAATATCAGCAAACGGCACGCGCAAGTCAAAGTCCTGCAGCATGGTCTGTAAACTGGCTGCAAAAGTTTCACGATGGGGATAGTAGGCCCGGTATGTGGGCTGCGAATGGGACTCCTGGTTTTCGATGTATTCGGTACTGACGGCGGGACGCACAAACAAGCAATCGTTTTGAAAATAGCGCCGATGCAGTATTTTCGTGGTGACCGAATTGAAAAACGTTTCCGCCAATTCGGGCTGGTGGTGGTCGACCAGCAAGCCGATGTAGTGCAATTTGACTTCGTGCCAAACCACGGTGTCCAACTCCGCAGCCAAGAACTCGCGCTCCAGTCGCCGCGACGCCTCTTGCACACGCAAGGCATAAAACTCAATGCGCTCGCGTTGGGCACGCTGCTGTCCGTGCCAGTCGCAAGTCTCAAAACGGTGCTTGGCACGCGCCGATTCGGCGCGGAACAAACGATAGTGGCGATTAAAGCCATCCATCAATGCCGCCGCAATGTGATAGGCCGGTGATCCGGCCAGGCTGAGAGGGAACATGGCCGTGCGCCCGCGTAACTATTTCGAATGGCGCGGCATTAAACGCACACCGGACACGGCTTCACGGTACAGCGCGTCCAAATCGTCGGTGCGCCCTACTGTCATGTGCAGGTCTTGCAGTAAGCCATCATGAACGCCGTAAACACAACCATGCAAGGTCACTTCCTGACCACAACCCCAAGCGTCTTGTAGAACGGTACTCTGCGAAATGTTCACAACCTGCTCAATCACATTGAGTTCACACAAGGCGCTGGCACGACCGTGCTCCGGCAGCATCTCCAGCAAATCTCGGTGGCGATCACGCACATCTTGCACGTGGCGCAACCAATTGTCTGCCAAACCAATTCGTGCGCCCTCCAAGGCGGCCTGAACGCCGGAACAACCGTAGTGGCCAACAACCATCACGTGGGCCACTTTCAAGCGCTCTACCGCAAATTGAATGGTCGACAGTGCATTCAAATCCGAGTGCACGACAACGTTGGCCACATTGCGATGAACAAAAATTTCACCCGGGGCCAGGCCAATAATTTCATTCGCCGGCACCCGGCTATCGGAACAACCAATCCACATATATTGCGGGCGTTGCTGGTTTGCCAAGCCTGTGAAAAAACCAGGGCGGGCGCGCTCCATTTCCGCGGCCCATCGACGATTGTTGCTAAACAGTGCGTTTAAATCAGACATAGTTACCTATTTTTTCAGAGAGATGCGTACATTCCAGTCGAGCAAAGCATAGCGTGCCCGCTCCTGCTGATCGTCACGCGCATTAAATTGACAATTGCCTTGGGCCGAAGCGCTGGTGCAAACAAAGCTGTCTTTATTACCGAGTTGCCACATACCTTGTGCGTTGCGTGCCTCACCGGTGAAGAACATGGCGCGCGGGGCATTTACAGGTTGATTGGACGGTGCAATGGGTAGCAGCAGGTTGCGCCCGCTGTTGATGTAGGGACCATCAATACCAACCAAGGGAAACAATGTTGTGAACATGTCACGGTGGCTGGCTGGCAGCCCCAATTGCGCCCCACACTGTAGGCCCTGCCCCCAAATAACAAATGGCACCTGGCGCACAAGGTAGCGACGGGCCGGGTCCGCATAAATGCCAAAAGAGCGTACATTGTGATCCCCGGTGGCGGCAATCACGGTGTTCGCGTACAAAGGGCTGTGCTGCACTTCTTGCACAAAGCCACCCAGCAAATCCGCAGCGTAGTGGTAGGTGTCCAGATTGGGCAGCAAAGTGTCCGCGTTGGTCTCACCCTTCCACAGCGACATATCACGCGGAACGCGCTTGTAGTCGGCTGGCAAATCATAGGGAGGGTGATTGGTTGAGGTCAACACAAATACAAATAGCGGTTTGTCGGAGGGCTGCTTCAAACGCTTGCTGAGGTATTTAAAAACGTAATCATCCCAAACGCCCCATATACCCAAAAGTGCTTCGGGGTATTCCGCCTTCAATGTATTCGCATCAATGATCTCGTCAAAGCCTTGGGCTTGCAATACGCGATTCAAGTCGCGCCAGCCCGCACGGACCGAGGAGACAAAGAGTGTGCGATAGCCGGCATCCCGGGCTATTTTGGCGGTTGCCCATGGTATCGGACGGCGTCCGACGTCGCCCAAAGTGAGCGGCGTGATCGGTGTCGAATACAAAATTGCCTCAAGTGATGGGTGGGTTCCCGCGTGTGCGGAATCGAAGTTGCTGAAGTGACACGCCTTGTCCAGCGTAGGGGCCAAACGCCCCAGCACATCGAAATGCGGCGCCTGGTAAAGCATGGGCTCGGCGCTCCAGGACTCCATCAAGAAAAACAATAGATTCTTCTTCGGCGTTCCCGGTGGCAGCGCCGGATGTGCGGTCAAGGCAGCTGCCACCTGGGCATCGGTGTCGTGCGGCAGTCCCAGCACTTCGGCAGCGGCCCGGGGCGAGTCAAAGCCCATCTGGTGCAGACCCAATAGCGGATCTTGCAAGTTTTGTGACTGGCGCCGACTGTCCCACGCGTATTTGAGCGCAATCACACCATTGGGCACCATATCGTTCAGATACTGTGACGTGGTGACCGTCAGGTGCTGGCGTTGCAACGCCATTTCACGCAAAGTTCCTTTGCCTGCAAAAATCAGACCCCAGAAGGCTATAAACACCAACAAGCCGCGCACCAGCAGCGGTCGCGTCCAGCGCCACGCGCCGGACTGCCCAGGAATTTCGACGCGATTGACAAGTTGGCGGTGCAGCGCCACCGTGCCGTAGCTAAATAGGGCGATCAATAACAGCGTCCAAACCACGGGGAAGTCATGCCAAATAGTTTTCAGCACAGCCCCTGTATCGTCTTCCACAATGCCAAATACCAAGGAATCAATCGGCGTTTTGTAAAAGCCGAAATAGTGCAGATTAATAAAGTCGAGGAAAACAAACAGCGTCCCAATCACGGCCATGTTCCACGCTTCTGCACGCAACGAGACCCATGGCAAGAAGACCAACGACAAGAATGCCGCAATAGCGCTGACCTTCAGGTCGAAACGGAAACCCTGCAGCAGTGCCATCCCCACCTCGGACGCGGGCACATGAAATGCCTCGGGCCAAAAATAGACCATTTGCAGTACCCGCACCAAGGTCATGACAGTCACCAACGGCACGACCATTAAGCAGGCGCGCAACAATCCGCGTGGCATACCGCGCCAGTAGTTTAAGAATCCACGGAAAGTTACGCGTCCGGTATGCGTCAGAAACCCAAGTATTGCTTTTGACATCTTTACACAATGTGAAACTGTTTTTGCAGGCCGGATAGCATACGTTTAATTGGCTGTGTAAACACTATGACGCGTTATTTCACATGCCTTTTTCAAGCTTCTGCAACAGTGCGCGGGCATCCCGCTGGTGCAATTTGATTTCATTCAAATTATTTTGCAAGTCTGCCAACTGTCCTTCAACCTGCGCCCGGTGGCGCGCCAACACCCGCAAAAACTGCTGAAGCTGGGGCAGCGTGTCCCGGGGGGTCTCGTATATGTCCAGTATTTCACGTGCCTCCTGCAAACTCAAACCAATGCGCTTGGCGCGCAAGGTCAGCTTGAGCCGCGTGCGGTCTCGAACGCTATAAACCCGGTTGCGGCCACCGGCTCCGGTGCGGGTTGGTTGCAACAAACCAAGATCTTCATAAAACCGGATGGCACGGGTTGTGAGGTCAAATTCCTTGGCCAGATCGCCGATCGAATAGGTATTAGGCATGGGGCGTGCGCGTCTACAATGGCGCGGATAGTTTACGTTTACGTCAACTGCAAACGCAATTATCGGCCAGAAAGTTCCTTATGCTGCACCCAGAATCTCAGTTGCACTACCCATTCGGCGACGCCCTGCCCCCAATGGGCACGGTGCAAGAAATAGCACCCGGCATCCGCTGGTTGCGCATGGGCTTACCCTTTGCGCTGGACCATATCAACTTGTGGCTTATCCGGGACCATTTCGACGGGCGCGATGGATGGGCAATTGTCGATTGCGGCATTGATTCTGCTGAAACCCGCATGCACTGGGAGCGCATCTTCAGCGACGCACTCGAAGACTTGCCCGTCTTGCGGGTATTTGTAACCCACATGCATCCAGACCATATAGGGCTGGCGCACTGGCTGTGCGATCGCTGGAACGCGCCGATGGCGATCAGTGGCACAGACTATTATGTGGCGCACGCAGCGTGTAGCGGACATGAGGGCGTGAGTGCGGGCGGTGCCGAGGCATTGCGGTTCTTCCATATGCATGGTTTTGGTGATGTGGATACCGCCCAAAAACTGCTGGATCGGCGTGGCTACTACCGCCAACTAGTGCCTGCCGTTCCGAACGCATTTCAGCGTCTTCAAGACGAAAAGACGATTCAAATAGGACCATTGAAATGGCAATGCATTAGCGGTTTCGGACACGCGCCAGAACATATCGCTCTGTATTGCGCTTCGGCACAGGTTTTGATCGCCGGAGATATGCTTTTGCCCCGTATATCGACCAACGTCAGTGTCTACTCCGACGAGCCGGAGGCCAATGCGCTACAGCAGTTTCTGGACTCGATTGACCGCTTTACCGAATTGCCTGCCGATACATTGGTGCTGCCTTCGCACGGCAAGCCATTCCTGGGAGCCCATACACGGATTGCGCAATTGCATGCGCACCATCGGTCGCAATTGGAATCGCTGCTCGCCTTCTGCGCCGAGGCCCCCCGCTGCGCCGCCGATGCCATCCCCGTCTTGTTCAAACGCACACTCGACTTCCATCAACTCACGTTTGCGCTCGGCGAGGCCATCGCCCACTTGCACGCGCTTTGGCATGCGGGCAAGGTTGTGCGGCTTCAAGATGACCAGGGCGTGCTGCGTTTTCACGCACCGTGACACAGTGCTGCCCCGGTTGGGCAGCCCCTGCATATTTGCAATGAGAATAATTCTCAAATAGAATTGCGACATGAAATCCCCGATTCGACGTATATCCAACACGCCTGCAAACCCATCAGTGTGGGCGCCATTGGTGTGTGTGCTGGCGTGCGCAATGCCTGTCATGAAAGCCAGCGCAGAAGAACAGGTCCTGAATATTGCGATTCAGAATCATGTGTTTTCAGCAAATACACTGGAAGCGCCCGCCGGCCAAAAATTCAAAATTCTGGTAAAAAATCTGGACAGCACTCCGGAGGAGTTTGACAGCGACGACCTGCACCGGGAAAAACTGATTCCCGCTGGCAAGGAAATAACCATTAATCTGGGGCCGCTCAAGCCCGGCAGCTACGCATTCAAAGGGGACTTTCACGCCACAACAGCCCATGCCACGCTGCTAGTGCGTTAACGCAGGCACGCTGACAATCGCCATGCTTGCAAGTGCCATCATTGTGTTTCGGGAGGTTCTCGAGGCGTCCCTGATCATCGGCCTGGTACTCGCCGCCACGCGGGGTATTGCAGGCCGTGGACGCTGGATTGGGCTGGGCGTCGGGGTTGGCTGCGCCGGCGCCGCGTTGGTCGCGTATTTCGCTGAAAATCTTGCGGCTTTGGCACAGGGTGCAGGACAAGAATTATTCAACGCCGGTATTTTGCTGCTGGCGGTCGGTATGCTGGGGTGGCACCACATTTGGATGGCGCGCAACGCCCAGTCCATGCGTGATGCATTCAAAGCACTCGGGCGCTCGGTTCAAGCCGGAGAGAAAACCATGCGCGGCCTCGCCGTGGTCGTTGGCGCGGCGTTGCTGCGAGAGGGCTCCGAAGCCATTCTGTTCTTGTACGGCGTTGCAGCGTCTGAATCGGAATCCTCGCTGCGCGACATGGTCATGGGCGGATTGGGTGGTTTAGGCTTGGGCGCGTTGTGCGGTACTGCCCTCTATCTGGGGTTGTTGCGCATTTCCCCACGCTATTTATTTACCGTCACCGGAACGCTCATTGTTTTGCTGGCAGGATCTATGGCGTCCCAAGCGGCAGGCATGCTGGCCCAGGCCGACTGGCTGCCAACGCTCGCCGATCCGTTGTGGGATACGTCTGACATACTCACACGCAACAGCCCCTTGGGGCAATTACTGCATATCCTGGTGGGATACGACGACAGGCCAACGGGGATCGCGCTGACGGCCTACGTGATGACGGTGGGGGCAATCGCTGGTTTGGCACGGGCCGTCAAAAACCAATGGAAGCAGCCTGCTCCGCAGACACCCCTCACCACCGTGGAACGCTCTCATCCTTCAGCTGCGCCCGCAATACCGAGTAATCAGGCACCACGCTAGCCACCGTCTCCCAAAACCGGGGGCTGTGGTCCATTACACGCAGATGGCTCAGTTCATGGGCCACAACATAATCAATCACGGGCTGGCGAAAATGTATTAACCGCCAATTGAGCCGGATCGTGCGATTGGCACTGGCGCTGCCCCACCGGGTACCTGCGTTGCTGAGCTTCAAGGCACTGACGCTGACACCGAGTAGGGGCGCGTAATGGGCAATTCGGGATTCAAAATTCTGTCGCGCCTGGGACATTAACCATGCTTGGACGGCGTCCCGAATTTGTGTTGACTGGGCGCTAAATGGCAAACCGATATGCAGTGCGTGTAAAGCCGCCCCATGGCACTCCAATGCCGCGCCTTTGCCGACGAAACGATGCTCCGGATCGAGCTGCAAAACAATCTGCCCCCCCAAGTAAGGCAATGTAGCGCCATGGAACCACTCAATTCGGGCACTTTCCAGTCGCTCTCGACGTTGCCGCAAGGCATCGAGCTTTTCCAATATCCAACGGCCTTTTTGCTGAATAGCGGCTTCCACTTCAGACACCGGAGTCCAACGCGGCGCCCGTACCGATAATCCGTCCGGGCCAACCGAAAAACCAATCGTACGGCGCCGGGCCCGCAAAAACTCATAAGTGACTTCAGCCTGTGCAATGCGTATCTCCCGGTTTGCACGGAGGTGCCGAAAAACCGTAGGAGCAATCGCGCTGGCCAAAGGTTCGCCCGGCACATACACCCCGCCTGGTTGCGGCGATTTCGGCGTATCGGCCTCAGCGGCGAACAAGTCTAACGTGAACCGCAACAATGGCACCATGCCTCACGTCTGCGCAACCATATACGCTGCGAAGGCGGCCAGATCTTCATGCACTTGGGTATCGGCTGGGAAGCCATCCGGCAAGGGTAAGCCGCGGTACTGCGCGGACTTGCCGGTCAGCACCAAATGGGGCTGACACCCGATAGCGGTACCCGCCACCAGATCACGTACCGAGTCTCCAACGGTAGGCATACCGCGCAGATCAACGCCATACCGATCTGCGATCTGCTGGTAGAGCCCTGGCAAGGGTTTACGGCAGCTGCAATTGTCTTCAGGGGTATGGGGGCAGAAGAAAATTGCATCCACTTTGCCACCGACGGCTGCCAGCATGGCATGCATTTTGGCATGCATGGCGTTGAGCTCGCTCATATCAAACAAGCCCCGCCCCAACCCCGATTGATTGGTCACAATCACAACGTGCCAGCCCGCATGATTCAACCGCGCAATGGCCTCCAGCGAACCCGGCAGTGGACGCCACTCGCCGGGCGACTTGACAAAGTCCTCGCTGTCCTCGTTGATCGTACCGTCGCGGTCCAGGATGCAGATTTTCATGGGGCGCTCCGCTTAGGCGGCCAATTTCGACAAATCGGCAACCCGGTTCATTGCGCGATGCAATACGCGCAGCAAGCCGAGTCGGTTCAGGCGCAAATCCAAGGCTTCTGCGTTGACCATCACATCAGCGAAAAAAGCATCCACCGGCTCCCGCAAGGCCGCCAGCGTTTGCAACGTCGCGTTGTAATCTCCCGCATTCCACTGGGCTTCGGCGCTTGGAAGAATTGCCCCCAATGCCGCATACAGGGCTTTTTCGGCAGGCTCCTGCAACAGCGTTTCGCTCACATGGGCGTCCGCGGTTTCTGATTTTTTCAAAATGTTGGCGATGCGTTTGTTGGCAGCCGCCAGTGCCGCACTCGCCGGCAGCGCGGCGAATGAGCGCACCGCCATCAGCCGCTTGCGTACATCGGCCAAACGCGCAGGGCGCAGCGACAAAACAGCATCGACTTCTTGCGCGCTGAAGCCTTGCTCGCGCAAACTGCCGGCCAGTCGGTCGTATAAGAACTCGGTTAACGACTCACGGGGATCGCCGATCAAGCTGCCAAATGGCGGCAAGGCGTGGGTCAACAAATCGGCCAGATCAAGCGGCAGATCTTTTTCTACCAGCATGCGGATCAGCCCCAAAGCGTGACGCCGCAGGGCAAACGGGTCTTTGTCACCGGTGGGCAAGTTGCCAATGCCAAACATGCCCACCAGGGTTTCCAATTTGTCGGCCAAGGCGACAACGACACCCACCGGATTGCGGGGCAAAGCATCACCGGCAAAACGTGGTTTGTAGTGGTCTTCAATGGCCTCTGCCACGGAATCGCCCAGGCCATCATGGCGCGCATAATAGCCCCCCATAATTCCCTGCAACTCAGGAAATTCGCCCACCATATCGGTCAACAAATCGGCTTTGGCGAGTTGGGATGCGGTAGCGGTTTGGGCCACGAAATCGGCGTCAACGCGCAACCCTGCGGCCTGCAGCTGCGTGGCGATCGCCTGTGCGATGGCACTGACGCGCGCGCTGCGCTCACCTTGGGTCCCCAATTTATTGTGGTAAACCACTTTGGCGAGTTGTGGCACTCGAGACGCCAATGTCTTGCGGCGATCTTGATCAAAAAAGAATTTGGCGTCGGCCAAACGCGGGCGAACAACGCGCTCGTTGCCGCCACGAACCGCACTCGCATCGTCTGGTTGAATGTTGCTTACAACCAAAAACTGGTGGGTCAACTTCTCTTGTGCATCCAACAGTGGAAAGTACTTCTGATTGGCCTTCATGGTCAAAATCAGGCACTCTTGCGGGACTTCCAGGAAATCCTTCTCAAACGAACACAGTAAGACATTGGGGCGTTCAACCAGGGCGGTAACCTCGTCCAACAGTGCCGCATCATCAATCACGTGCACACCATTTCCCACCGCAGCGGCGGCGGCATGAAGTTGCCGCGCGATATCTTCACGGCGCTTGGCGAAACTCGGGATTACAGCCCCGATATCCTCCAAAATTTGCGCATAGGCATCCGCATGGGAAATATGCACAGGATCTTGCTTTGCTTCAAAGCGATGGCCACGGGTTTGTGCACTGGCTTGCAAACCCAGCGTTTGCACCGGCACCACTTGCGCCCCATGCAAGGCGACAAGACCATGCGCCGGTCGTACAAAGCTCACGCTGCTCCATCCGGGAAGTGGACATCCGCTCTCTGCCCCCAATTGATAGGTCATGACCTTTGGAATAGGCAGTTTGGCAATCGCCTCTTCTATTGCCTTTTGTAAGGCCTCCAGCAGCGTTGCACCTTTCACTGTGCTTTCCAGAAACAGGGCCTCGGCCTTGCCATCCAAGGCCCTGCGCAGGCGTTTGACATCAATATCCGCAGCACCCAGCCCTGCCAACTTTTTGATCAATGCTGGCGTTGCATTTCCATTGGCATCCAGCGCGATGTTTACCGGCATCAATTTAACTGCAACCGCGCGGTCCGCAGCGACCGAACGCACGCCCGTTATGTGTACACCCAAGCGACGGGGCGATGCAAATTGCGTAACACGTGCATCCGCGTCCACAACCCCCTGTAGACACAAGGTTTGCGCCAATACGGCGGCAAAGGCTTCGCCCAAACTGTTCAAGGCCTTCGGTGGCAGTTCCTCGACAAAGATTTCAACTAGTAAATTTTGCGTGTTCATTGTTATGCGGCCTTCGATACGAGCTGCTCAACCCATTCACGGGGAGCCATGGGAAAGCCAAGGCGCTCTCGGCTCTCATAGTAGCTTTGCGCCACACTGCGCGCGAGGTTGCGGATCCGACCAATATATGCCGCACGTTCGGTCACACTGATGGCACCGCGGGCATCCAGCAAATTAAAGCTGTGTGCTGCTTTCAAAACCTGCTCGTACGCTGGCAATGCCAATTGGACACCAATCAAGTGTTGCGCCTGACGCTCGTGTGCCGCAAAAGCGGTGAACAGGAAGTCGACGTCGCTGTGCTCAAAGTTGTAAGTCGACTGCTCAATCTCATTCTGCTTATACACATCACCGTAGGTCAGGCCATCGGTCCATTGCAAGTTGTACACATTGTCCACGCCCTGCAGATACATGGCGAGCCGCTCTAGCCCGTAGGTAATTTCGCCGGTCGCCGGCTTGCAGTCGATGCCACCCACCTGTTGAAAATAGGTGAACTGCGTAACTTCCATTCCGTTCAACCACACTTCCCAGCCCAGGCCCCATGCGCCCAGCGTCGGGTTTTCCCAATCGTCTTCGACAAACCGGATATCGTTTTTTTTCAAGTCGAAACCCAGTGCTTCCAACGACCCAAGATACAACTCCAAAATATTGGCAGGCGCCGGTTTCAATACCACTTGGAATTGGTAGTAATGCTGAAGCCGATTCGGGTTCTCACCGTAACGACCATCTTTCGGACGCCGACTCGGCTGCACATAGGCCGCCTTCCATGGCTCGGGGCCAATGGCGCGGAGAAATGTGCCGGTATGCGACGTACCCGCCCCTACCTCCATGTCATATGGCTGCAATAGTGCACAGCCTTGCTGGCCCCAGTATTCCTGTAAACGGAGAATAATTTGTTGAAATGTGAGCATTTTTGCGTGGCCCCTTGTTTGGCCGCACTTTGATATAACCCCCCGATTCTACGGGGCGGGCCTAGCCCGGGCCAGTCTTGCCTTATCGCTTCTGGACCTGCGCGTGTGCGCCACCATGGCGACCCCCATCGCAAAGACGCCAGCCAGCCAGTATGGCCAGAAGCCAAAGCGCAGCAGCCACTCGGTATAAGGTGTTAGTCCGGTGCGCCCTTCAACCGCTCCCACCAACGCCCCTCGGCTGAAGGCGGGCAGTGCACTCAAGACCTTACCATGGTGATCCATGATGGTGGTGGAGCCGGTGTTCGTAGCGCGAATAAATGGCCGTTGAAATTCCAGTGCCCGAATTTTGGATATTTGTAAGTGCTGCTCGATAACTACCGTATTACCAAACCAACCCAGGTTGCTGACGTTGACAAAAACAGTTGGCGCCTCACTTCGGTTATCAAATCGGGTTACCAATTCGTCGCCATACAAATCCTCGTAGCAAATTGTCGGCGCCAATCGCTGCCCCGACCACTCGAAGGATTTCTGCGACAGACCGCCGCGATCAAAGTCACCCAGTGGAATGTGCATCAACTGCGTAAACCATTTAAATAGCGGCGGTATGAACTCACCAAACGGAACCAAATGGTGCTTTGCATAAGAATACGGCACGCCATTAGACCCATAAAACCCTACGACGCCGTTGATATAACCGCCCTGCGTCGTTTGCAGTGGCACCCCGGTTAACAAGGCAGAGCGACTGTCTGCGAAGCGCGTCTTTATTTTGGCCCAATACCCGTCTGGTAAGTCCTGGGGTAAAACTGGAATTGCCGTTTCAGGCGCAACATAAAGCGCTGCGAGCGGCTGTTGCCAGGCAGACTGATACCAATTTAGTGCAATCGGTATTCCTGTACCCGTTTCGAATTTCTCATCTTGCGGAATATTGCCTTGCAGCAGAACGACCGGAACTTGTCCCGCAGGGCGCGTGAAATCGACATACGGAACACAGTAAAGCAGCACCAAAGCGAAGGGTACCCAAAACACACGGCGCCGCTGTTCGGCGCACGCAACGCCGGCGAATGCAGAAAGCCACGCGGCGACTGCACCGACCCCGAACACGCCGATATAAGGGAGCAATTTTGCCAATGGGCCGTCCCCGTGTGCGTATCCAATCGCACCCCAGCCAAACCCGGTCAACCACAGACTCCGCGCCATTTCCGCTAGCGTCCACATCGCGCAAAATAACGCTGCCTTGCCCCAAAGCCCAGTGGGCGCATACCGCTTATAAAAATAGCATGCAGCCGCATAGTACGCGGCGAGGATGGCGGCAAGCACACACACCGCAGTTGCCGCAACGACTGCGGGCGCACCGCCATATACGTGCATAGCGATATACAACCACCAAAAGGTGCTGGCCAGCCATACCGTGGCAAAAAACCATGCTTGCCAGGCAGCGCGCTTGGGCGTTGAAATAGTTTCCAATTGGTACGCGAGCACAGCGATTGCGCACAGTTGGAGCCACCAACTCGTTGCGCCGCGGGACACGCCAATAGCCCATGGCCATCCAACCGACGTCGCCAAGGCGAACGCCCCCAAAACCAATCGGGCAAGTGCCATATGCGCCTTGCTATTGGCCGGAATGGCGCCAATTACTAACCTGACCGCGCTCAATGTCAACGCCTATTGCTCCGGCGCATTCGGCTTGGCCACCTTAAACCACTTCACCGCGCCGCCTTTTGTGTGTAACACAAGGAAGTCCAGGCCAGAAATTGAGAAACGCTCTCCCCGCTTTGGCACGTGTCCCATTTCATGGGCAATCAGTCCACCGATCGTCTCAAAATGACCCGGACCATCTTCTGATAATAAATTAACAGAGAACGCATCATTCACGCGTTCTACCGGTGTGTCGCCGTTGACTCTATAGGTGCGATCTGGAAGACCAAAGATGTCACCATCATCGTCCGCAATATCAAACTCGTCTTCGATTTCACCAACGATTTGCTCAAGTACGTCTTCAATCGTTACCAACCCTGCAACGCGTCCGAATTCGTCGACGACGATTGCAAGGTGGTTGCGATTGACCCGAAAGTCTCCCAATAAGTCATTAAGCACCTTCGACTCCGGTATGTATACCGGGGGACGCAACAAGGCACGTATGTTCAGTGAGGGTGCACGCTGCAACTTAAGTAGATCTTTGGCGAGGAGAATACCGACAATATTCTCCTTGTCATTCTCGTAAACTGGAAACCGAGAATGCCCCGTATCTATTACTTTATGGAGAAGATCGTCGTAATCTGCTTGTATGTCCAGTAAGTCCATACGGGTTGCGGAGACCATTACATCGCCCGCTGTCATGTCCGCCATGCGGATGACACCCTCCAACATCTGGCGAGAATCAACGCCAATAATATTGTTGTCCTGTGCTTCAACGAGCGTTTCAATAAGCTCATCTGTTGAATCAGGCCCGGGATTTATAAATTCAGCGATCCGTTGAAAAAACGAACGCTTGTCCTCACGATCCGCCTGCCGTTGTGGATTCAAGTCTGACACTTACTTTATGGTCATTAACGACCGAACTGAAAGAGACTAAGAATAACGGATTTCAGTAGTGAAATTGTGTGGATTCGCGGGGTATAGCACGATTACGACACACAAATAAAAACGCCCCACCATCGGGTGGGGCGTTTAGGGCTGTAATAGCCTGACGATGACCTACTTTCACACGGGAATCCGCACTATCATCGGCGCTGAAGCGTTTCACTGTCCTGTTCGGGATGGGA
>Ga0228698_1000449_pt1 | contig 32752 bp, 28 predicted proteins | sample McNCre117_Aug_MG_FD_178015 | JGI IMG/M metagenome (GOLD analysis project Ga0228698, IMG submission 178015) | Freshwater microbial communities from McNutts Creek, Athens, Georgia, United States - 1-17_Aug_MG | ecosystem: Environmental > Aquatic > Freshwater > Creek | place: USA: Georgia...
AGTATCCTTAAAATCGCGGCCTTTTGTCGCATTCAGGAGCCTAAAGCATGAGCATAAACAGGCGGCAATTCTTCCGCATCAGCTCCGCCGGCGTCGCAGGGTCATCCATCGCCTTGATGGGTTTCTCGCCGACGGCGGCGCTGGCAGAAGTCCGCACCTACAAACTCGCCCGCGCCACCGAAACCCGCAATACCTGCCCGTATTGCTCGGTGGCCTGCGGCCTTCTGATGTACTCGGTCGGCGACAAGTCGAAGAACGTGCATCCGGAGATCATCCACATCGAGGGCGACCCGGATCATCCGGTCAACCGTGGCTCGCTGTGCCCCAAGGGCGCGGGCCTGCTCGACTTCGTGCACAGCCCGAACCGCCTCAAGCACCCCGAAGTGCGCGAGGCCGGCAGCAAGGAGTGGAAGCGCATCTCGTGGGACGAGGCCTTCGGCCGCATCGCCACGCTGATGAAGGAGGACCGCGACGCCAACTTCATCGCCCAGAACGAACAGGGCGCGACGGTCAACCGCTGGCTGACCACGGGCTTCCTGGCCGCCTCGGCATCGAGCAACGAATCCGGCTACATCACCCACAAGGTCGTCCGCTCGACCGGGATGATCGCTTTCGACAACCAGGCCCGTGTTTGACACGGCCCGACGGTGGCCAGTCTGGCTCCGACGTTTGGCCGTGGCGCAATGACCAACCACTGGGTCGACATCAAGAACGCTGATGTCGTGCTCGTGATGGGAGGCAATGCCGCCGAAGCACACCCGGTAGGCTTCAAGTGGGTGATCGAAGCCAAGAAACAGAACAAGGCCAAGCTCCTTGTGGTCGATCCGCGCTTCACGCGCACCGCCTCGGTGGCGGACTACTACGCGCCGATCCGCACCGGCTCGGACATCGCCTTCCTCGGCGGTGTGATCAACTACCTGCTGACCCAGGACAAGATCCACCACGAGTACGTCAAGGCGTACACCGACTTCAGCTTCCTGGTCAACGAGGGCTTCAGCTTCGAGGACGGGCTGTTCTCGGGCTATGACGCCGACAAGCGCAAGTACGACCGCTCCTCCTGGTCCTACCAGAAGGGCGCGGACGGCTACGTCAAGACCGATCCGACGCTGCAGGACCCGCGCTGCGTCTACCAGCTGATGAAGCTGCACTACAGCCGCTACACGCCGGAGATGGTGGAGAAGATCTGCGGCACCCCGCGCGCGGCCTTCGAGCATGTCTGCGAAACCATCGCCTCGACCGCAGGCGGCGACCGCACCATGACCATCCTGTACGCGCTCGGCTGGACCCAGCACTCGCAGGGCTCGCAGATGATCCGCACCGGCGCCATGATGCAGCTGCTGCTGGGCAACATCGGCGTCGCCGGCGGCGGCATGAACGCGCTGCGCGGCCACTCCAACATCCAGGGCCTGACCGACCTGGGACTGATGTCCAACCTGCTGCCGGGCTACATGACCCTGCCGTCGGAGAAGGAAAGCGACTACCCGGGCTACATCGCCAAGCGCTCGCCGAAACCGCTGCGGCCGAACCAGCTGTCGTACTGGCAGAACTACGAGAAGTTCCACGTCAGCCTGATGAAGGCCTGGTTCGGCGACGCCGCGACCAAGGACAACCAGTGGGCCTTCGACTACCTGCCCAAGCTCGACAAGGTGCATGACGTGCTGCAGGTGTTCGAGGACATGTACCACGGCAAGAAGAACGGCTATTTCTGCCAGGGCTTCAACCCGCTGGCCTCGTTCCCGAACAAGGCCAAGCTCGGCGCCGCGCTGGCCAAGCTCAAGTACCTGGTCGTGATCGACCCGCTGGCGACCGAGACCTCGGAGTTCTGGAAGAACTACGGCGAGTACAACGACGTCGATTCGAGCAAGATCGAGACCACGGTGTTCCGCCTGCCCTCGACCTGCTTCGCCGAGGAGGACGGCTCGCTCGTCAACTCGGGGCGCTGGCTGCAGTGGCACTGGAAGGGCGCCGAGCCCCCGGGCGAGGCCAAGCCCGACCCGGCGATCATGGCCGGCATCTTCCTGCGACTCAAGTCGATGTACCAGGAAAAGGGCGGCGCCTTCCCGGACCCGATCCTGAACCTGACCTGGGCCTACAAGGACCCGACCGAGCCGGCGCCCGAGGAAGTCGCGCGCGAGTTCAACGGCCGCGCGCTGGTCGATCTCTACGACCCCAAGGACGCGACCAAGCTGATCCGCAAGGCCGGCGAGCAGCTCGACGGCTTCGCCCAGCTGCGCGACGACGGCACGACCAGCAGCGGCTGCTGGATCTTCGCGGGTTCCTGGACCCAGGCCGGCAACAACATGGCGCGCCGTGACAACAGCGATCCATGGGGCAACGGCCAGACGCTGAACTGGTCCTGGGCCTGGCCGGCCAACCGCCGCATCCTCTACAACCGCGCGGCAGCGGACACGAACGGCAAGCCGTTCAACCCCAAGCGCAAGCAGGTGTGGTGGAACGGCGCGGCCTGGACCGGCTCGGACGTGCCGGACTTCAAGGTGGACTCCAACCCGGCCGACGGCATGGGTCCGTTCATCATGAACCCCGAGGGCGTGGCGCGCTTCTTCGCGATCGACGGCATGGCCGAGGGCCCGTTCCCCGAGCACTACGAACCGTTCGAGACCCCGATCGGCGTCAACCCGATGAACCAGAACCCGAAGGCGATCAGCAACCCGGCTGCGCGCGTGTTCAAGGGCGACCTGGAGGTGTTCGGCAGCGCCAAGGACTTCCCGTACGCGGCGACGACCTACCGCCTGACCGAGCATTTCCACTACTGGACCAAGCACGCCAAGATCAACGCGATCCTGCAGCCCGAGCAGTTCGTCGAGATCGGCGAGGAATTGGCGAAGGAAAAGGGCATCAAGAGCGGCGACCGGGTCAAGGTGCGTTCCAACCGTGGCTTCATCAAGGCCGTGGCGGTCGTGACCAAGCGCATCAAGGGCCTGACCGTCAACGGGCAGAAGGTGCACCACGTCGGCATCCCGATCCACTGGGGCTTCAAGGGCGTGGCGCGCATGGGCTTCCTGTCGAACACGCTGACCCCGTTCGTCGGCGATGCCAACACACAGACGCCCGAGTTCAAGTCCTTCCTCGTCAACATCGAGAAGATCTAAGGGGACGCCATGGCACTGCAATCTCTCGACATCAAGCAACGCTCCGCGACCACGACGCCCTCGACCCAGGTGCGCAAGACGGTCGAGGTCGCCAAGCTGATCGACGTCTCGACCTGCATCGGCTGCAAGGCCTGCCAGTCGGCGTGCATGGAATGGAACGACCTGCGGCCCGAGGTGGGCCACAACGTCGGCGTGCACGACAACCCGACCGACCTCGGCCCCGAGGCCTGGACCGTGATGCGGTTCTCGGAAGTGGAGCAGAACGACAAGCTCGAATGGCTGATCCGCAAGGACGGCTGCATGCACTGCTCCGATCCGGGCTGCCTCAAGGCCTGCCCGTCGCCGGGCGCGATCATCCAGTACAGCAACGGCATCGTGGATTTCCACCAGGAAAACTGCATCGGCTGCGGCTACTGCGTGACCGGCTGCCCGTTCAACGTCCCGCGCATCTCCAAGCAGGACAGCAAGGCCTACAAGTGCTCGCTGTGCTCGGACCGGGTTGCGGTCAACCAGTCGCCGGCCTGCGTCAAGGCCTGCCCGACCGGCGCGATCCAGTTCGGCAGCAAGGAGGACATGAAGGACTACGCCGAGGAGCGCATCGCCGACCTCAAGGAGCGCGGCTACGCCCAGGCCGGCCTGTACGACCCGGCCGGCGTTGGCGGCACCCACGTCATGTACGTGCTGCACCACGCCGACCAGCCCGGGCTCTACAGCAAGCTGCCGGCCAGTCCGTCGATCAGCCCGCTGGTCTCGGTCTGGAAGGGCGTGACCAAGCCGCTGGCGACGCTGGCGCTGGCCGGCGTCGCGCTCGGCAGCCTGTTCCACTACGTCACCAAGGGTCCGAACGAGGTGTCCAAGGACATCGAGGACGAGATCGAGCGTGAAGACCAGGAGGCAGCCAAATGATCCGTGATCCGAAAGACCTCAAGCGCTACACGGCCAGCGAGCGGGCCAACCACTGGGTGGTGGGCATCTGCTTCATCCTGCTGGCCCTGTCGGGCCTGGCCTTCTTCCACCCGGCCTTCTTCCCGTTCACGCTGCTGTTCGGCGGGCCGGTCTGGGCGCGCATCCTGCACCCCTACATCGGCCTGCTGATGGCGCTGTCCTTCCTCGCGGTCTTCCTGCGCTTCCGAAGCCTGAACCGGATCACACCGGCGGACAAGGAATGGCTGGCCAAGGCGAAGAACATGCTCGACGGCAACGACCACGACATGCCCGAACAGGGCAAGTACAACGGGGGCCAGAAGGTGATGTTCTGGGCCCTGGCGCTGTCCATGCTGCTGATGACCGCCTCGGGCGTGGCGATCTGGCGCGCCTGGTTCGGCTTCGACATCACGATGGTGCGCCTGGGCGCCGTGGTCCACGCGGCGGTCGGCGCCGCCATGATCGGCCTGATCATGGTGCATGTCTACGCCGCGATCTGGGTCAAGGGCACGGTGCGCGCGATGCTGTACGGCACGGTCACCCGCGCCTGGGCCAAGCAGCACCACCGCGGCTGGTACCGCCAGGTGACCGGCAAGTAAGCCCGCAGACTGAAGGGGCGCTGCGGCTGCCGTGGCCGGGCGCCCCCTTCCTTGGATTCCGTCCTGATGCAAAGCCAACCGATACATTTCAATCCCTCGACGCAGGAAGCCCCGAAGCTGCTGCTGCCAGTGCCGGCGTCCGTGTTCGCCGAGCGCGCCGAGCGCTTCACGACCCTGGCCGAGGGCCACAGCCTGCAGGCCTGGCTGCTGTTCCTGGCCCACCTGAGCCGGGCCCAGCACGAGGTGCTCGCCGCCCTGCCCGGGCTGGCGCTGCCCGACGCCGCCGCGATCGAGCGCTCGCTCGAACACGGCATGCCGCCACTGGACCCGGCCGCACCACCGCCGGTCTGGCGCGAGGCGCTGCGCCAGCTGCTCGCGCGCCTGGCCGACGCGGTGCCGGACGCCGGACGCGCCGCGCTGGAACGCCTGGGCACGGCCGACGACGCGCAACTCGACCACCTGGCAGCGCAGCTGCTCGATGGCGCGACCGGCCCCGAAGACGCCGCCGCGCTGCCTTTGATCGCCGCCGCGCTGCAGGTGGTGTTCACCGGGCTGGCATCCCGGCTCGACGCCAGCCGCGTGCGCCCGCTCGGCGAAACCCGCGTCTGCCCCTGCTGCGGCAGCCCGGCCGTGGCCAGCATCGTGCGCCTGGGCAGCGAGATCAACAAGCTGCGCTACCTGCACTGCTCGCTGTGCAACACCGAGTGGAACCTCGCGCGCGCCGTCTGCAGCAGCTGCGGCAGCGATGCCGGCGTGGCGCTGCAGCAGATCGAGGGTGGCAACGGCGTGGTGCAGGCCGAGACCTGCGACAGCTGCCACGGCTACCTCAAGCTCGTGCACCAGGACCAGGAGCCACGCGTCGATCCGGTCGCCGACGACCTCGCGACGCTGGCGCTCGACATCCTGGTCGATGAATCCGGCTATGCCCGTACCGGCCCCAACCTGCTGCTGATCGGCGCGCAGGGCTGAAGGCCCGGCATTTACCCTCCTCCTTTGCTGCCCGGTCCGGGCGAAGGCGCATGAACCATTCTCTCCATCTGCCCGCGGTCGATCGCGTGCTGCAACAACTCCCCGAACTGATCGAGCGCCACGGCCGCCAGTTCGTCACCGGCTGCGCGCGCGCCGAACTCGCCGCCGCGCGCGAGGGCTGCCGCCACGGCCTGCCGGAGCCCGACATGCAGGCCCTGCTCGCTTCGATCCGCCAACGCGCCGCACAGGCCGCGCGTGCCAACCTGCGCCCGGTGTTCAACCTGACCGGGACCGTGCTCCACACCAACCTGGGCCGCGCCCAGCTGGCCGAGGAGGCGATCGCCGCCATGGTCGAGGCCGCGCGCTCGCCCTGCGCGCTCGAATACGACTTGGCCAGCGGCAGCCGGGGCGACCGCGACGATCTGGTCTCGGACCTGCTGGCCGAACTGATCGCGGGCGGCTCGCCCGACATCGCGGCCACCATCGTCAACAACAACGCCGCCGCCGTGCTGCTGACGCTCAACGCGCTGGCCCAGGGCAAGGAGGCGGTGGTCTCGCGCGGCGAGCTGGTCGAGATCGGCGGCGCGTTCCGCATTCCCGACGTGATGCGCCGCGCCCAGGTCAGGCTGGTCGAGGTCGGCAGCACCAACCGCACGCACGAGCGCGACTACGCCGAGGCGATCGGCCCCGAGACCGCGCTGCTGCTCAAGGTCCACACCAGCAACTACGCCGTGACCGGCTTCACCAAGTCGGTTGGCGAGGCGGCGGTCGCGCAGATCGCGCACGCCGCCGGCATTCCGCTGCTGGTCGATCTCGGCAGCGGCACGCTGGCCGACTTCGCCGCGCTCGGCCTGCCGCCCGAGCCGCTGCCGCAGCAGGCGCTGGCCGCCGGCGCCGACATCGTGACCTTCTCGGGCGACAAGCTGCTCGGCGGACCGCAGGCCGGTCTGATCGTCGGGCGGCGCGACCTGATCGAGCGCATCAAGAAGAATCCGCTCAAGCGCGCGCTGCGCGTCGGCAAGACCACGCTGGCGGCGCTGGAAGCCACGCTGCGCCTGTACCGCGACCCGGACCGCCTGACCCAGCGCCTGCCGACGCTGCGGCTGCTGACCCGGCCACTGGCGCAGATCACCGCGACGGCCGAGCGGCTGCGGCCCGCCGTGCAGGCGGCGCTCGGCGAGCGGGCCGAGGTCGGCATCGAGCCCTGCGCGAGCCAGATCGGCAGCGGCGCGCTGCCGGTCGAGCGGCTCGAATCGGCTGCGCTGGTGCTGCGCCCCAGCGACAGGAAGCCGGGCCAGGCGCTCAAGGCAATCGAGCAGGCTTTCCGCGCGCTGCCGCTGCCGGTGATCGGCCGCCTGCGCGACGACGCCTTCTGGCTCGACCTGCGCTGCCTGGAGCTGGCCGACGAGGGCCGCTTCGTCGCACAGCTCGACCAGCTCGGTCTGAACCGGCAATGAGCCACAGGAATCGGACACCATGATCATAGGCACGGCCGGTCACATCGACCACGGCAAGACCACTCTGGTCAAGGCGCTGACCGGCGTCGATTGCGACCGCCTGAAGGAAGAGAAGGCGCGCGGCATCACGGTCGATCTCGGCTACGCCTACGCGGCGCGGCCCGACGGCGCCAGCCTGGGCTTCATCGACGTTCCCGGCCACGAGCGGCTGATCCACAACATGCTGGCCGGCAGCACCGGCATCGACTTCGTGCTGCTGGTGATCGCTGCCGACGACGGCCCGATGCCGCAAAGCCGCGAGCACCTGGAGATCATCGAGCTGCTCGGCATCCGCCGTGGCGCCGTGGTGCTGACCAAGGTCGATGCCGCGACCCCCGAGCAGCAGCGCCAGGCACGGGCCGCCATCGCCGAACTGCTGGCGCCGACGGCGCTGGCGAACGCGCCGGTGTTCCCGGTCGCCGCGCCCAGCGGTCTCGGCGTGGCCGAGCTGCGCATCCACCTGGAGCAGCAGGCAGGTCAGCTCGTGGCCCAGGGCCGCCGGGGCGGCTTGCGGCTCGCGGTCGATCGCTGCTTCACGCTCTCTGGCATCGGCACGGTCGTGACCGGCACCGCGTTTTCCGGCTCGGTCCGGACCGGCGACGCGCTGCTGCTGTCGCCGCCGGGCCGGCCGGTGCGGGTGCGCAGCCTGCGCGTGCATGACGCGCCGGCCGACAGCGGCGGCACCGGCCAGCGCATCGCGCTCGCGCTCGGCGGCATCGAGAAGGCCGAGGTCGCGCGCGGCATGTGGGTGCTGACACCCGCGCTGCACTCTCCCGTGCGCCGCTTCGACGCCCGGGTCCGGGTGCTGTCGAGCCAGCCCGCGCTCAGGCATGGCAGCGCGGTGCACCTGCACCTGGGCGCCGAGGACGTGCCGGGCCGGGTCGCGCTGCTCGGCGCCGACACCATCGAGCCCGGACAGGAGCAATGGGCGCAGATCGCGCTCGAACGCGAGATCGGCGCGCTGGCGGGCGACCGCTTCATCCTGCGCGATGCCGGCGCGCGCCACACCCTGGGCGGCGGCCAGGTGCTCGACATCTTCCCGCCGACGCGCAAGCGGCGCAGCCCCGAGCGGCTCGCGATGCTGGCCGCGCTGGCCGATCCCGACCCCGCGCCGGCACTGGAACTGGCCGCGCGCTCGCCCCACGGTGCCGATCTGCGCCGCCACGCGCTGAACCGCAACCTCGACGCCACCGAACTCGACGCACTGTGCCAGCGCCTCGGGCTGGTCGTCGTCGGCGATACCGGCTTCGCGCCGCAGCGCTGGGACGAACTCGAACAGCGCCTGTTCGCGGCGCTGGCCGCCGAGCACGAGCGCGCGCCCGACCTGCCCGGCGTCGAGCACGAGCGCCTGCGGCGCCTGACGCTGCCGACGCTGGAGCGGCCGGTGTTCGCGGCGCTGCTGGCCGCGCCGCTGGACGATGGCCGCATCGTGCAGACCCGCGCCTGGCTGCATCTGCCGCAGCACCGGATCGAGCTGGCCGACGCCGACCGCCAGCTCTGGCAGCAGCTGCAGCCGCTGCTGGACGAGACGCCGTTCAACCCGCCCCGGGTGCGGGATGTCGCGCGCGCCAGCGGCATCGCCGAGGACCAGGTGCGCGCGCTGCTGCGGCGCGTCGCGCGCCACGGCCAGGCCTGGCCGGTCGCGCACGACCACTACTTCAGCGCGGCGGCGGTCGTCGAGCTGGCACGCCGCGCGGCGGCGCTCGACGCACGCGACGGCAGCGTGCGCGCCGCGACGCTGCGCGACGACATCGGCGGCGGGCGCAAGGTCGCGATCCACATCCTCGAATTCTTCGACCGCGTGGGCTATACTCGCCGCGCGCGTGATCTGCACATCGTGCGCGGTTCAGCCGAGCAGTTCGGCGCGTGAACCCTGGAAGAGATCGTTCCCCGGTGGGGCGGCCGGTCTTCAAAACCGGCAGGGTCTGTCAATCAGGCCCGGGTAGGTTCGACTCCTGCTCTCTTCCGCCATCCTTCCGACCGTCATGACCCGTTCCAGCCTACGCGGCAGCATGCCCGACGACCGCCTCTACTGCCCGCGCCACCACATGTGGGTGCAGCAGACCAGCCCGGGCGAAGTCCTGATCGGTGCCACCGGCTTCGGCATCTTCCTGGCCGGCGACATCATCGCCTTCACCAGCAAGCCCCGGGGCGCCGAGGTCGCGCTCGACCGTGGCATGGGCACGGTCGAGTCGAGCAAGACGGTGCAGGCGGTCCATGCGCCGATCTCCTTCGTGCTGCTCGAAGGCAACGAAGCCGCCGAGGAGCGCCCCCGGCTCGTGAGCACCGATCCCTACGGCGCGGGCTGGATGGCGCGCGCGCGCCCGACCCGCTGGGCCGAGGAACACCCGCTGCTGGTCGATGCGACCACCTATCGCCGCGAGGTCGAGAGTGCCATGCCCGGGGCGCTGCCCGAATGAGCAGCAAGCTCGCGATCCTGCTGTGGGCCGCGACGCCCGAGCAGCCGGCGCTGTGCGTCACGCCGCTGGTCCACGCGCTGGCCGCGCGCGCGCTCGACGCCGAGGTCGAGATCCACTTCGCCGGCCCGGCGGTCCGGCTGCTGGTCGCGGGCGTGGCCGACGCGCTGTTCGCCAGCCCCACGCGCGAGAAATCGGTCGGCGACTTCCTGCGCGAACTCGCGGCCGAGGATGTCCGGCTGCTGGCCTGCGGCATGGCGCGCGCGGCCTGGGTCGCCGCCGACGAGGCGCTGGGCTTTGGCGCCGGCCACGCGGGAGCGACCGCCTTCGTGGCGCGCGCGCTCGATCCGCAGTGGCGCACCCTGGTGTTCTGAGCCAGGCCGTGACACCCGCCCTCATCCCATCGATATCCCAGGACAATATGAGGGAAATTACCAACAATAGACTAGGATAAGTCGGCGCAGAAGCGTTTATCATGCGCAGGCGGCGGGCAGGGAGGGTCCGGCAGCGCTGCGCATAATAATCATATTTTCACAGGATGGAATTCCTTGAACGTTACGCTGCGCCAAACGTTGCCGGACGTCCGCGCCTTGCTGGGTCTCACGGGCAGCCTGATGGTGCTCTGGTCCATAGCGATCGGGCTGCTGACCCTGGCCTCGGATCATCCCTTGCTGCCGGCCACGGGAGTCGGCCTGCTCACGGGCAGCGTCATCACCCTGCTGGCACGCCACGGCTTGACCCGGGCTGCGACCGTCATGCTCTGCGGCGGCCTGCTGCTGTCAGCCGCCACCGGCAGCTTCCTGAACTACGGCTTCTACGGCCCGGTCTGGATCCTGGTGCCGATCGCCGTGCTGATCAGCGGCTGGCTGCTCGGCAGCAAGGCCGCCATCATCGTGGCCGCCCTGGCAACGGCCGACATGCTCTTCATCTACGGGCTGCACCGGCAAGGGCATGTGTTCACGCACCACGTGCCGCCATCGACGCTGCTCGCGCTGATGCTGGCCGCGACCTGGATGGCCGCCTTCACCGGCATGACGCTGGCCAACCACTCGCGGCACCAGCTGCAGCTCGTCAGCTCGGCCCAGTCACATCTGGCCGCGATCTTCGAGGGCACCGAGGATCTGGTCTGGTCGGTCCGTCACGATGACTTCCGGCTGCTCTCGTTCAACCAGGCCTTCGCCAGCTTCGTGCGGCAGCAGCTCGGCATACACGCGAGCCCGGGACAGCCGCTCGATGACTATTTCCAGGATGAGCAGCAGCGCCAGAACTGGCGCGTCCTGTACCAGCGCGCGCTCGACCAGGGCGCCCATACGGTCGAATACCCGTTCGCCGGCGAACGCACGCTGCTGCTGAGCTTCAATCTGCTGCGCGAGCACGGCCAGGTCGCTGGCATCTCGGTGCTCGGCAAGGAAATCACGGCTCGCAAGCTGGCGGAACAGGAAGTGACACGCAAGAGCGAGGCACTGGCGCTGACCCAGGCCGAACTCGAACGCGCCCAGGCCATTGCCCAGCTCGGCAGCTGGGAGCTGGATATCGCCAGCGATCAGGTCAAGTGGTCAACCCAGACCTACCGCATCTTCGGTCTGGCGCCGGGCACGCCGATGAGCCGCGAGCTGTTCCGCCGCCAGGTCCATCCGGATGACTTGCCGGGCGTCGATGCCAGCTGGCAGGCGGCCGCGCGCCAGGAGCGCGGCCACGAGCACGACTTCCGCATCACCGTGGACGGCCGGATCAAGTGGATACACAATCGCACCGAGTTCGAATACGACGACAGCGGCCAGCTGAAGTCGATGTTCGGCATCCTGCAGGACATCACCGAACGCCGGCTGGCGCAGCAGCTGGTGCTCGAAAGCAGCGAACGCATCGAGTTCCTGGCCTTGCACGACGCGCTGACCGGCTTGCCGAACCGGGTCTTCGGCCAGGACCGGCTGCAGCAGGCCGTGGCGCTGGCCAACCGGCAGCACGGCTGCCTGGCGGTGCTCAACCTCGACCTCGACAAGTTCAAGCTCATCAACGACACCCACGGTCACGCCACCGGCGACAAGCTGCTCGAAGCCGTGGCGCAGCGTCTGCGCGCCTGCCTGCGCGAAACCGACACGCTGTGCCGCCTGTCCGGCGACGAATTCATGATCGTGCTGCCGGACCTTCAGAGCCAGAACCACGCCTCCACGACCTGCGCGCGCATCCTGAGCCAGCTCGGCCAGCCCTTCGAGCTGGAGGGCGTGCAGCTCAACACCTCGTTCTCGATCGGCGTGGCACTCTATCCGCAGGACGGAGCCGACGGCCAGGCGCTGCTGAAGAACGCCGACCTGGCGCTGTACGAGGCCAAGCGCGCCGGACGCAATGCCTGGCGCCTCTTCGAGCCGCGCATGAATGCCAGCCTGATGCGCTACCTGGAGCTGCGCGCGGGCCTGGGCCTCGCGCTCGAACACCAGGAATTCGAACTGCACTACCAGCCCCAGCTCAACCTCGATGACGGGCGCCTGATCGGCTTCGAGGCCCTGCTGCGCTGGAACCGGCCCGGGCATGGCCTGACGATGCCGGCGGAATTCGTCTCCGCCGCCGAGGACAGCGGGCTGATCGTGCCGATCGGCCGCTGGGTGCTGCACGAAGCCTGCCGCCAGGCCGCCGCCTGGCTGGCAGCGGGCGGGCCACCATTGATCGTCTCGGTCAATCTGTCCATGGTCCAGCTGCGCCAGGGCCGGATCGAGCACGACGTCGGGGCCGCGCTCGCCGCCAGCGGACTGGCGCCGGCGCTGCTGGAGCTGGAGCTGACCGAATCGGTCCTGCTGCAGCACGACGACGACGTGATGGCGGCCCTGCAACGGCTGGGTCAGCGCGGCGTGCGCCTGGCCATCGACGACTTCGGCACCGGCTACAGCAACCTGTCCTACCTCAAGCGCTTCAACCTCGACAAGCTCAAGATCGACCGCTCCTTCGTGCGCGATCTCGACCGCGACGGAGACGACCGCGTGATCGTGCATGCGATGCTGCAGATGGCGCGCAACCTGCAGATCCGGACCATTGCCGAGGGCGTCGAATCCGCCGCAACGGCCGCGCGGCTCAAGGACATGGGCTGCGACGAGGTGCAGGGCTATCTCTATGGCCGGCCGATGCCGGCACCGGAATTCGAGCGCTGGCTTGCGGCGCAGGCCTGATACCGATGCAAGCCACGGCTGCAGGAAACAGACCGTTGGCGGACAATCGTCCGATCGACACAGCCACCGTACCCCTCATGTCCTACGGCATCCTCTTCGTCTGCATGGGCAATATCTGCCGCAGTCCCAGCGCCCATGGCGTGCTGCGCCGGCATCTCGACGACGCGGGACTGGCCCGGCTGGTCGAGGTCGATTCGGCCGGCACGCACAACTGCCACCCTGGCGAGCCGCCCGATGCGCGCAGCCAGCGCCATGCGCGCGCACGCGGCTACGATCTGTCCGACCTGCGGGCACGCCAGATCCGGCGCGCCGACTTCGAGCGCTTCGACCTGATCGTCGCGATGGACTCCGACAATCTGGTCCAGCTGGAAAGGATCGCGCCCGCGCCGCAGCGCCACAAGCTCAAACGCCTGGCGGAATTCTTCTCGCGCTCGACCAGCCCGGTCGTGCCCGACCCCTACTACGGCGGGCCGGCCGGCTTCGAGCATGTGCTCGACCTGATCGAGGACGGCTGCGAGGGCCTGGTCCGGCATGTCCGGCAGCTCGGACTGAGCCGCGCGGTTCAGTCCACGATCACCGCGAACTGCGCCACATAGTCCTCGACCGCCTGTTCCGCCTCTTCCCGGCTGTCGGCCACGCCCATCACACAGCCCAGACGATCGGCATTCTCATAAGGGGGACCGACCGAATCTCCGGCTTGCCTGAGGATATCGACATGGCGAATGCGGGCATCCTGCTGCTGCGGCCACCGGATATCGACCAGGGTGCCGGACCGGGAAGCCGTCAGCCAGCGCGAAACGGCATGGCGCGGCGTGACTCCAGCCAGCACACGATCCGATGCTCTCAGGTGCAGACGGATCAATGCCTCATGAATCGAGAAACCCAGGCCCAGACTGACCAGGCGCCCGATCTTGGCGCCGACCAGACGGGGATTTATCTCGATCAGCCGTGGCCCTTCGGCTGTCAACATCAATTCAATATGGCTGGCACCGAGATCGAAACCGACGGCATCCAGCGCCGAGAAAATATAGTTCTCTACTTCAGGAAATTGTCCGAGATTGGGGATGAAACATCCCCCACGGATGGCGAATGAAGGTGGCTCGAAGAACAGCTTTTCATGAATACCCAGCAGGCGATGGCGGCCGCCCTGCGTGAGGACATCACAACCGATCACTTGACCTTGCATGAAACGCTCGACCAGCAGGCGATCACAAGCCCTCACACCCAGGCCATAGTCATGATCGCTCGGCAACATGGTATCGAGCGGACTGAGCCAGGGTTCGAGATCGATGGCCTCACGCAATACCACGATGTTTTGCGAGCCATAGCCATCGGTCGGCTTGATGAGAACCGGCAAACCCAGGCTTTCGACCGCCTGATGCAAATCCGCGCTTGATCCGGCACAACGGAATTCCGGCTGCGGCAGGCCAACGGCCTGCAAATGACGACGCGTCTCGAACTTGTCCCGCAGCAAGCGGGCGGTTTGCGGCTTCATGAAGGGCAGACCCAGGGCTGCTCCCAACTGGGCCACTTCGATCTGACGTATGTCGATCAGGCAAAGCAGTGCGTCAAAGGGCTGCTCGGCATGAAATCTCAGGACTTGCTGTTGCAATTCGGAAAAATCGAGGCCCTCGGCATCGATCATGGCGGCGGCCTGAAAAAGGCTCGAAGCCAAGCTCGGCCGATCACGGTAATGACTCAACTGCCAGCTGAGAAAAACAAAGCTGTCGCCACGGGCCAGCGCCGCCTGCAACAGGTCATCATCATTCCCACCGGGCAATTCAACAATCAACAAATGCGCCATCGGATCCGCCTCAAGAAATCCTCAAATACTTTCAGCCAGCCGAAAGCCCATGGCATAGGTGGCCGAACGCGGATTATGGCCATGTCGCCGCCGGGTACGCGCCAGATCCCTGAAGCGGGCAAAGCTTCCTCCGCGTGCCACGCGATACTCGCCATGAATCTGAATCAGATGATCGGCGACAAATTCTCCTCCCGGGTAAGCGGCATAGTTGTCGGCAACATACTCCTCGACATTGCCGGCCATGTCCATCAGGCCAAAAGGTGATGCGCCATCCACAAAAGCTCCAACCGGAGTGCTGCGCATGAGACCGGTTTCGGCCGTATTCGCACGCCCGGGATCGAAGCCCGCCCCCCAGGGAAATTCCCTGGCTTCGGCTCCAGCGGCCGCCCACTCCCATTCTGCCTCGCTGGGCAATCGGAACTTGCGCCCGGTTGTTTTGACCAGCCAAGCGATATACGCCTCGACTGCGACCGGCGAAATGGTATAGACAGGATGATTGGCAAGCGCCTGCGGAAACTGACGGAAATTCCAGCTGCTTGGCAGTTCGGGATAGCCGGTAGCCAGCAAAAAATCCCGATACTCCTGATGGGTCACCGGGTATTTTGCGATTCGATACGCAGGAATATTTATCTTATGCCGTGGACACTCTTTCTGGATCCAGCTTCGATCCAGACCTAGGCCGGAAAAATCTTCCAGCACCTGATCAACATCGGCGGCAGGCAGGCCAATCTCTATTTCGCCACCGGCAATCTCCATCATTTCAGGGAGATGAGTCACCAGACGTCGATCGCCCGCCAACCCCAGCAAATCTCCACAAGCAATCCGTTCCGCGAGTGCCGCTCCGGGACTGACAAACAATTGATGGAGTTCGTCAACCCCGATTCCCAGCAAGCCACCATAAGCGGCGGCAACTGCTTTCGACAATGAAAACTCGACATAGCTATTCGGCAAGCCAAGGCGCTCCCGGTCGGTCATCTGACCGCACAGCACCTCGGTCCAGCGAGGATCATGCCATTGATGCGAATGCTTCATGTTCAGTCACTTTATAAATCGAACCATCATAAGCGGCTGCCACAAAGCAACCATCAGCCTCGTTCCAGGTGATCGAAGAAATTCCAGCGATTGAGGGCTTGATCAAGCGCCCCCAGCTGCGGGTCATCAAATCAAAACCAATCAATGTCCCGCCATAACTGCCCGTCAGAATTCTATCTTTGCGCTCGTTGACGGCGACACACTTGATGGAATTAGGATGCCTGCTGACATGATGCTCCATATCTTTGGAACCCCAAATCCGCAGCACCTTGTCCCGACCGACACTGACGAATTCTTGATCACCGATGGCGCAACAGGCATTGACAATCCGCTCATGCGCCTTGCTGATACGCCTAGTCAAGACGAAATCCTCAACAGCATCATGCCAGGCAATATCGGTCGATGCACATACCGAGAACAACACACCGCCATCGAACGCCAATCCTTTTACGGCATTCTCATATACCGGGAGGGAGCGATGGAAACTTATTCCCCCACTTTCACCTACCCGAAACAGAATGATTTCTCCAGTATAAGTTCCGACAGCTAGAAAGTGGATCGAGCCGACAACAAAAGTCACGGCACAATTCAGGGGAGAATGATGCTGATATAGCACGGCTCCGGTCCGGCCATCGAAAAGCTGGCCAAGTTGTCCACCCGCAAACCAGCGGTCTTGCGCCGTGATGAGGAAATTGCATAAACTTCCCATTTCAGCAACAACCTGGCCATCAGATTTAACCTGACCAGAATCACCGACGCTGATGATTTTTCCTTGATCCATCTGCACCGAATTGATCGCTGCACCAGGTGCGACACCTGTCAGATCACATTGCCCCGTTTCAAGATCAAACAAGGCATAGGTGCCGCCAAAAGTGCCTGTGGCAATCAGGGTACCGGATTGATCATCCAGAAACACACCAGCTCGCGCCCAGACATCGGGTGGCAAGCTGATTCGGCCGGCCTCAGTCAACAAACCATTATCCAGAATCTTCCAGACACTGAGGCTTCGATCATAGCTCAGCGCAACCAGCTTCTTTTGACAGCGACTCAGGCTGATTTTTTTGATGCCAGACTGATGAGCAGGGAAAAATCTTGGCACTCCATTTTCGATCAGAGCAATCCGACCAAAATCATCACCCGCATAAATACGCCCATTCGCATCGACCTCAACGCTGTCGGCTCGAATGCTCAAATCAGTTTTCTGAACCTCCAAACCAGAATCACTGTCCCACAGACGTATCGTGCCATCGACACTGGAAGACACCAGGAACCGGCTGTCCGGCAGCCATGAAACCGAGATCACATTCCCAGTATGCCCCGACATGCTGTGGCGCAGTTGTCCGTTGCATGTATAAATGCGCACGATGCGATCAAGCGCACAAGTCGCAATCTTTTGTCCATCGGAAGAAAACATGGCCATATCCACATCATCGCCATGTTCGGCCAGCACGGCCTGCAAGCGCAAATCTGGCACCGACCAGATCCGCGCTGAATAATCACTGCTGGAACTGACCAACCAGCGACCATCGGGGCTGAAAGCACATGCATTCACCAGATGATCGTGATTGGCAAGCGCTATTGCCTGACGTGTTTTAGCGTCCCACAAAATCAGGCGATTGTCATAACCTGCCGTAGCCACCCATTTTCCATAAGCAGCAATTCCGGCAATCGGCCCCAGATGTCGCATGGATTCTCATCCTTTATCAGGCAAACGTATTGACGTTATTGCCTACAGTGGCCGTTGTACCGACACTCGACGTGGTACTGGCTTGATTATTGCTGTACTGATGATGACCATGGCGCGCCGACTGCAAAGTCTGAAAGGCCTGCTGTGCCGCAGAAACATCACCACTATCGATGGCTGCCCCCAGCTTCGCCAACGGGCTGTCGGACGGCGGAGTCCTGCCACTGGTCAGAGTGGAATAAGCCTGCTTGGCATTGCTCAAACTACCAGATTGCAGGGCATCGGTGAGACTGCTCATGGCCTGACGACGCTGCTGCCAATTATTGACCGATGAACTACCTTGACTGGCTGCAGAATAACTGGAGCCACTGACACGCATTCCCATAGGAATCTCCTTGAAATCTCAAGACACCAGGAGACAACTGCCTTGCTATCCAAGACCAGCCGCTCCAACCACGCGGGCACTGGTTTTTGTGACGCTCACCGAAGAATCGGCCACCCAGTTTCAGCACCCTCAAATATTTGCAATATACAAATATTTGCTCATATTAATTTTCGAAGAAAATTTCTTTCAAACCCCTGACATTTCAGAAAAGATACATTTGAAATGGGATACACATCCCATAATTCAAGAACAACCTGGACTTGATTTGAAAAATCTATCCCATACACCGTCCATAGACAGCACATGACTGAAGCAGGCAGGCGTTTGAGCCAGTTCCGAGCACCGTGCTCAGGCTGCGGCTCAGTCACTTCCAGTTCCGGATTTAAATTATTTTTATCGAATCATCAGCCTTATCACCCCAATACCGAAATAATTGATAAACAAATATGCAACTAATTGCAAATCAATCAGGATAAAGCCCGGAAATTCCTTATGATGTGGGCTAACCGTTCCGTTTCAGCCTCTTCCTGCCATGCCCTTGCGCCCCGGACCGCTCCTGTTGCTGTTGCCACTCGCCCTCGGCCTGGGTGCTGGTGCGCGCGCACAGACCCTGGACGAGATCCGGCGCAGCGGGACGCTGAAAGTCTGCATCTGGCCCGACTATTTCGGCATCAGCTACCGCAGCCCGCGCACCGGCGCGCTGCAGGGCCTGGACATTGATCTCTCGCGTGAACTGGCACGCGAGCTGTCGGCGCGGGTCGAGTACGTCGAAACCGATTTCACCCGCCTGCTCGACGACTTGCAGGCACGCAAGTGCCAGGTCGCCATGATGGCCGTCGGGGTCACGGCCGCGCGCGCGGCGCGGGTCGATTTCTCGACGCCCTACCTGCGCAGCGACATCTACGCAATCGCCACCCGCTCCAGCCGCGCGGTCCAGACCTGGGACGACATCGACCAGCCCGGCCGCATCGTTGTGGTCCAGAAGGGCACCTACATGGAGCCGCTGATGCAGAAGACCCTGCGCCACGCCGCGCTGCGCACGGTCGAGCGGCCGCAGGAACGCGAGCACGAGGTCGAATCGGGCCGTGCCGATGTCTTCATCACCGACTATCCCTACAGCCGGCGCATGCTGATGAACACCGACTGGGCACGTCTGCTCGCCCCGTCCCGCATCATCCAGCTCACCGACTACGCCTACGCCGTGCCCCGGGGCGATGCGTCCTGGCTGCAGCGCATCAACGAGTTCGTGGCCCAGATCAAGCGCGACGGCCGGCTGGCCCAGACCGCCGACCGCCATGGCCTGCTGCCGATAGTCGCGCGGGACTGAGGATCGGGCCGTGGACGCGCCCCGACTCGATTTCAAGCTGGAGCCGAGAAAGTTCCGACGTCTGTTCCGGCTGCTGCCGGCGCTGGCGCTGCTGCTGATCTGGTCGGTCTACCTGGGTAGCGAATACTTCATCCGCCATCACCTCGAACAAGGCCTGGAGCAGCGCGTGCAACGCGACGCGCTGCTGCTGGAGGACCACGGTTCGCGCGCGCTCGACAGCGTGGTTTCGCGCCTGAAGGCCGTGGCCGCCTTCAGCGGTCCCACGGTACTGCGCGCCGGCGGCCTGCCGTCCGAAACGCTGCGCGACCTGATCCTCGACAACCCGGTGCTGCGCAGCCTGTCCCTGCTCGATCCGCAGGGCCGGGTGATCGCGAGTTCCGAAGCCGCCAACATCGGCGTGCGCTTGCCGGCCAACGTTCTGCCCGGCTTCGGGCGGCGACATACCGACCGCGAGGTGTCGTTCGGTCGCGTCCTGCCCCACCGCGACCTGGGCGACCTCGCCCGCGAGGAACCCGCCCCCGGCCTGTCGCTGTGGCTCGCGAGCACGACGGTCAGCGAGGCCGGGCGACCGTTCCGCTGGGTCGCCGTCATCAACACCGACTATTTCCTGAACTTCTGGTCGCGCTACGACCCGCAGCAGCACGACGACATCGGCCTCTACGACTACGAGGGCCGGCTGCTGTTCGCCCAGGCCCCGTCCCACCCGCAGGCCGACATGCTGGCCCGCCTGCTCGGCCAGCAATTGCGCGCGCGCGATCTCGGCTGGTTCGACTTCGGACCGCACCAGCGCTGGCTGCTGGCCTACCGTGGCAGCGCCATCCATCCGGTGGCCCTGGCCATCGTCGCCGACCGCGACCAGCTCGGCCAGCAGGACAGCGACCGGACCAAGCGCCTGCTGCTGGCCCTGCTCTCAACCCTGCTGGTGCTGACACGCAGCACCTGGCTGTACCGCTGGTATCTGCGCTACGAAACCTCGGTCGCCGAGCTGGCGAACCAGGCCCGGGCCATAGGCGCACATGTGATGGCAGCCGAATCCGACCCCGACGGCAGGATCCAGGCCGTCAACCAGGCGCTGCTCGACAAGACCGGCTACCAGGAGGACGAGCTGATCGGCCAGACGCTCGACCTGCTCGCGGGCGGACTGCAGCCGCCCGACTTCCACGCCCAGATCCGCGCGACCGTGCGTTCCGGCCAGATCTGGAAGGGCCTGCTGCAGAACCAGGGCAAGGCCGGCGAACCGTTCTGGGTGAATGCGACGGTGGTGCCGTTCACCGATGCCTGGGGCCGGATCACCCGCATCGTCAGCCTGTACAGCGACATCAGCGATGCCATCGGCCTGGCGGAACAACTGGCCGACGAGCGACGCCTGCGCACCGAGCTGGCCCACCTGAACGAGACGCTGACCACGCATGCCAACACCGATCCGCTGACCGGGCTGTACAACCGGCGTGGCTTCGAATCCTTCGCGCAGCAGGCGCTGCTGGCTTCGTCCCACTACGCGCGCCCGACCTCGGCCCTGATGCTCGATCTGGACCATTTCAAGCAGGTCAACGACCACCACGGCCACGCGGTCGGCGATCTGGTGCTGCGCGAGATGGCGCGCTGCTGGAGCAGCCAGCTGCGCAGCTCCGACCTGCTGGCCCGCCTCGGCGGCGAGGAATTCTGCGTGCTGCTGCCCAACACCGGCCTGAACGATGCACGCGAGGTGGCCGAAAAGCTGCGCGCCGCCTGCCAGGACACGGCGCTCGACGCCCGCGCGGCTGGCGGTCCCGGGCGGCTCGAAGTCACGGTCAGCATCGGCGTTGCCAGCTCCGAGCGGGCACCGGGCCTGTCGCTGCCGCAACTGCTCAACCAGGCCGACCGCGCCCTCTACGACGCCAAACGCGGCGGGCGCAACCGCGTCGTCAGCCCAGTGCTGCAGCCCTAGGATTCCTTCCATCCCCGCGACAGGCATTTCCGGCAAGGACACGATGTACGATACCTGCGGTCTATCCAGCACGAACGGCTCGCGGCACCTCGCCCTCATTTCATAAAAACCGGGAACTGCAGTTCCGATTTGAATCCACACCCATGAAATCGATCCACTTCAATACGCCAGACCTCTTGGCCACCTTCCAGCAATCGAGCCCAACCGACCTGGATCAACTGGAGTTTGGCGTCATCGGGTTCGATCTGGACGGAATCGTCAGAGTCTACAACAAGGCCGAATCCAGATATGCAAACTTCGACCCGAAACGGGTGATCAACACCGATCTGTTCAATTACGTCGCACCTTGCATGAACAATTATCTGGTGGCCCAGAGATTTCATGACAACCAAGAGCAAGGTTCTGCACTGGATGAATGCCTGGACTACGTGCTGACTCTTCGCATGCGACCGACCAAGGTGAAACTCCGCCTGCTGTCCAATCCCACGCATGAATTGCGGTACATTGCAATTTCCCGAAGCTTGTAAAAAGGCGAGAACAGACATGTACCTCGACGACACGATGGAAGATGTCATTGATTTCGGCATGCCTTTCGAGGTCATGCATGTCGCCTCGGTGGGATTGCTATTGATACAACCGTCTGGCGACATTGAAATCATGAATGCCTTCGCCAGCCAGTATCTGATGCCATTTTATGTCGATTGTGGCGAAATAAATTTCTTCCAGCTCCTGGCATCATCGGCTCCAGAACTGCAGGAGATGGCAGATGAATGCACGACCGCCAGCGGCCTGATCTGCGCCAACCATTGCGTCAAGATTCCTGCTGCGGGAAAAAAGGTCACGACCCAATCCATTGGCATCACCATGGTCAAGCTGGGATTGATTGCAGGCGAGCAAAAAATCCTGGTCACGATAACAGACCAAACCCACGCACTGACCCAGGAAGAAAAAAGATCCCTGCACATTTTGCGCGGCATAGTCAAGAAAAACTCCAATATCGAACTGGAAGATGAAGCCTATGGCAGCCTGACCGCGCTGGCGAATCGCGTCATCCATCTGCTCCAGGAAAATGAGATTCATCGCAAGCAACTCGAACACGCGAGCGAAGCAAGAAGAACTTTCCTGAGGACCATGAGCCATGAAATCCGGACACCGTTGAATGTCTTGCTCGGCTGCGCCCAGATTCTGGAGCGCAGTCCTCTGGTGAAGGAGCAGCACGAGATAGTGCGCGACATCAGCAAGTCAGGACAACTGCTGCTCAGCCAGATCAACGACATACTTGATTTTTCCAAAATCGAGGCCGGCCAGATGGAATTGGAGTGCAGGCCTTTCAGCCTGAGACAAATGCTGCATGGACTGGAAAGTCTGATGGGCAGCATGGCACGCAGCAAAGGCCTGGCATTTCATGTGGAAGGATTGCAGGATCTGAAGCACATGCTGCTGGGCGACAGCATGCGCCTGTCCCAGGTCTTGATGAATCTGATCGGAAATTCCATCAAATTCACAGAGCATGGCAGTGTCGTGCTCAAGGTCCAGGCTCAAACCCTCCAGGAAAATCAGGAAATCCTGTTGTTCTCGGTCACCGATACCGGAATCGGGATTACCCCGGAGCAACAAGCCCATATTTTCGATCCATTCAAGCAAAGCGACAGCAGCATTACCCGCCGCTACGGAGGAACAGGGCTTGGCCTGTCAATCTGCAAGCATATGATTGAATTGATGCATGGCATGCATCGGCATCTCCAGTCAGCCAGGGCTTGGCAGCACATTCTGGTTCAGAATTCCCTATGTCCTGGGCGAGATCGATTCATCCGATCCCGAAGATAAATCAACCGGAACACCCTCCATCACTCGGCCACTCAAGAACCAGCACATTCTGGTGGTGGATGACAACGAGATGAATCGCATCATGCTCCAGCGGATGCTGACCCAGGAGGGCGCGATCATTTCCTTGGCAGAAAACGGCCTGAAAGCGGTTCAGGTGATACAGGACCATCCACACTCTTTCGATGCCGTGATGATGGATATCCAAATGCCCGTCATGGATGGCCTGACTGCCATTCAAACGATTCGAAACAAATTGATGCTGAATACCTTGCCGATCCTGGCGTGTTCAGCCGGCGTCCATTCACAAGACTACTTCAACGCCTTGGCATCTGGTGCGGCAGGATTTGTTCGCAAGCCGATAGAACGCGAATCCATGCTGGAAGCACTGGAATCCGTCCTCCGCATCACGAGCCACCCGAGAAAAACCGAATCCTTGGACAGAATCACGGCTGACAGTGGAAAAACAAGCTGGCCCGTCATTGAGGGCATCGACTCACAGGCACTGGAACAGGAGCTGGATGGCGATATCGAATTCTTCATCACCATGCTGACTGGACTACAGAAAGCATTGAAAGAAGCGCTGGCACATTTACCGGAAGAAATAGATCAAGCCCATGACAAGGCAAATGCGCGCCTGCACAAGCTGCGAGGCTCGCTGGGATGTGTTTCCGCCACCAGACTGATTGACTCCTGCCTGCGACTTGAAGATTCGATCCAGGCCGATGCCCAAGGCAATATACACAAGAACTGGCACCACCTTGAAGTCGAACTGGAACTCCTGATGGGACAGGTGGAGCGTGGCTTGCTGGATTCAAGGCCATCCATCGCTTCAGCCTCACCCACCTGAGAACCTCCCCCGATCAGGAGGGCCATGGCCGGCATGGATCACCGCACAGACGCTACAGTGGAGTCCATGTCCGAGCCCCTGCCCGATCAAGACCTTTCGCCGCTCGCACCGTTCCGCCGTCCGCTGTTCCGCATGCTCTGGTCCACCTGGCTGGTGGCCAACCTGTGCATGTGGATGAACGATGTCGCGGCGGCGTGGCTGATGACCTCGCTGACCACCTCGCCGGTCTGGGTCGCGCTGGTGCAGAGCGCTGCCACGCTGCCGGTGTTCCTGCTCGGCCTGCCCAGCGGCGCGCTGGCCGACGGGCTGGATCGCAAGAAATACTTCCTGAGCACCCAGCTCTGGATCGCGGCGATCGGCTGTCTGCTCAGCGCAGCGGTGTTCCTGGAACTGGTTTCGCCGCCGCTGCTGCTGGCGCTGGTGTTTGCCAACGGCATCGGACTCGCGATGCGCTGGCCGGTGTTCGCCGCCATCGTGCCCGAGCTGGTGCCGCGCCCGCAGCTGCCGGCGGCGCTGGCGCTCAACGGGGTGTCGATGAATGCCTCGCGCATCGGCGGGCCGCTGCTGGCCGGCGCGCTGATCGCCTCGGCCGGCAGCGCCTGGGTGTTCGCGCTCAACGCCGTGCTGTCGCTGCTGGCGGCCGGCGTGATCGCGCGCTGGCAGCGCGAGCACAAGCCGCATCCGCTCGGGCGCGAGCCACTGCTGACCGCGATGCGCGTCGGCCTGCAGTACGTGGCGCAATCGGCCGCGCTCAAGGGCGTGCTGCTGCGGATCTGGATCTTCTTCTTTCACTCGACCGGGCTGATGGCGCTGCTGCCGCTGCTGGCGCGGCGCATCGAGGGCGGCAGCGCCGGCACCTTCACGCTGCTGCTGGCGGCCATGGGCGCGGGCGCGATCGCCGTCACCGGCCTGCTGCCGGGCCTGCGGCGGCGCTACAGCCGCGACGGACTGGTGCTGCGCGGCGCGCTGCTGCAGGCCGCCGCCATGGGCGTGATGGCCACGACCCACCAGCTCTGGATCGCGGTGCCGGCGATGTTCCTGGGCGGCGCGGCCTGGATCACCACCGCCAACACGCTGAGCGTGTCGATCCAGCTGCGCCTGCCCGACTGGGTACGCGCGCGCGGCATGTCGCTGTACCAGATGGCGATCATGGGCGCGAGCGCCAGCGGCGCGGCGCTGTGGGGCCAGGTGGCCGAGTGGACCAGCCTGCCGGCCAGCCTCGGCCTGGGCGCGGCCACCGGCGCCTTCACGATGTGGCTGACCAACCGGCTGCACCCCGATGCCGGCACCGCCGAGGACCTGACGCCGCACCGCATCTTCCAGGCCCCCGAGCATCCCGAGCCGCCGACGCAGGGCCAGGTGACCGTGACGGTCGAGTACCGGGTGGACCCGGCGCGCGCGGCCGAGTTCCGCCGCCTGCTGCTCGACGAGAGCCGGCCGGCCCGGCTGCGCCAGGGCGCGCTGTCGTGGGAGCTGCTGCACGACCTCAACGACCCCGACCGCTTCGTCGAGGTCATCATCGATCCGTCCTGGACCGACCACCTGCGCCGCTTCGAGCGCGTCACCGCCGCCGACGCCGAGCTGCGCGAGCGCCGGCTCGCCTTCCACCTCGGCGCCGAGGAGCCGCGCGTCACGCGCTACCTGCGCGAATCCACCGTCAAGGCCCACTGAGCGCGACCGCGCCCCGTAAGATGGCGCCCGTTGCAATGCAAAGAGGACGGAAGATGAAGATCGCGGTGATGGGCGCGGGCGCGGTGGGCTGCTATTACGGCGGCCTGCTGGCGCGCGCGGGACACGAGGTCACGCTGATCGGGCGCGCGCACCACGTCGAGGCGTTGCGCGCGCGTGGCCTGCGCCTGCAGGCCCAGGCCTTCGACGAATTCGTGCCGCTGGCCGCCAGCACCGAACCGGCCGCCGCGCGCGATGCTGACTGGGTGCTGCTGTGCGTCAAGGCCACCGACACCGATGGCGCAGCGGCCGCGCTGGCGCCACACCTGCGCGCCGACGCGCGCCTGCTGAGCCTGCAGAATGGCATCGATAACGCCGAACGGCTGGAAGCGCTGCTGCCCGGACATACCGTGCTGCCGGCGCTGGTCTATGTCGCGGCCGAGATGGCCGGCGCCGGCCATGTGCGCCACCACGGCCGTGGCGAACTCGTGCTCGGCGCCGAGCCGGCCGGCGCCGAAATCGCCGCCGCGCTGTGCCGTGCGGGCGTGGCGGTTGAATCAAGCACCGACCTGCGCGCGGCGCTGTGGTCCAAGCTGCTCATCAACTGCGCCTGGAACGCGCTGTCAGCGATCACGCGCCAGCCCTACGGCCGCCTGCTCCAGGGCACCGGCGTCGAGCCGATGCTGCGCGACGTGGTGGCCGAATGCCTGGCGGTCGCGCGCGCCGACGGCGTGACGTTGCCGGCCGACAGCTGGGAGTCGGTGCGGCGCATCGCGCTGACGATGCCGACCCAGCGCTCATCGACCGCGCAGGACCTCGCGCGCGGGCACCGCAGCGAGATCGACCACCTGAACGGCTACGTGGTGCGGCGCGGCGAGGCGCTCGGGATTCCGACCCCGGTCAACCGCGTGCTGCACAGCCTGGTCCGGCTGCTGGAGGATGCGCCAGCGGCCGATTCCATGCCTGGCTGAACACCGGCAGCGGCTGCGCGACAATGGCCCCGTGACCACCCCGCCCCGCCGCATCGCGCACCTCGACATGGACGCCTTCTTCGCGTCGGTCGAGCTGCTGCGCTACCCGCAGCTCCAGGGGATGCCGCTGGTGATCGGCGGCGGGCGCCGGCGCGAGGACGATGCGCTGCTGGCCGCGCACGCCGACCGGCCGCCGTCCGCGATTCCGGTGGCCGACTTTCCGCGCCTGCGCGACTATGCGGGCCGGGGCGTCATCACCACCGCGACCTATGCCGCACGCCAGTTCGGCATCGGCTCGGCCATGGGCCTGATGAAGGCGGCCCGGCTCTGCCCCGACGCCATCCTGCTGCCGGTGGACTTCGAGGAGATCCGGCGCTGCTCGCGCGCCTTCAAGGCCGTGGTGCGCGAGATCGCCCCGGTCATGGAGGACCGTGGCGTCGATGAGGTCTATATCGACTTCAGCGCGGTGCCGGGCGGCCAGCGCGAGGGCGGACGCGTGCTGGCGCGCCTGATCCAGCAAGCCATCTTCGACGCCACCGGCCTGAGCTGCTCGATCGGCGTCGCACCCAACCTGCTGCTGGCCAAGATGGCGAGCGAGTTCAACAAGCCCAACGGCATCGCCATCGTCCACGCATCGGACCTGGAGCGCCTGATCTGGCCGCTGCCGTGCCGCAAGATCAACGGCATCGGCCCCAAGACCGATGAGCGGCTGCGCCAGATCGGCATCACGACCATCGGCGAACTCGCGGCGCAGCCCCCGACGGCGCTGATCGAGCGCTTCGGCCACGGCCACGGCGCCTGGCTGCACGAAGTCGCCTGGGGCCGCGACGAGCGGCCGGTAGTGACCGAGAGCGAGCCAGTCAGCATCAGCCGCGAAACCACCTTCGAGCGCGACCTGCATGCGGTCGCCGACCGCGCCGAGCTGGGCGCCATCTTCACGCGGCTGTGCGAACAGGTCGCCGCCAACCTGAACGCCAAGGGCTACGCCGGCCGCACCGTAGGCATCAAGCTGCGCTACGCCGATTTCAGGAGCATCACGCGCGACCAGACCGTGACCGAACACATCGCCGACGCGCGCGCGATCCGGCGCATCGCCGGCCAGTGCCTCAAGCGCGTCGATCTGACGCGGCGGCTGCGCCTGCTGGGCGTGCGCGTCGGCTCGCTCGCGCGGCCGGGCGAGGCATCAACGACGCCCGTGCCCGGCCCGCACCCGCGCACCGTGGCGGGTGAATCGCTGCCGCTGTTCGAGGCTGACGCCTAGCCGCGACGCTCACTCGTGCGCGTCGGCCTGCAGCTTGTAGAGAAAGCGCTGCAGCAGCGTCTGCTCGCGCGGCGCCATGCCGACGAAGCGTGCGCCGACCAGTTGCTCACGGCCTCTGGTGGCCTCGTCCGGCCGGTTCAGGAACTGAAGTCCGAAATGGATCACGCCGAACCCGGGCAGGTCGAGCAGACAGCCCGCCAGCGTGGCGCCCAGCGCCACCGGCGACTCGGCCCCGCCAGGCAGGGCCAGACACACGCCGCCGAGGGAAATATCGACCAGCCTGACCATACGGCGACCACGCCCGGCCTGGCCCGCTTCGGCCTCGGTGCCGGGCAGCTCGCACAGCAGGGACACCGGACTCGGAACCCGGAAGAACTCGCGCCGCTGCAAGCGGTTGACGCTCAGCGGCAAGCTGCAGATGCCGAGCATCGACTCGCTCGCGTCGTCGCGGCGCAAGTCCTCGACCAGGAAACTGATGCGCGCGCTGTCGAGCATGGCCTGGATCACGACCGACTCGCCGGGACGCGGTATCGGCGGCAATACCAGCCCCGCGACAAAGCGCAGCGCCATGTCGCCCGATTCCCGGAGTTCGGCCACGCTCGCCTCCACCGGCTCCGCGCGGCCGATCCAGCACCTGAGGCTGACCTGACGCCGGGCCAGCTCAGACACGATCTGGTGCACGGTCAGGGGATCATCGATCCAGAACGGATCATCGGCTGGAGGCAATAGACGGGAACTGATCATGAGGCTCTCCTTCACTGCCGCGCCGTGCGCACAGGGGCCGGCGGCTGCTGCGGATGGCTGGTGCGCCAGGGATTGATGTCGAGGCCGCCACGGCGGGTGTAGCGCGCATAGACGCTCAGCCGCGTCGGCCGGCAGCGGGTCCAGAGGTCCATGAAGATGCGTTCGACGCACTGCTCGTGGAACTCGTTGTGGTTGCGGAAACTCACCAGATACTGCAGCAGCCGCTCCTGGTCGATCGGCGCGCCACTGTAGGCGATGCGCACGCTGGCCCAGTCGGGCTGGCCGGTCACGAGGCAGTTGCTTTTCAGCAGGTCGCTGACCAGGGTCTCGCTGACCACCGGCTGGCTGGCGTCGGCATGCAGCAGCTCGGGCGCCGGCAGGTAGTGGCTGCATTCGACGTCGAGCCGGTCCAGGCTGGTGCCGTCAAGCTCGTGGATCTGCTCGCGCGCGAACTGCGTCGGGGTCAGCAGGCGCACGCCGACCGAGCCGGCGCGCTCGCCGCCGCGCCAGACCGCCTCGGACAGATCGGCCTTCAGGCGCTCCTGCACCTGCTGCGCATCGTCAAAGCGGCTGTTGTTGAAGCTGTTGAGGTAGAGCTTGAACGACTTGCTCTCGATGATGTGGGGCGAATCGCACGGCACGGTCACGTGCGCGAGCGCGACCTGGGGCTTGCCGCGCGCGTTGAGCCAGCTCAGCTCGTAGGCGGTCCACAGGTCGGCGCCCATGAAGGGCAGGTCGCCGCCGAGGCCGATCTCGGCGCGCTTGGGCGCGCGCGGCAACGGGAACAGCAGGCCAGGATCGTACTGGTCGGCGTAGGCCGAGGTCTTGCCGAGCTGGGACTGCTCGGGCTGGTGCTGGCTGGGGTGGAGGGCTTCGGTCATGTCTGGATTCTCGATGCGGATCGGCGCGGACTCTACGCCGGTCAGCGTTGCGGGTCGCGGCGGAACACCAGCCGGTCGGGCTCGGACGCCGCCGGCGTGTAGCGGTAGCCTTCGAGGTCGAAGTCCTTGAGCTGCTCGACCGAGATCGCGCGCTGCTGCACGCAATGGCGCACCATCAGGCCGCGCGCGCGCTTGGCCGCGAAGCTGATGATCTTGTACTTATCCCCCTTGTATTCCTCGAACACGCAGCTGACGACACGCGGCCTGAGCACCTTCCTGTCCACCGACTTGAAGTATTCCTCGCTCGCGAGGTTGACGATCAGCGGCGTGGCGTCGGCGGCGGCGCGGTGGTTCAGGTAGTCGGCGATTCGCGAGCCCCAGAACTGGTACAGGTTGCGGGCCCCGGGCGTCGCCAGGCGCGTGCCCATCTCCAGCCGGTAGGGCTGCATCAGGTCGAGCGGGCGCAGCACGCCGTACAGTCCGCTCAGGATGCAGACCTGCCGCTGCAGCCAGTCGAGCCCGGCCTCGTCCAGGGTCTTGGCGTCCAGGCCCTCGTAGACGTCGCCGTTGAACGCGAGCACCGCCTGCTTGGCATTGGCGGGCGTGAACTCGGTCGTCCAGGCCTGGTAGCGCGCGACGTTGAGGCCGGCGAGCGGGTCGCTCAGGTCCATCAGCTCGGCGATCTCCTGCGGCGACTTCGCGCGCAGCACCTCGATCAGCTCGGCCGCCTGCGGCACGAACAGCGGCTGGCTGTGGATGGCGGTGACGGCCGGCGTCTCGTAGTCGAGCGCCTTGGCCGGTGACAATAGGAACAGCATGTTGAACATCCTCTATCGCGACGATTATCTGGTATCGGTGGACAAGCCCCCGGGCCTGCTGGTGCACCGCACCGGCCTGGACGCCGGCGAGACCCGCTTCGCGCTGCAGCTGCTGCGCGACCAGCTCGGCCGGCCAGTCTGGCCGGTGCACCGGCTCGACAAAGGCACCAGCGGCGTGCTGCTGTTCGCGCTCGACGCCGGCACGGCGCGCACGCTGGGACAGGCCTTCGAGCGCGGCGAGGCCATGCGCAAGACCTACCGTGCCGTCGTGCGCGGCTGGCCGCCCGAGGCGGGTGCGATAGACCATCCGCTCAAGCGCATGCCCGACGACATGCGCACCGAGCGCGTCGAGGTGCAGGATGCGCTGACGCACTACCGCACGCTGCAGCGCTACGAGCTGCCGTTGGCGCAGGGGGGCTTTGCGACCACGCGCTGCGCGCTGGTCGAGCTGCGCCCGGTCACGGGCCGGCGGCATCAGCTGCGCCGCCACCTCAAGCACATCGCGCATCCGATCATCGGCGACGCGACCCACGGCAAGGGGCCGCTGAACCGCGCGCTGGCCGAGCTGCTCGGGCTGCAGCGGCTGTGGCTGCACGCGGTCAGGCTGGAGCTGGCGCATCCGGTCACGGGCCAGGCGGTGGTCATCGAAGCCCCCATGGGCGACGAATGGCAACGCTGGAGCGTCTGCACACCCTGACGTGCCACCGCGCCCGGACCGGCGGGTCGGACCTCAGCCCCTGGGCACTGGTTCCGGCTCCCCGTCCCGGGCCGAAGCAATCTCGCTCGGTCTGGGAATGCGCCCCCCCTCGTCAGGCTGGACCTCCAGCACGACCCGTGGCGTCGGCTCGTTCTCGGTGCGCACCATCACCTCGGTGACGCCAGGCGGACGGTAGCGCGCGCCCGGCAGCCGCTCCAGCAGGCGATCGCGCTTATGGAGCACCCGGGATTTCAGGAAGTCCTTCAGCCGGGCATGCAAGGCCGACTCAACCCAGGCCTCCCGGACCGTTTCGCCCAGCGTCTTGTCGGCCACCCAGTAGGCCAAGCCGGCGGCGGTGGCGAACAGCAGCAGCGAGCCCCGGCCCCCGTATTCGATGTTGAGCGCGTGATCACGCTCGATCTGCTCGAACCGGTAGCGCATCGCATCGCGCACCAGCGGCGGGAGTTCCGAGAAATTCTCGAAGATGGCGTCAAGCTCTTCCTGCTCAGCCTCCCGCACGGCCCAGGCAATCTCGCGGATGATGTCGTTGACCAGACCGGCCGGCACCCCCAGATCACTCAGGAACCGCACCTCGATGGCGATGTCAAGTTCTTCGTTCAAGGCCGAACTCCTTTGCTTCCAGTCCGGCAGGCACCTTAGCACCGCCTTTTTCCCGGCGCAATACCACCGTGCCAGACACCGGCCCCCGGGCAGGGCCTGCCCGTAAAATCCCTGGCATCCAAGATGCCATTACCGGCGGCCTGCCACCCCACCGCGCGGGTCGCCCAGACTTTCACGCAACGCTCTAATCTCATGACCGACGCCATCGCCCAACCCGGCCTGCAATCCCTGTCCAAGTCCTTCGAACCCGTGGCGCTGGAAGCGCACTGGGGCCCCGAGTGGGAGCAGCGCGGCTACGGCGCGGCCGGCCTGCGTGGCAGCGGCGCGGCCAGCGCCGACGCGCCCTCGTTCGCGATCCAGCTGCCGCCGCCGAACGTGACCGGCACGCTGCACATGGGCCACGCCTTCAACCAGACCATCATGGACAGCCTGACGCGCTACCACCGCATGTCGGGCTTCAACACCGCCTGGATTCCCGGCACCGACCACGCCGGCATCGCGACCCAGATCGTGGTCGAGCGCCAGCTGCAGGGTCAGGGCATCAGCCGCCACGACATGGGCCCGACGCCCGAGGAGGCGCGCAAGAACTTCGTGGCCAAGGTCTGGGAGTGGAAGGAGCAGTCCGGCAACACCATCACGACCCAGATGCGCCGCATGGGCGACAGCGTGGACTGGAGCCGCGAATACTTCACGATGGACGACAAGCTCTCGGGCGTGGTGACCGAGACCTTCGTCAAGCTGTACCAGCAGGGCCTGATCTACCGTGGCAAGCGCCTGGTCAACTGGGACCCGGTGCTCATGAGCGCGGTCAGTGACCTGGAAGTCGAGAGCGAGGAAGAAGACGGCAGCCTGTGGCACATCGCCTACCCGCTGGCCAGCGGCGAGGGCCAGTTGGTGGTCGCGACCACCCGGCCCGAGACGCTGCTCGGTGACGTCGCGGTCATGGTCCACCCAGAGGACGAGCGCTACGCGCACCTAGTCGGCCAGTACGTCAAGCTGCCGCTCTGTGACCGCCCGATTCGGATCATTAAGGACTCCTACGTTGACAAGGAATTCGGCACCGGCGTGGTCAAGGTCACGCCGGCGCACGACGCCAACGACTACGCAATCGGCAAACGCTATGGCCTTCCTTTTGTACGAGTCATCAACCTAGACGCGACTATCGGATCAATACCTCTAGATAACCAAGAAGCTCTTGACAAAACAGCTAGTACAGGGGCTCCATTACTGGAGGGAGACTGGACGAGTGAGTTATTCCGTGACATTAGCGAGCGGCAGGCAAATGGCACTTTAATTCCTAAAAAATATGAGGGCCTGGACCGCTTCGACGCGCGCAAGGCCATCGTCGCCGACCTCGAAGCCGCCGGCCTGCTGGTCGAGGTCAAGAAGCACAAGCTGATGGTGCCGCGCTGCGCGCGCACCGGCCAAGTGGTCGAGCCGATGCTGACCGACCAGTGGTTCGTCGCGATGACCAAGGTCTCGGAACAGGACCCGACCGGCAAATCGATCGCGCAAAAAGCGATCGACGCGGTCGCCTCGGGCCAGGTGTCGTTCGTGCCCGAGAACTGGGTCAACACCTACAACC
>Ga0228698_1000450_pt1 | contig 32677 bp, 35 predicted proteins | sample McNCre117_Aug_MG_FD_178015 | JGI IMG/M metagenome (GOLD analysis project Ga0228698, IMG submission 178015) | Freshwater microbial communities from McNutts Creek, Athens, Georgia, United States - 1-17_Aug_MG | ecosystem: Environmental > Aquatic > Freshwater > Creek | place: USA: Georgia...
GGCCCCATCAAGTCCATCACCGACTTCGGCGTGTTCGTGGGCCTGGCTGCCGGCATCGACGGTCTGGTGCACCTGTCTGACCTGTCCTGGAACGAAACCGGCGAAGCCGCTGTTCGCAACTACAAAAAGGGCCAGGAAGTGGAAGCACTGGTTCTGGCCGTGGACGTGGACCGCGAGCGCATCAGCCTGGGCATCAAGCAGTTGGATTCCGACCCATTCACCACCTTCACGTCGATCAACGACAAGGGTTCCGTGGTGACCGGCAAGGTCAAGACCGTGGATGCCAAGGGCGCAGAAATCGACCTGGGCGAGGACATCATCGGTTACCTGCGTGCCTCCGAAATCAGCCGTGACCGCGTGGAAGACGCCCGCAACGTGCTGAAAGAAGGCGATGAAGTGACTTCCGTGGTGGTGAACGTGGATCGCAAGACCCGCAACATCCAGTTGTCCATCAAGGCCAAGGATGCTGCCGACCAGCAAGAAGCCATGGCCAGCCTGAACCAGCAAGCCTCCAGCGCCAATGCCGGCACCACCAGCCTGGGTGCTCTGCTGCGCGCCAAGTTGGACAACAACAACTGATCTGCCGCCGTCACATGACGGCGTTTTGAACAGCCCGCCGAGGTTCCTGCGCAATTGCGCAAGACCGGCGGGCTTTGTTTTGTGGGACGATACAGCACATGACACGCAGTGATTTGGTGGAAGCTCTGGCCCAGCAGTTTGGCCAATTGACGCAGCGCGACGCAGAGATGGCCGTGAAAACCATTCTGGATGCCATGACCGATGCACTGGCCCGTGGCCATCGCATTGAACTGCGGGGGTTCGGCAGTTTTTCCGTCAGCCACCGCGCACCCCGGCTCGGCCGCAACCCCCGCTCAGGTGAAAAAGTGGCCGTACCCGAGAAGCGGGTGCCCCACTTCAAACCCGGCAAGGCCCTGCGGGAAAACGTGGACAAGGTACAAGCATGAAAATGCTGGCCTGGCTGCTGAAAGCCATCATCTTTTTTGTACTGTTTGCGTTTGCACTCAACAACCAGGGCCCTGTGACCCTGCACTTCTTTTTTGGTACCCAGTGGCAAGGCCCTGTGGTGCTGGTGGTGTTGTCCACCTTTGTGCTGGGTTTGCTGACCGGTGTACTGGCCATGGTGCCGGTTTGGCTGGCAGCTCGACGTCGAGCGAACACCCCGCCGACCGTGATGACACAGGGCCAGTCCCCCGTGCCACCTCCCCTCTGAAGATGGAACGGCACGTTCGCTCCGCCGCTCACCTCATTCTTCCTACCACACCCACATGGAACTGAACTTCACTTGGTTGCTACTGGCGCTGCCGGTGGCGTTTGCGCTGGGCTGGCTGGCTTCGCGCATGGATTTGCGCCAATGGCGCCAATTGAGCCAGACCTCACCCAAACCCTTTTTCAAAGGGCTGAATCACCTGCTCAACGCGCAGGAGGATGAAGCCATTGACGCGTTCATCCAAACCGCGCAACAAGACCCCAACGCCACCGAGTTGCACTTCGCTCTGGGCAACCTGTTCCGCAACCGAGGCGACCATGACCGGGCCATTCGGGTCTACGAATTTTTGCTGCAACGCCCAGATTTGCCAGATGCAGACCGGCACCAGGCGCGGTATGCACTGGGTCAGGCATTCTTGCGAGCCGGTATTCTGGACCGAGCTGAAAGCCACCTTCTGGAGCTGACGAACACCCCCTACAAGGAAGATGCCGGCATGGCCTTGCTGGGCTTGTACGAACGCACCAGCGAATGGGAAAAAGCGTTGGAAATGGCCCGGCGTCTGCAAGCCGATGGCAAGCTGGATTTCAGCACCCGCATGGCACACTACCACTGTGAGGTAGCGGCGCAGCCCCCCACCCAAAGCCCGTCAACAAACGGATCCATTTCTGAATTCGCGTACCAACACGCATTGGCTTTGGCTCCATGGCATGTACGAACACACATGGAATTGGCCAACGCTGAAGCGCTGAGCGGTCAATCTGCTGCCGCCTGGAAGAGGTTGAATGAGCTGGTCACACAAGTTCCCAAGGCATTGCCCTTGGCGACCCAGCACTTGGCAGAGTTGGCCCACGAATTGGGAGAAACCGACGCGTTGACCAACGTGCTTCAGACTGCGCTGTCACAAAACCCCAGCCTGGACGTGCTGGAAACCCTGTTGAAACTCACGCCATCCACCCATGAGCGGAACACGTTGTTGCTTCAATACTTAGAGCAAGAATCATCCGTTGTTGTTGCGGCCGACTGGATATTTGAACAAAGCATTCAATCCCATGACGCGGAAACAAGCTCTTTGCCAGAACCGGTTCACCGCGCTCTGCAACGGGCCTGTGCGCCATTGCGCCGCTACCGCTGTGCGGCCTGCGGTTTTGAAACCACCCGGCACTTCTGGCAGTGCCCCGGTTGCCAAACCTGGGACAGCTACCCGACACACCGGGTGGATGAGCTCTGATCGGATCAGATCAGCGGCACGCCGGTTTTGGACTGAATGTCTTCGCGGGTCACGCCTGCGGCAAGTTCCACCAGCTTCAAGCCTTCGGGCGTCACGTCCATCACACCCAGGTCGGTGATGATGCGATCCACCACGCCCTTGCCAGTGAGAGGCAAGGTGCACTCAGGCAGAATTTTGAGGTCGATGGTGCCATCTTTCTTCTTGGCCACATGCTCCATCAGAATGATGACGCGCTTGACGCCCGCCACCAAATCCATGGCACCACCCATGCCCTTGACCATCTTGCCGGGAATCATCCAGTTGGCCAAATCGCCCGAGGCGGTGACCTGCATCGCACCCAGAATGGACAGATTGATCTTGCCGCCACGGATCATGGCAAAGCTGTCGTGGCTGCCAAAAATGCTGCTGCCCTTGATGGTGGTCACGGTCTGTTTGCCCGCGTTGATGAGATCGGCATCCACCTCGTCGTCATACGGAAATGGGCCAATGCCCAGCATGCCGTTTTCGCTTTGCAGCCACACCTCAATGTGGTCGGGCACATGGTTGGCCACCAGTGTGGGAATGCCAATTCCCAGATTCACATAGAAGCCGTCTTGCAGTTCTTTTGCGGCACGTGCCGCCATTTCGTCTTGGGTCCAAGGCATATCAGGCTCCTTGCTCAAACTTTGCGGTCACGGATGGTGCGCTTTTCAATGCGCTTTTCAGGGGTGGGGTTGTGCACGATGCGGTGCACATAAATGCCGGGCAGGTGCACGTCATCTGGCGCAATTTCGCCGGTGGGCACGATGCGCTCGACTTCCACAATGCACAGCTTGCCGGCCATGGCGGCAGCCGGGTTGAAGTTGCGGGCGGTTTTGTTGAAGCGCAGGTTGCCGGACATGTCGGCCACATCGGCCTTGACCAGCGCCACTTCGGGCACCAAGGCGTGCTCCATCACATAGGTTTCACCATCAAACTCGCGCAGCTCTTTGCCATCCGCCACGATGGTGCCCACGCCGGTTTTGGTGAAGAAGGCGGGAATGCCGGCACCACCTGCACGCAGCTTTTCAGCCAAGGTGCCCTGGGGGGTGAATTCCAGCTCCAACTCGCCAGCCAGAAACTGACGTTCGAACTCTTTGTTTTCACCCACGTAGGACGAAATCATTTTCTTGATCTGGCGGGTTTCCAACAGCTTGCCCAGGCCAAAGCCATCGACCCCCGCATTGTTGGAAATGACGGTGAGGTCTTTGACGCCGCTGTCGCGCAGCGCATCAATCAGCACCTCGGGGATGCCGCACAAACCAAAGCCGCCTACAGCCAGCAACTGGCCATCGCGCACCACGCCGTCCAAGGCGGCAGCTGCACTGGGAAAAATCTTGTTCACACATTTCTCCTGAACAAAGGACAAACACCAAAAAAGCTAAGCCTGCACGATACTACGTATTCAACTACGTAGTTTGTCGTAGAGAGCAACCCGCATCGTTCCCAATTGCCCGAAACCACATCCAACATCAACTACCAACTGGCGTTCGACCTCGCGCCGGTGGGCATGGTGCTGTCGCGCCACCGCACCATGGTGGACTGCAACCAGGCGGTGTGCGACATGTTCGGTGCCAGCCGCACGCAACTGGTGGGGCAGAGTTTTCAGATTCTGTACCCCAGTGTGGACGAGTACGAGCGCACCGGCGAGCGCATCACGCCCATCTTGAACACCCAGGGGTTTTATGCCGACAACCGCGTCATGCGGCGGGTGGACGGCAGGTTGCGCGGCGAAACCTTCTGGTGCCATGTGACCGGCCGCGCATTGGATCGGTCCGACCCGCACGCCGCAGGCATCTGGACGTTTGAAGACCTGGGTGCCCGCCGGCCGGTGCAAGCCGAACTCACCCCCCGCGAGCGGGAAGTGGCGGCTCTGGTGACCCATGGCCTGACCGCCAAAGCCATTGCCAGACAACTGGGCATCAGCCACCGCACCGTGGAAATTTACCGGGCCAAACTCATGCACAAATACCAAGCCAGCACCACGCCAGAGCTGGTGCGCAAACTCATGGGCGGGTGACGCTGAAAGCCGTCGCCCCGCCCACGGCATTCAACCCGAAACGCCAGACGACGGGTTGGATGCCTGCCACTCTTCAATCACCTCGCAGGCGGTACGAAAACCGTCAATGCCCGCCGGAAAACCACAGTACACCGTGGCATGCAAAAACAACTCCCGCAGCTCTTCCGGCGTGGCCCCGTTGTTCAGTGCGCCGCGCACATGGCCGCGCAATTCATGCGCTTTGCCCAGCGCAGTCAGCATGGCCACGGTGATGAGGCTGCGGGTTTTCAAATCCAGCCCGTCGCGCTGCCACACCGTGCCCCAGGCATTGCGGCTGATGAACTCCTGCATCACCATGGTGAAATCGTTGGCACCGGCAAAGGCTTTGGTCACAAAAGCGTCCCCCATCACCTGGGTACGGGTGGTCAGGCCGGCATGGAACTGGGCGTCGCGCAGGGACGATTCGGGTTCAGTATTCATGGACTTTGCGTGCAGAATGAAACAGAAAACACGCATTCTGAACGACACCCTTTCGGAGACACGCATGCCCGCTCGCTACCCCTTTCCCGAACTGAGCACCCTGCCTGACGACATCCGCACCCGGATTCTGGAGGTGCAGGAAAAAGCCGGTTTCATTCCCAACGTGTTCCTGGCATTTGCCCGCCGCCCGGCCGAATGGCGCGCGTTTTTTGCCTACCACGATGCGCTGATGACGCCAGAAGCCACCGGACGCTCCGACAGCGGGCTGACCAAAGGCGAGCGGGAAATGATCGTCACCGCCACCAGCGCCGCCAACCATTGCCTCTACTGCGTGGTGGCCCATGGGGCCATTCTGCGCATTTACGAGAAAAAACCGATGGTGGCGGATCAAGTGGCCATCAACCACCGCAAAGCCGACATCAGTCCTCGCCAACTCGCCATGCTGGACTTTGCCATGAAGGTTTGCCAGTCTTCGCATGCCGTGGACAACGCCGACTTTGAAACCCTGCATGCGCATGGCTTTTCGGATGAAGATGCCTGGGACATCGCCGCGATCACCGCATTCTTTGGCCTGAGCAACCGAATGGCCAGTTTCAGCGGCATGGAGCCCAACCCGGAGTTTTACCTCATGGGCAGAATTCCAAAAACCAAAAATACTTAAAAAGTATAGCTATCAACCATTTAAATGAAAGCATTAAAAGCTTTTTTTATTCTGAAATAACAACCCTCAAGCCATCTGGTAACGGAGCGGCCTTCTGCGCTGGAAAGTTCACCCAGATGGTGGTGGCTCCGCCAGCGGCGCACACCGTGTCTGGATCATCGGTTCGGCTCAAAGTGCACCAGGTTTCAAAGGTGGTGCGCGCTAAATCGCTCACATACATGCGGGCCAACACCTCTCCAGGAAACTCCAGCTGCCGGTAAAAATTGCAAAACGCATTGACGATGACTGGCCCTTCACCAGTGGGATTGGGCGGAATCCCGACCTTTTGCATCCACTCGATCCGGATGGTTTCCAGGTAACGGAAATAAACGGTGTTGTTCACATGGCCCATGGCATCCATGTCACCCCAACGGATGGGAATGATCATTTCGTGAACCAGCTTCTTCCGCTCAGGAATCTCGATGCGCATGGAGCACCTCAAACGGCAAAGCCATCGTCTGCAGCAATGACCGCACCGTTGACAAAATGGCTCTCGTTGCTGGCCAGCAGCACCAGCAGCGCATCCAGATCCTGCGGCTGACCGATGCGCTTGCGCGGCAACATGTTCACCAGCTTCTGCCCATGCTCGGTCTGCCAGTGGTGGTGGTTGATTTCGGTGTCGATGTAACCGGGGCAAATGGCATTCACGTTGATGCCGTACTTGCCCCATTCCACCGCCATGGCCTTGGTCATGTGCACCACAGCCGCTTTGCTCATGCAATACACGCCAATTTGTGGCAACACCTTCAAGCCAGCCATGCTGGCAATGTTGATGATGCGTCCACCGGTGTAAGTACCCGGCGCTTCGCCTTTGGCGCGTGCCAACATGCGCTTGCCCACCTCCTGGGCGACAAAAAACGCGCCACGCACATTGGTGTCAAACACAAAGTCAAAGTCGTCCTCATTCACATCCACCAAGCGCTGGGTGGTGCTGACGCCCGAGTTGTTCACCAAAATATCGATGCTGCCCATTTCGGTTTCCGCGTGGGCCACCGCTGCGCGGATGGAATCGCGGTTGGTCACGTCCAACTCCACCACATGGGCTTCGCCACCCTCGCCCTCTATTTCCGCACGCAAGGTCTTGAGTCGATCGACCCTCCGGCTGGCCAACACCACGCCAGCGCCCGCCCGAGCCAGCGTGCGGGCAAACTGCGCACCCAGTCCGCTGGAAGCCCCTGTCACCAGAGCCACTCTGCCTGCCAAATCCATGCTGTACGCCATGCCCATCTCCTTGGTTGCGGTTTGAGACTAAAAATAGAACGATCGTTCTATTGTGCGTCACGGCACACTAAAATCCGTCGCCATCGCGTCAGCTATCTGAAAGCTGGCATTCTCCAATCCTTTTTAAAACCACACCCAACACCCCATGACCCCAAACGAACTGCTAGAGCAACACGGCCCGAGAGACGCGATGGACTACGACGTGGTGGTGGTGGGAGGCGGACCTGCAGGCCTGTCAGCGGCCATCCGCCTGAAACAACTCGCTGCAGAAAAAGGCACCGACGTCTCCGTTGTGGTTTTGGAAAAAGGTTCCGAGCCCGGCGCGCACATCCTCTCCGGTGCGGTCATGGACCCACGCGCCATCACCGAACTCTTTCCCAACTGGAAAGAACTCGGTGCCCCGCTGAACCAACCCGTCACCGGGGATGACCTGCTGGTGCTGTCCGAGTCCGGCGCCACCCGCACCCCCGACTGGCTCATGCCCCGCAACTTCGACAACCACGGCTGCTACGTCATCAGCTTGGGGGCTGTCACCAAATGGCTGGGCGAACAAGCCGAAAGCCTGGGCGTGGAAATCTTCCCCGGCTTCACCGCCGCCGAAGTGCTCTACCACGACGATGGTTCCAAGAACCCAGGTGGCTTACCTTCGGTAAAGGGCGTGGCCACCGGCAACATGGGCCTGGGCAAAGACGGAGAACCCACCGACGCCTTCCAGCTCGGCATGGAACTCCACGCCAAATACACCCTGTTTGCCGAAGGCGCACGCGGCCACCTGGGCAAACAAGTCATTGCCCAGTACAAACTGGATGAAGGCAAAGACGCCCAGACCTTTGCCATCGGCATCAAAGAACTGTGGGAAATCCCGGCCGACAAGGCCCAACCCGGCCTCGTCGTCCACACCGCCGGCTGGCCCCTGAACGACGACACCTTCGGTGGCGGCTTCCTGTATCACCTGGAAGGCAACAAAGTCACCCTGGGCTACGTCATCGGACTGGACTACCAGAACCCCTGGCTGAGCCCCTTTGAAGAAATGCAGCGCTGGAAAACCCACCCCAGCATCAAAGCCCACATCGAAGGCGGCAAACGCCTCTCCTACGGAGCCCGCGCCCTGAACAACGGCACCCCGCAAGCCTTGCCCAAAACCGTCTTCCCCGGCGGCGCCCTCATCGGTTGCGATGCCGGCTTTCTGAACGCCGCCCGCATCAAAGGCAGCCATGCCGCCATCAAAAGCGGCATGCTGTGTGCAGAGGCTGCTTACGAAGCCATCACCGCAGGCCGCCAGAGCGACGAACTCACCGCCTTTGAAGACGGCTTCAAAGCCAGCTGGCTGCATGAAGAACTCTGGACCTACCGCAACTTCAAGAACTGGTTCAAGAAGAGCCCGCTGGTGGGCAAACTCATGACCGGGGTGGAACACTGGTTCCTGCCCAAGGTGGGCGTCTCCACCCCACCCTGGACCATCCACAACCACACCAAAGACCACACCAAGCTCCAACCTGCGGCACAGATGCCGCAGATCAGCTACCCCAAGCCCGATGGCAAGCTGACGTTTGATCGATTGAGTAGCGTGTTCGTGAGCAACACCAACCATTCGGAAGACCAGCCTGCGCACCTCACGCTCAAGGATGCCAGCGTGCCGGTACACATCAACCTGGCGCAGTTTGCGGGCCCCGAGAGCCGGTATTGCCCGGCTGGGGTGTATGAGTTCGTGAAGAACGACGACCACACCGACCGCTTGCAGATCAATGCGCAGAACTGTGTGCACTGCAAGACGTGTGACATCAAGGACCCTACCCAGAACATCGTCTGGGTCACCCCTGAGGGCGGTGGTGGGCCTAACTATGCCGGGATGTGACAGAGGGCGGGGGGCTACCCGTCAGTTCGGGTGGCCGAACGTGTGTGCATGGGCCACCGGCCAGTAGAGGCGGAATACCGGGTGCAACGCCTCGTCTGCTGCAATCACGGAACCTTCGCGCAGCAGGGCATGGGCTGAGACCCTGGGCAGCAACCGGTCGAGTTGGGCTACCTGCTGGCCGTCAATGCGCCGCACGATGTGTTGCGGCCCAATCTGGTTGGGGTGGGTAAGCCCGGCGGCTTCCACCAGTTCTTTCAGGGCTTTGAGCGTGTTCTGGTGGAAGTTGAACACCCGCTGGGTTTTGTTGCCCACATGCAGGGCCTGCTGGCGTACCGGGTCTTGCGTGGTGACTCCGGTGGGGCAGTGCCCGCTGTGGCAGGTTTGGGCCTGGATGCAACCCAGCGCCATCATGAAACCCCGGGCGCTGTTGCACCAGTCGGCCCCCAAGGCCATGGCGCGGGCAATGTCGAAGGCGCTCACCACCTTGCCCGCGCAGCCCACCCGAACCTTGTCGCGCAAGCCTGCGCCCACCAGGGTGTTGTGCACCAGGCGCAGGCCCTCCTGCAGGGGCACGCCCACATGGTCGGTGAATTCCAGCGGCGCGGCCCCGGTACCGCCCTCGGAGCCATCCACCACCACAAAGTCGGGGGTGATGCCCGTTTCCAGCATGGCCTTGACCAGGCCAAACCATTCCCAGGGGTGGCCGATGCACAGTTTGAACCCCACCGGTTTGCCGCCCGACAGGGTGCGTAACCGAGCGACGAACTGCATCAGCTCCACCGGAGTGGAAAACGCGCTGTGCGAGGCCGGAGACACGCAGTCTTCCCCCACCGGAACACCACGGGCTTCCGCAATTTCCGGTGTGACCTTGGGGCCTGGCAGCATGCCGCCATGGCCCGGTTTGGCCCCCTGGCTGAGCTTGATTTCCACCATCTTGACCTGCGGGTCGCTGGCGTTGGTGGCAAAGTGGTCGGCGTTGAAGCTGCCGTCCGGGTTGCGGCAGCCGAAGTAGCCGGAGCCGATTTCCCAGATCAGGTCACCGCCATGCACCTTGTGCCAGCGGGAAATGGAGCCCTCGCCGGTGTCGTGTGCAAAACCACCTTTGAGCGCTCCGGCGTTTAGCGCCTGAATGGCGTTGGCACTGAGTGCACCAAAACTCATGGCAGAAATGTTGAACACGCTGGCCGAATACGGTTGGGTGCAGCCAGGACCGCCGATGGCGATGCGGAAGTCGTGCGTGGCCACATGCGCAGGGGCCATGGAGTGGTTGATCCATTCGTAGCCCGGCGCCCGCACATCGAGCTGGGTGCCGAAGGGGCGTTTGTCGGTTTCGCCTTTGGCGCGGGCGTACACCAGGCTGCGCTGGGAACGCGAGAAGGGGGTGGCCTCGGTGTCGCTTTCAATGAAGTACTGGCGAATTTCGGGGCGGATTTTTTCCAGCATGAACCGGATGTGGCCAATGATGGGGTAGTTGCGCCGCACTGCGCTGAAGGATTGGGTCAGGTCGCGCAAACCCACGATGGCGAGGACCCCGAACACCCCTGCGGCCAGTGCGCTGCCTCCCCATTCCTGACCGGTGAGGGCCTGAAAGCAGGCCGCCACCATGCACAGGAGTGCCACGGCCGACACCACGGCCATGGCGGTATAGCGCACCGGATAAAGCTGGTCGAGTTTGTCGAGCACCGTCGTCCCTCCAAATGGGGGCCGCCAAGAGGCCCTCGTTCACCCAGATGGGCCACGGTGCAGCACACCGTGGCCGGTATGTCAGCCTGCCGGGTTGTCCGTGGAAAAGAAATAGGACAAACGCTGCTGTGGATTGAGCCAGGCCAGCACATCAGGAGGGAGCACGGTAGGACGAATGGCCTCAGCGATCTTCAGATCGGCTTCTCCGCTCAACTCCAGTGTGGGGGCTTCGTCTTTGGGAATTTCCGGCATGTACACCAGCACCTGGGGGCGCAGGCTGTCTTTGCCGGGGGCGACCACCAGGGCCAGGCTGTCGTCGGTGAGCCGGACCACCGTGCCTGGCGGGTAGACGCCCAGCAACTTGATGAGGGTGCTGAGCAATACCGGGTCATGCAGCTTGCCCTCTATGCGGAACATGCGGGCCAGCGCTTCGGCGGGCATGAGAGGGTCTACACCTTGCTGATCCGGGGTGCACAGGTTGTCATAGCGGTTGACCAGAGCCAGGATGCGCGCACCCTTGATGGAATCACGCCGTCCGCGGGGCCAGCCAGAGCCATCGGCGGTTTCATGGTGGTCCACGATGATGGCCAATGCCTCCCGGGAGAATGCCCCGGATTGCGAGGCCAGCTGGTAACTGAACTGCACATGCTGGCGGTAAAAGTCTTCCTCATGCTTTTTGCGGGTCGAGCTTTTGAGGATGGCGGGCGGAATTTGAACCTTGCCAGCGTCGTGGGCCAGCGCGGCCATGGCCAAATCTGCCAGCTCCCGCTCGCTGAGCCCTGCACGCTTGCCGAGCAGCATGCACAGTGTGAGCACGTTCAAGGCATGGAACTGAGGGCCTTGATCTTTTTTGTCGCCCAAAAGATGCAGGAGCACCTCCTGGCTGCTGGCGATGTTGGAGGCGGTTTCGCGAGACAGGTTGGCGATCAATTCCCCGGCTACTTTGGGAAACCGGTTGAGCGTGAGCAGCGCTTCCTTGGTGTTGCGAGCAGCGTTTTCCCAGGCACGATCTGCACGAGCGGCAGCATCTTTCTGGCGTTGAAGTTTTTCTTTTTTTTCGGCTTCGTGCTGCTTGATTTCTGCCACCAAGGCTTGCTGTTCGGCGGCTTTTTCTGCGGTCACCACCGTTGTGGCGGGTGTGGTTGTGGTGGGCGGCGGTGCTTTGACGGTGCTTTTGTCCGGGTGGTAGTGCAAACGCCCCAACACGTTGAGCGATTGAATGACCGCCACGTCTTGCTCGGTCTTGATGAGAAAGCGATTGGTCAGAAAGGGGTGTTCGTCCCACCGCACGTCTAGCCACACAAACAGGCCAACCACCACCTGGCTGGGGTCGATGGGCACAGGGGGGCCAGGGCGATTCCACATGGTTATTTTCTATATGTTTGCTGGCAGTGAACTTTATCCACGTCCACCGGATTCAACCGAAAAATAGTAAGCAAGCCGCTTTTGAGGATTGAACCAAAGCAGCATTTCCAAAGGAAGATCCGATGGCCGCACGGCTTCCACAATTTTTAGGTGTGGTTCATTTGACAAGTCCAACATGGGTGCGTCTGCTTCAGATGTATCGGGACTGTAAAGCAGTACCCGAGGTGCGGTCAGTTGAGTGCCTGGCGAGACGGATAAGGCAATTGTGTCGTCACTCAGCTTGACCACAGTGCCGGGCGGGTAAACGCCCAGCAGTTCGATGAGGGTTCGCAGCAATTTGGGGTCATAGCGGTTGACTTCATGCCGCAGCATTTGTGCCAAAGCTTCTGATGGCATCAGCGGGATGACCCCATTTGCTTCTGGGGTGCACAAACGGTCGTATCGGTTGGCCATTGCCAGAATACGCCCCCCCACGGACATGTCGGTCTTGCCTGCTGGCCAACCAGAGCCGTCGACGGCCTCGTGGTGGTCGGCAATCATGGCAATGGCGGTTCCGTTGAACGCATAGGACTCTTTTGCCAATTCCACGCTGTGTTTGACATGCAGCCGGTAATGATCCTCTTCGTGCTTTTTTCGGTTGCCATTTTTCAGAATGGTTGGAGGAATGCCGGCTTTACCAGCATCGTGCGCCAAGGCAGCCATCGCCAGATCGGTGAGGTCCCGTTCGTTCAACCCCACTTTTTTGCCGACGAGCATGCACAGCGTCATCACGTTAAGAGCATGAAACTGCGGTCCGTGATCTTCTTTTGTACCCAAAAGATGCAACAGAGCCTGTGGTCCCTGTGCAATGGCCGATGCCGTGCTGCGTGACAGCTGAGACAGTTGTTGTCCAGAGGCACGGGGTGACCGTGCGAGACTCAGCAACGCCTCCCGGGTCGCGCTGGCTGCGTTTTGCCATGCGCGTTCTGCGCGCGCTGCGGCATCTTTGACCTGCCTCTTTCTTTCGTGTCTGGCTTTGGAGAGGGCTTGTTGCTCCAAAGCATGCGCGTCAATTTCTGGGGGGGGTGTATCCAGTGGCGCACCCAGCGGCAAGGGTTGAACCGTGCTTTTGGATGGGAGGTAGTACAGCTTGCCTGTCAGTGGCAAGTTTTTCAGATCGGCCAGATCTTGCGCAGTCTTGATCAGTACCCGGCTTGTGAGGAAGGGGTGATCCATCCAATTCATGTCCAGCCAGACACACAGGCCTGGGGTCATCTGCGCTGGATCTATCGGAATGGCTTCTTGCGGGTTCTGGGTCATATTGTGAAAAAGTCCCGCAATGCCCAGGCGGTGGTTTCGGGCAGTTCTTCAGGGATGAAATGTCCGGCAGGCACTGCCTCGCCGGTGACCTTGGCGGTGCATTGGGCCTGCCACAGCGCCAACGGCTGAAACATGCGATGGACCACGCCCCGGTCACCCCACAGCACCAGGGTGTTGCAGGTGATGCGTTGGCCGCTGGCGCGGCTTTCCCGGTCGTGCGTCAGATCAATGCCAGCGCTGGCCCGGTAGTCTTCACAGGCGCTGTGAATGGTTTCTGGGCGGCAGAACGCACGCTCGTATTCGGCCAGGGCTTCGGGTTCGATGTGGTGAAGGCCCGAAGCCCCCCACCCTCCCAGCTTGTGGTGCAGGTAGGCCAGGGGATTGCCGCCAATCATGGTTTCAGGCAGCGGCGTGGGTTGGATCAGGTGGAACCAGTGGTAGTAGGCGCGCGCAAAGTCCATGTCGGTGCGGGTATACATGTCGAGCGTGGGGGCAATGTCGATCACGCACAGCGCCCGCACCCGGCCCGGGTGATCCAGCGCCAGGCGGTGCGCCACGCGGCCACCCCGGTCGTGGCCGCACAGGAAATAGGAATCCAGGCCCAGGTGGTCGGCCAGCGCTATCACGTCGGTGGCCATGGCGCGTTTGCTGTGGGCGGCGTGGTCGGAGGTTTCAGCCACGCCGGGCAGCAAGGCGGAGTCACCGTACCCCCGCAGGTCGGGCATCACCAGAAAAAAATCGTTCGCCAATGCCTGTGCCACCCGGTGCCACATGACGTGGGTTTGCGGGAAGCCGTGCAGCAGTACCAGGGCTGGCGCGCCGGGTTGTCCGCCCGTGCGGTAGCTGACGCTGGATTGCGGCAGCGTCAGGGTGTGGAGCGGAAAACCATGCATCCAGGAGGGCGTCATCGCGGGCTTTCTGGGGTGGAGCGGAGCTGCAGGGCGGTGTGGGCGTTCTTCAGTTCTGCTGGCACCGCTTCTGCGAGGAAATCGTACACCGCGCGGATGCGGGGGCTGGTGCGGATTTCCCGGTGAACAGTCAGCCAAATCGGCAGATGGGGCAACGGCAATTCAGGCAGTACAGGGGTCACTTCGGGGTCGCTGGCCAGCATGTAGGCTGCCACAAAGCCGATCCCCAGCCCTGCGCGCACGGCTTGCCAGTAGGCCAGCATGTCGTCGGTGCGCAGGCAGAAGTGTTCGCGCCGGATGGCGTGGCCCATGGCTTCAAAGCCCTGAATGATGGCGTCGCTGGTGTCGAAACCCAGCAGGCGGTGGTGTTGCAGGTCACCGGGTTGGGTGGGGGCGCCGTGCTGTTGCAGGTAGTGTTGGCTGGCGCAGACCGCCATGGGCACGTCGGCGATGCGGCGGGCCACCAGGCTGGCTTGCGTGGGGCGCACCATGCGCAATGCAATGTCGGCCTCGCGGGTCAGCAGGTTGCTGATGGCGTTGCTGACCACCAGCTCCACCTGGATGTCGGGCCAGGTGTGTTGCAGGCGCAGCAGCAGCGGGGGCAGCAGCACGCAGGCCACCAGCTGGCTGGCGGTGATGCGCACGGTGCCTGCCACTGCCGTGTGGGTTTGCAGGGTGCGCAGCAAGTGGTGGGCCCCTTCGTCCATGTGCCGCGCTGCGGCCTCCAGCGCATGGGCGCTGGCCGAGCTGGCGGGAGGCGGCCAGCAGGCTGCCGCAATCGAGCGCTGCCAGAAAGGGGGGGATCAACCGCCAATCGAAATCAGGTTGCATGCGGTGGTATTCAAAAATGAAGTTCTGCTGTGCCTGGGTATGCAATTTTGCGGGTGTGCAGGGCCTTTCACAATGCCCATCGGCGGGTGCGGCAGACCGCATGCACCGCCCATCCAGGAGTGAAAGATGGTTTCGAGCAATGTGCAGCAGCCCACCCGCAAGGTGGTGGTGCTGGGAGCCAGGGGACGGTTGGGGTGGTCGGTGGCGCAGGCCTTTGCGCGGGCGGGCTGGCAGGTGGTGGCGCAGTTGCGGCCAGGTGCCACACCGCACCCCGCGGTGCCTGGTGTGGTGTGGCTGCCGTGCGATGTGGCAGATACCCAGGCACTGGCTGCGGCGGTCCAAGGTGCCACGGTGGTGGTGCATGCCATGAACCCGGCCCGGTACACCGAGGCTGCCTGGGCGGAGCAGGCTCCGGCCCTGACGCAGGCGGCCATGGCCCTTGCGCAGCAACTGGGTGCGCTGTTGCTCTTCCCGGGCAATGTGTATGGCTTTGGGGCCGACATGCCGCCGGTGTTGTTCCCCGATACGCCGCAGCAGCCCTGTACCGGCATGGGGCGCATCCGCTGCCAAGTGGAACAGGAACTGGTCGATGCCAGTCAGCAGGGCTTGAATGTGGCCATCTTTCGTGCGGGCGATTTTTTTGGCAGTGGGCAAGGCACCTGGCTGGATCGGGTCATGGCCAAAGATCTGGCCAAGGGCCGTTTCACCTATCCTGGCAACCTGGATGTGCCTCATGCCTGGGCCTATCTGCCCGACTTGGCCGCTGCGTTTGTGCGGGTGGCCCAAGCCTGGGGACCGTGTGCGGGCGGGCGGTTGGAAACGCTGCACTTTGCGGGCCACACCGTCACCGGACAGGCATGGCGGCTGGCGCTGGAGTGCCACACCGGGCGGACGCTGACTGTGGGCCAGCTGCCTTGGTGGGCCATGCGGGTGCTGGCCTGGTTTCAACCGGAAATGGCCACCTTGCTGGCCATGCGGTACCTGTGGAACTGCCCCCATGCGTTGGACAACCAGCGCCTGCAGGCGCTGATCGGGGCGGAGCCGCACACGCCGTTTTCAGAGGCCGTGGGCCGAGCGCTGAAGGCCTGATGCCTGGTGGTGCTTGGCCGCAGGCTCCATTCAGGAGCGCGGGTGGGTGCGTGCCAGCAGCCCGGCCAGCGCGATGCTGACGGTGGCCTGGCGCACTGCCGCCCGGTCTCCGGCAAACCGATGCCGCTCTGCCTCCACCACGGGGGCATGGGGGGCATCCGCCCAGGCCCAGGCTAGCCAGACGGTGCCTACTGGTTTGTCGGCGCTGCCGCCGCTGGGCCCAGCCACCCCGGTGACGGCCACCGCCATGTGGGCATGTGAGTGGGCCAATGCGCCGGTGGCCATGGCGCAGGCCACCGGCTCGCTGACCGCACCATGGGTGGCAATCAGCTCGGATGGCACGCCCAGCAGTTCGGTTTTGGCCTTGTTGCTGTAGGTCACAAACCCGCGCTCGAACCAGGCGCTGGAGCCCGCCAGGTCGGTGCAGGTGGCGGCAATCAGGCCGCCGGTGCAGCTTTCGGCGGTGGTCAGGAGCCAGTTTTTTTGAACAAAAATGGCTGCTATCGCTTGATTTAATTCAATAGTTTGCTGCATTTTTATGCAAATTCTGTTTCAAAACCGCCACCAAGCCAACACCAGCAGCGTGCAGAACGCAGCCACTAGGTCGTCAAACATCACCCCAAACCCGCCTTTAGGGCCAAAGCCTTTGAAGGCTTGATCGGCCCAGGCCATGGGGCCCACTTTCACGGAATCGAACAGCCGGAACAGAGCGAATGCAGCCGCTTGTTGACCCAGCGTGGCGGGTTGCAGCATCCACAGCACCAGCCAGAACGCCACCACTTCGTCCCACACCATGTGGCTGGAGTCGGGCAGGCCCATGTGTCGGGCGGTGACGGTGCAGGCCCACCAGCCCAGCAACAGGTTGAGGCCGATCACCAGCGCCCAACCGGCATCCGTGAGCCAGGGTTGCAACACCACAAAAGCGGCCCAGCCCCACAGCGTGCCCATGGTGCCAGGGGCTCGGCGGGCCAGGCCCGAGCCAAAACCCAGGGCGATGGCATGGGCGGGGTGGCTGAACAAAAAGGCCGGTGTCGGGGTGGCCAGTGGGGGGCGACGCGGACCTTCTGCAGAACCCGTTCGGGCATCGTCCTCGCGGGCCGCATGGCCAGCGGGGCGCAACACGGTGGGATCGTGCGGGTCGGGCTCAAGCAGTTCAGGCGCGGTCATGGGATGGTTGGGTCGCAAGCGATGAGGCGGTGGTGGCCGGGTTGGACGCATTGTCTGGCATGGTGTTCAGCCAGTGTTGCCACCAGTCGATGCAGGCGCGCACCTTGGGCAACCGGTGGCGTCCAGCCAGCATGATGGCCAGCACCGGTACCTGCTGGGGGTCGAACACACCGGGCAGCAGGGGCACCAACGCGCCGCTGGCCAGGTGGGGCTGGGCCACCAGATCGGCCAGGCGGGCCAGGCCCACGCCGTGCAGCACCAGGGCCAATGTGGCCGAGCTGCTGTCGCTGCGGGTTTGGCCTTGCACATTCCAGAGGGTGGGGGGAGCGGCGCGCTGGCGCAGTGGATTGGTGGGCACCGCCAATGGCCATTGGTTGAGCGATGGACTGACGCTGCTGGCAATCAGGTGGTGGTGCGCCAAGTCTTCCAGTGTTTGAGGGATGCCGTGGCGGGCCAGGTAAGCGGGGCTCGCGCACAGCGTGCGTCCAAAGTTGCCAATCTGGCGGGCGATCAGGTTCTCGCCATGCGGGGCGCCGGTTCGCAAGGCCACATCAATGCCTTCGCGGGCCATGTCGACCATGCGGTCGTCGGCTGCAATGTCGATGTGCAGATCAGGGTAACGCGCGTACAGCCCTGGCAGGCTGGGGACGATGACCGATTCGGCCAGTGCAGGGCTCACGCCCACCCGCACCCAGCCGCTGGGGCCGTTCAGGCGGCCTGTCAGGTCAGCGGCCAGTTCATCGCGGGTCAGCAGCAGTTGGCGGGCGTGTCGGGCAAAGGTGTCGCCCTCATCGGTCAGCGACAGGCCATGGGTGGTGCGGTGGATGAGTCGCACGCCCAGTTGCCCCTCCAGTCGGACCAGTGCGCGCGACACCTGGCTGGGTGGCCAGTTGCGCTCACGGGCTGCGGCAGACAGGTTGCCCAGCTCGGCCATGCGCAGAAACAGCGCGGCGTCGTCCAGATCGAAGTTCATGCAAAAGAAGATAGCTAACTTTGGTTTTGCAAAAAATGCAAAACCAAAGTGTATTTCAGAGGGTTTCAGGAATTTTGCTGTGTTTTTAAAGTGCAGTCATCTGTTCAACCAGGAGATCAAAATGAACGGCTTGCACCTGACCCCTTTCCCTGCCGAGCGCCACGACGAACTGATGGATTTGGCCAAAGCTGAAGCCCGCCGTTTGCGGCAGGAGGCGGTGCGCGAATTCGATTACGGCGCCGGTTCGCTGGCGCGCAGCGCCCGCCGACTGCAGGCCGCTTTGAAACGCCATGCGGCGCTGCGTGGCCTGTCTCAGGGGGCATCTGTGCCCTCTTCTGCCCGCTGAAATCCGGCTACCCCTTCCACTGGAGATTCCTCATGCCCACTTTGTTGCTTCGTGTATCCCCTCTGCAAAACCCCGAGCGCTATGCCTTGCTGGCGCAAGCGCTCACCGATCTGACCGTGGCCGTGCTGCGCAAACGCCGCGAAGTGACCGCCGTGGTGGTGGATGACGTGCCCGCAGCCCGTTGGCACATCGGTGGCCAGGCGGTAAGCCAACCCAGTGCCTGGTTGCAAATTGACATCACCGAAGGCACCAACACACGGGAGGAGAAGGCCCGTTTTGTGGCCGATGCCTGGGCTTTGTTGCAGCAGCACCTGAGTCCAGGGTCTGGGCCAGGTTTGGCAGAGGCCAGTTATGTGACGGTGCGAGAGCTGCCTGCCACCGACTGGGGTTATGGGGGGAAAACCCAGGCACAGCGGCAGGCGGCCCGCTTGGTGAGCGGTGTCAGTTCACCTGCACGGCCAGCCGGTTGACTTTGGTTTCCCCATTGCCGCTGATGATTTCGTTGCCCAGGTTCACCGCCGACAAATGTTCGTCGGTGGTGAGGTAGCCCTTGCCGCGCAGGTATTCAAAAAACGGCAGCAGATTGACGGTGGCGGTGGTTTGCATGGGACTGTTGGGCGCAAAGGCCACATAGCGCCAGCCCAGGCCGAATTTTTCGCCCACATGCACCCGGTACAACGTGCCGTTGATGCGGGCGTGGTCCACCAGTTCGCCGCCCTGGTACATGGGGCCGTAGGCTTCCAGCCAGATCATCACTTCGTGGGTGATGGGTGGCACGGCAAAGGTGGTGGGGTTGTTGTTGCTGGTCAGCCACATGTCGATGGACAGGTTGCCCGCACCTTCCCGCTCGGTGGTCACGTCGTAGCTGAGATTGAGGGTTTGCAGGCTGGAGAGCTTGCGCGGCAGCAGCGTGGTAGACGACTTGGGAAACCCTGGTTTGTGGCCAAACACAATTTCGGGAAAGGCTTTCACGTTGTCGCCCTGGTGCTTCCAGTCCCATTTCCAGTGGGCACGCATGGCGGCTGGTTGACCTGATACATGCGCAAGCGCTGCGGCGCCCATGCATTGCGTCCAGTCCGCCACGCCCTGTTTGCCCCATACATTGTTTTCAGCAATGAACTGCCCTGCATCGGTCAGTGCAGATTCCTCGCATTTCAAGGAGATCGCGGTGGTGGCCGAGGGGGACTTGGCGTCTGCCGGATCTGTTGCGGGTGCCTGGGCCGTGCTGGGTGCTGTTGAAGCGGTTGTGGGCGTGTCAACGGGTGGGGTGGCTGCATCACGCTGGCCACATCCAGACACGATCAGCAGCACGCCCAGTGTCATAGCGGCACGGATCAATGGCATCGCCGGTTTGGCGTTCACAAGGCTTTGACAGGTTGACATGACTTCAAGAATATGTGGGATAGGCGGAAGGTTCAGGCAAAGTGGTCGAACGAGCGGCCCGGGAGGGCCATGGGCAGACCGTTGTGATCCAACACCCGTATGCCCGACTTGGCGCAAATGGTACCGATGCGGGTGACGGGGGTTTGCGCTTGGGTGGCCGCCTGCTGGACTTGCCAATGGGCCGACGGTGGCGCGGTGAACACCAGTTCGTAATCGTCACCGCCATTCAGAAAAAAATCGAACAAAAAACCATCATTCACGCTTTTCATTACTGAACTGATAGCTATTGAATTTGATATTTTTGACCAATGCAGGTCAGCGCCAACATCACTGGCATTCAGGATGTGGGCCAGGTCTCCAGTCAGGCCATCGCTCACGTCAGCGGCTGCATGGGCCACGCCGCGCAAGGCTTGCCCCAGTGCCACGCGAGGGGTGGGCCGCTCCAGGCGCTGGCGCACTCTGGCCAGGTCGACTGCCCCCAATGACACTTGGCCTTGCAAAGCCTCCAGTGCCAACCGGGCATCGCCCAATGTGCCGCTGACGTAGATGTCGTCCCCCACCTGGGCGCTGCTGCGGCGCAAAGCCTGGGTCGCAGGAACCTGGCCGAACACGGTGATGCACAGGTTCAGCGGCCCAGCGGTGGTGTCGCCTCCCACCAGGGCGCAGCCATGGAGGTTGGCCAATGCCAGAAGGCCTGTGGAGAAACCTTCCAGCCAGACCTCGTCTACTTTTGGCAACGACAGTGCCAGCGTGAAGGCCAATGGCTCGGCCCCCATGGCCGCCAGGTCGCTCAGGTTCACCGCCAGCGCCTTGTGGCCCAGCGCTTCGGGGTCCACGTCGGGGAAAAAATGCCGCCACTCCACCAGCATGTCGGTGGAGACGGCCAGCGTCTGGCCGGGGGCGGGTGTCAGCAGTGCGCAATCATCACCGTTTCCCAAAACCACGCCTGCCGGGCGCAGCGGGTGCTGAAAATACCGGCGAATGACGTCGAATTCACCCACGTTGCGTATCCGTTTCGGTGGGTACAGCTTCTTTGGGGGGAAGCAGAAAGCTCCACGGCTGGCTGCGGATGCGGCTGTAAATGGCCGACCGAATGCGCTGGCGGTTCACGCCACTGACGGCACGTGCCTTGAGCGCTAGGCGGAAGGCCAGGTAAAAGCTCACGCCCAGGTTGATGGGCCCCACCAGCAGTACACCGGCCAGAGCGAGCCAGAATCCGGGCGTTTGCAGGCTTTCGAGGCCCAGGGCCGCCACAGCCGCCGTCACCTGACCGGCCGACAGGGTGACGTGCCGCACCTCCAGCCCCAGCCCGAAAAACGTCGCAAAGGCCGGTACCACGCCCAGCATGAGGCCCAGTGAAATGTTGGCCACCAGTCCAGACACGTTGGCCCGCAGCCATTGCGCCCAACGCTGTGCCCGAAGGGAGCCCAGTACCCGGGTGAAGCGGGGGTGGTGTTGGATGGCGGAATCGAGCCGGTGCAACACAAACCAGTTTTCGAACCATCCTGCCACAATGCTGCTGGTGAACAACAGCACGCCGGTGAAGGCGGCAAACAGCAGGGTGGGGCCCAGCACATCCATGTCGTGCAGCACATGGTGGGCTTGCTCGGCGTTGATCATGGGTTCGCCTGTTGCGGCCTGCAACGCGAAGTGGATGGCCAGCACGGTGGGGATCACCAGGGCCAGATTGCCCGCAATGGCGGCCACCTGGGAGCAGAACAGGTGGGCGACTTCGTCCACAAACGCCCGCACCGCACCTGGGGCCTGAATGTCGGTCAGCTTGGCCACCATGGCCGGGGCGGTGACGGCGGGCTGCTTGGTGGCCACCGTCCAGTGCAGCAGTTGCACCAACACGAATGACAGAGCGTAGTTCATGCCTGCGGCAAACCCCATCCAGAAGGGAGAAAGCGCCAGGCCGTACAGCAAAAACTTGCCCCACGTGGTGAAACCAATCAACAGGCCTCCCCCCGCTGCCTGGCGCACCATGGTGCGGTATTCGGCTTGGTTGCGGGTGATGTAGTGCTCACCGGTTTCGGCGCTGCGCTCGGCCACTTTGGCGGCGGTGAGCTGGCTGCTGTTGGCCACCAGCGCCCGAATGCTGCGGCTCTCTTGCCCCCGTGTGGCCAGCTCGGCCAGCAGGACCAAGGTGGCGCTGGGGCGATCTGGTGCCTGCAGACTGTCCAGCAGGTGCAGGACGCGGTCCACGCGCTCATGCAGCTGACGCAGCCTGAACACGATGCCGACCGAAATGCCGTATTCGTCGAGATGGGCATAGACCGTCTGGGCGGCTTCCAGGCATTCCTGCAACTGTTGGCGCAGGTGGTCGGCTTGCACGGTGGCGTGGGGGCTGCGGCTGCCGTGCTCGCAAACCGCCAGCCGGAAGTCTTGCAACCGTTCGGTGAGACGCAGGAAGTTGCGTTGCTGCAGCACGTCGGTGTGCATGCGCACCCGGATTTCGGATGCAAAACCGGTGGTGCTCACCTGGCTGACGCCAAAGACGATCGCGTCCAGCAGGGTTTGTTCCCACGGACTGATGCCATGGACGGGCGCAGGCTGACCGGCCGCCAGCATGCGGGCCAGTTCGCGGGTGGTATCGGGAGGGAGCAGGGTGAGCCACTGGGCGTCGGTGGGACCAACAAACAGCAGGTCGAACAACACGGCCGGGTCGGTGGTGTCCGGTGTGGCGGGCAGCCATTTGCGCCGCAGGCGATGGCCCAACTCGCTCAAAAAAGCGGTTCGGGGGGCAAAGCCAAAGTCGGCCAGCAGGGGAACCCAGTCCACATGGCTGCGAAAAGCCTGGCACCAAACCTCCCATCGGGTGTGCCACCCCGGTAGCAGGGCCGCAGTGGCCACCAGCTGCTGGACGCGCAATGTGCTGGCTTCCGGGGGGAGCGTGGTGTAGCGGCCACCGCGTATCCATTCCAGTACGTCCATGAGCCACAAATGGCGTTCCACGGCAGAGGCGCAGGGGTCCATGCGCTGAAGCAGCGCAAGGCCAGGGGCCGGCAAGGGGGGCAAGGGGACTTGCGTGGCTGGCGTAGGCGGTGGGACGGGGAAAGTGTGGGGCTCAGGCATTGCTTCGCAGGCGGCTTCAGTGAAGGTGTCGGAAGCCGCTGTCGGGTGGGGTGGTACCGGTGGCGTCCAGCACAAAAGCGGGAATGTCGGTTTCAAACCGCTCGCCGTCTTCGGCCACGCAAAAATAGCTGCCACGCATCACGCCGGTGGCCGTGCGCAGTCGGGTGCCGCTGGTGTACTGGAAGGCTTCGCCGGGTCGCAGCAGCGGTTGTTGACCCACCACGCCCAGGCCTTTGACTTCTTCGGTGCGGCCCAGGCCATCCACCACGGTCCAATGCCGGGAAATGAGCTGGGCGGCCACATCCCCCACATTGCGCACGGTGATGGTGTAGGCAAAAGCGTACAGCCCCTGCCCAGGGTCGGACTGCTCAGGCACAAACTGGGGCTGTGCTTCGCATGCGAACGCGTAGCGGGGTGGACGTTGAGTAGGCATAACGGCACTTTATAACGGCAGGCGGGGTTGGCTTGGGGTGAAAGGGTTGTTTTGGTACGCAGCCTTGCTATGCTGGCTCTACACCAAAGTATCCCGGAGACGTCCATGTCCCTGCACTACACCTATGTGTCGGCCAAGTTGCCGGAAAACAAGCTGAGGCTGTATCCCACCCAGGTCATCAACATCATTGGCGGGCCGGGTTGCGAAAAATCGCTGTTCACGGCCGGCATCGTGATGAACTTGCACTTGCGCAACAAAACCGTGGAGGTGATTCCGGATTTTGCCAAGGCACTGGTGTGGCAGCAGGACTATGAGGCGCTGCGCAATCAGTACCAAATTGCCCTGCAGCAGTACCGCATGTTGGAGGCGCTGGACGGCCAGGTGCAGTTCCTGGTGTGCGAGTGCTCGTTGCCCCAACTGCTGTACTACAACGAACACCACCCCGACAACATTTGCGATCTGGACAAAACCCGCCAGCAGATTCTGGAGTGGCATGGCGCCTTTACCAATGTGAATGTGGTGGTGCAGCGTAACCCCGACCGCCGCTATGTGCGGGCCGGCCGTTTTCAGGACGAAACCCAGGCCATGGAGATGGACCGTGGCATGCGCGAATTGCTCGCCCGCGATGGGGTGGGTTACACCGAGCTGTCACCCGATCCCGCAGCCATTCAGGAGTTTGCCGAAGCGCTGGGTCAGTAAGCGGTGAGTGTCAACTCAGGGAGATATTGCCTTCGGCATCCACCTTGAAGCACGCCTTGCCACGCGGGTCGACGGTTTGCCACACTTTGCCACCGACGCGCACCTCGGTGCCACTGTGGATGGTGCCATCCACCACCACGCAGGCGTCATCGGCCAGATGCAGGGCTTCGTTCAGGTTGGCTTGTTCGGCTTCCAGTTCCAGCACCTGACTCTGGTGCAGTTCCTGGGTCAAGTGGGCCCGGCCCAGCATGTCATCGTGGTTGCGCTCGGGGTGAGTCATCACGAAGTCGATGATTTTCTGAAGATTGGCTACTTCGGTTTTGTGCTTGGCAATGCGGGTTTCCAGGCTCGCCAGCTCCGCTGAAATGAGGGGGTTGTGCCCAGCTTCCAGCACGGTTCTGGGACCGGCCTCCGAACCCGATTCCGCGACCTGCACCGACACTGTGGCCCGGGCGTGGCCGCCAATGCAACGCCCTTTTTTGCCACCGGGTTTGCCGATATGCACATGCGTCAGCGAGGTGATTTCGCAGTGCATGGCGTATTCGTCCAGCAACACGTCGCCTTCTGCTTCCAGAAATGCGTTTTCGGCGTACCGGGCATGAATTTGCCCGCGTGCAACCACTTTGGCGCTGAACCAGCTGGCGCGGTCGGAGTTGTGGCTGTCGTACTCGCTGTGTCCAATGATGCCGCCCTTCACCGTCACGTTGCCGTGCGCTTCGATTTCACCCGCCAGCACGGCACCGCCTATCAGTACATCGCCGGTGGAAAACACCTTCATGCCGTCTTTGACATCGCCTTTGACGTTGACGGCCCCGTCGAACTTCACGTTGCCGGTGGACAGGTCCACATTGGGCAACACCATGTTGGGGTCCACCTTCACGCCTTGCGCCACGACCACCGGTTGTCCGGTGACAGTGGCGACCAGCAAGTCGGCGTCATGGGGGTCGGTGGCGGCTCCTTTCAGGCCTGGGGCAAAGGGCTTGTTGGCTCCGGGTTTGGGGCGCAGTGCCGTGCCTTGCACATCGAACCCATCGGTGCCTGAGGTTGGAGGGTGGCGACGCATCAGCGGGGTCCCGACTTTGACCACCACCAAATCACCCAAGTCGCGGAAGTCGGTCATGCCGTCTTCGTCAATGTGCGGATGACGTTCGGGCATGTGGGGCACCAACGGCTCAAAGCGGGTGTGTTCCCCGTTTACAGCGGGTTGGCCGCGTGCGATTTCGAGCTGGTCAGCGGTGCCATTGGTCATGGCCTGATGGAGAGCCGCTTCCTTCAAGCCGGCGCGAACGCCTTTGTCGGCGATGAGTTGCTTGACCTGATCCAGCGACAACGGCGCCCCGCCCTGCGGAGCTTCCAGCGACAGTGTGGCTGTCATGCGATCTCTGGCGACTTGCACGGTGGCGCGTCCCGGTCGGCATTCGGCCACGGTCAGCTGCAGGGGGGTCTTGGTGGTGAGGGCCTGCTGCGCCAACTGGTTCAGCGCGGCTTCGTTGCGCCACCACGGGCCCCAGCCGCCTTCCACCAACTGGGTCAAAACGAGAGTGAGTTGCAGGGGAACTCGCACGGCCTCCAAGTTGTTGGGAGGGGTGTAGGTGGCTTGCAGTGTCAGTCCATCGGCGGAAGGTGCCAAGGTCAGCGTCCCAGATGCGGCATCGGCCGTCGCCGGGGTGGGCGGGGGGGTGTCGGTTGGCATGGGTGCTCACAGGAGTGGCCGGGTGTGGTCCGGTCCATTGTGCGATGCCTCAGGGCATGGGGTGGGGCGTGTTTCTACCAACCCGGCTGCCGTTGCCAACTCACACGGGGTGGTGGTTTTGCTAAACTGGTCGCATGTTCATTCACCGCATCATGACCACAGGTTGCAGCGACCGGGGAGCCTGGCCCTGGCGTCGCTGTCGGTAATGCTTGCGTGTGCCTCCCGCTGACAAAACGCCCCTTCCAGGGCCATCTGCGGTCAGCCTGATTTCCACGCCCCCTTGTGTTCTGTCTCCGGGCAGGGCACACCCTGTTTTGGTGCTCTTTGCCTTTCTGCCAACCCGCGCAGACCCAGCGGGGCACCCCAAAGCTTGAGGCTCCTGTTGTGATCAACGAAACCGAATTCCAGCGTCTGGCCCATGAGGGCTACAACCGCATTCCCCTCACCGCCACGGCGTTTGCCGACTTGGAAACCCCGCTGTCCGTTTACCTCAAACTGGCCCACACATCGGCCGCCAATCCGGGTGCCCAGCCTGGTGCCAACAGCTTTTTGCTGGAGTCGGTGGTGGGGGGCGAGCGCTTTGGTCGTTTCAGCTTCATTGGTCTGCCTGCCCGTACCTTGCTGCGAGCCAGTGGCTTTGGCGAGCAAGCCAGGACGGAAGTCGTCACCGATGGTCGGGTGGTTGAGACGGCGCACGGCAATCCATTGGATTTCATCGCCGAGTACCAGCAGCGCTTCAAAGTGGCGGTGCAGCCGGGGATGCCTCGTTTTTGTGGGGGGTTGGCCGGGTATTTTGGCTATGACGCGGTGCGTTACATCGAGAAAAAGCTGATTCATACCTGCCCGCCCGACACACTGGGCACCCCAGACATTCTCCTGCTGCAGTGCGAGGAGCTGGCGGTGATCGACAACCTGTCGGGGCAGTTGCATCTGATCGTTTATGTTGACCCCACGGAGCCAAGGGCCCATGCACGTGGTCAGGCTCGTCTGGCTGAATTGAAGGCTCGGTTGCGTTCGGGTGTGTATGCCCCGCCTTCGCTGCCACTGACCCCACAGGTCGAGCAGCGTGCCTATGCCAAGGCCGATTACCTGGCAGCGGTGCTGGAGGCCAAGGAGTTGATTGCCAGTGGCGATTTCATGCAAGTCCAGGTGGGTCAGCGCATCAGCAAGCCGTTTGCGGCCAATCCTCTGACCCTGTATCGGGCGCTGCGCTCACTCAATCCCAGTCCCTACATGTACTACTACAACCTGCACGGGGCCGATGGGGTGGGGAGCGATTTCCATGTGGTGGGTGCGTCACCCGAAATTCTGGTTCGGCAGGAGGTGGTACCTTTCACGCAGGCCGATGGCACGGTGGTCAACGCGTCCAAAGCCACCATTCGCCCGTTGGCTGGCACGCGCCCAAGAGGCGCGACTCCAGAAGCCGACTTGGCCGCCGAGCAGGACTTGGTGGCCGACCCCAAGGAGCGGGCCGAGCATGTGATGTTGATTGATCTGGCGCGCAACGACATTGGCCGGATTGCGCGCACCGGTACGGTCAAGGTGACCGAGGCATTTGTGGTGGAGCGTTACAGCCATGTGATGCACATCGTGAGCAACGTCGAAGGCATCTTGAACGAAGGCATGACCAACATGGACGTGCTCAAGGCCACTTTCCCGGCCGGAACGCTGACTGGGGCTCCCAAGGTGCACGCCATGGAATTGATTGACAAGCTGGAGCCGGTCAAGCGTGGCATTTACGGGGGGGCCTGTGGTTATTTGAGTTTTGGTGGCGACATGGATGTGGCCATTGCCATCCGCACCGGCGTCATCAAAGACGGCATGTTGCATGTACAAGCCGCAGCCGGTGTGGTGGCTGACAGCATCCCTGAAATGGAATGGCGCGAGACCGAGCACAAGGCCCGTGCGCTGCTGCGTGCGGCCGAAATGGTCGAGGCTGGTCTGGAATGAAAGGGAAGCGCGCCGTGAAACTGCTGATGATCGACAACTACGACTCGTTCACCTACAACATTGTTCAGTACCTGGGTGAATTGGGGGCCGAGGTGCGAGTGGCCCGCAACGACGAAATCACGCTGGATGACATCGAGGCCCTGCTGGCCGCCGGCGCCGTGGACAAACTGGTGGTGTCCCCGGGCCCTTGCTCACCTGCCGAGGCCGGTGTGTCGGTGCCGGCGATTCAGCGCTTTGCCGGTCGGCTGCCCATTTTGGGTGTGTGCCTTGGCCACCAGGCCATCGGCGCGGCGTTGGGTGGGCGCATCGTGCGGGCGCAGACCCAGATGCACGGCAAAACCAGCGTCATCACCACCACGCAGCAGGGCGTGTTCCGCGATTTGCCTGCGCAATTCACGGTCAACCGCTACCACTCATTGGCCATCGAGCGGATCACTTGCCCGCCTGAGCTGGAGGTGACGGCCTGGACCGATGACGGCGAAATCATGGGGGTGCGCCACCGCAGCCTGGCCATTGAAGGGGTTCAGTTCCACCCGGAAAGCATCCTCACCGAGCATGGACATGCCATGTTGAAGAATTTTCTTTACTCCTGAAGTAGGAGTCAATAATTCAAATTGGGCAAACGGTGTGGCCTGTTTTAATATGATGAATGCAGTGTGGCCTGCCGAAGATGGCGCGCCGTGGGGGCGAGGTGTTGCATGAATGGCGTTGAAAACCTCGGACTGTTTGTGTTGGCGGGCTGGTTGCTCAACCTGACGCCAGGCCCCGATGTGCTGTGCATCGTGAACCACAGTGTGCGCGGTGGTTTTCGTGCGGGATTCTGGGCGTCCATGGGCATCACCATGGGCTGCTTTGTGCATGTGCTGACTGCTGCGTTGGGGGTGGGGGTGCTGATGGCAGCTTCTGCCGCGGCATTCCTGGGGTTGAAGTGGGTCGGTGCGGCGTATTTGTGCTGGTCCGGGCTGAAATTGCTGCGGTCTTCATCAAAGGAAAATATTTTTTCCATAGCAAATATCGATGAAATATCAAGAGATGAAGGCCAAAAAAGTATATTTTTCTCTGGCTTCCTCACCAATGTGCTCAACCCCAAGGTGGCCTTGTTCTTTCTGGCGTTTGTCCCGCAGTTCATTGCGCCTGATGCCGAGCACCCCACGCTGACTTTCCTTGGCTTGGGTGTGTTGTTCAACGTGGCCGCACTGCCCATTGACTTGGGGTATGCCTGGGTGGCTGCCCAAGCCGCCAAGCGGTTTGAGGCCTTTCAGCGTCGCATGCACTGGATGGACCGTGTGGCCGGGCTGATGTTCATTGGCTTTGGGCTCAGGTTGGCGCTGTCTGAAGGCCCCTTGCCCGACAATGCCCGTCCATGAGTTTGTACCGATGAAGCCGCCACAGGCCGCAAGGTGTGGCCTTCCCAGAACCCGGAGAGTGACATGACCCAAGCCGCCCAAATCACGCCCCAACAGGCGCTGCAGCGCACCATTGAGCACCGCGAAATTTTTCACGACGAAATGCTGCACCTCATGCGGCTGATCATGAGCGGCGAGATGTCACCCGTCATGATGGCAGCGCTCGTCACCGGGTTGCGTGTCAAAAAGGAAACCATCGGCGAAATCACCGCTGCGGCGCAGGTGATGCGCGAGTTTTCCACCAAAGTGAACGTGACCGATACCACCCACCTCGTAGACATTGTGGGTACCGGGGGGGATGGTTCGCACACCTTCAACATTTCCACCTGCTCCATGTTTGTGGCGGCTGCAGCCGGTGCCAGGGTCAGCAAACATGGCGGACGCAGCGTCAGCAGCAAGAGCGGCAGTGCCGACGTGCTGGAGAGCCTGGGCGTCAACATCAACCTGCAGCCCGACGACATTGCCCGCTGCATTGCGCAAACCGGCCTCGGTTTCATGTTCGCGCCCAATCACCACCCGGCCATGAAAAACGTGGCACCGGTGCGCCGCGAGCTGGGAATCAAAACCATCTTCAACATCCTGGGGCCTCTGACCAACCCGGCTGGTGCGCCCAACATCCTGATGGGCGTGTTCCATGCCGACCTGGTGGGCATTCAAGTCCGGGCTCTGGAGCGTCTGGGAGCCGAGCACGCCGTGGTGGTGTACGGGCGGGACGGTATGGACGAGGTGTCTCTGGGTGCGTCCACCCTGGTGGGTGAGTTGCGCGACGGCCAGATCACCGAGTACGAAATCCACCCCGAAGACTTTGGCCTCACCATGGCCAGCAACCGGGCGTTGCGGGTGGAAACACCCGAGCAGTCCATGGACATGTTGCTGGGTGTGCTGGATAACCGTCCTGGCCCTGCGCGAGACATCGTGGCCCTCAATGCAGGCGTAGCGCTCTATGCCTCCAATGTGGCACCCACCATGGTGGCGGGCCTGCAAATGGCGCAACGGGCGATTGAATCGGGCGCTGCGCGAGCCAAGTTGACGGAGCTGGTGGCATTTGGTGCGGCACGCCAGGCCGGGGCTTGATGTCGGACCCCATCTGGAGCGATTCCGGCACTTGGGTTGCCTTGGGTGTTTCCGTGCTCTTCCTGGTGGTGGCGTTGGTCATGCACCTGGTGATTCGCCGCATTCTCAAAAGCCAGCCTACTGAATCAGAAAGCAAATCCAATCATGAGTGACATTCTTCAAAAAATTGTGGCCACCAAGCGCGAGGAGATCGCCGAGGCGTTGAGGTCCAAGCCGCTGGCTGTGGTGCGGGAAGATGCCGAATCGCGTCCTCTCACCCGCGACTTTGTGGGGGCTCTGCGTGCCAAGATGGCCAAAGGCCAGCCAGCGGTGATTGCCGAAGTCAAAAAAGCCAGTCCCTCCAAAGGTGTGCTGCGCCCCAATTTCATTCCGGCTGACATTGCGCAAAGTTATGCCGAATACGGCGCAGCCTGCCTGTCGGTGCTGACCGATCGCCAATACTTCCAAGGCTGCCCGGACTATCTCAAGCAGGCGCGCGCCAGCTGCCATCTGCCCGTGATCCGCAAAGACTTCATGGTGGATTCTTACCAAGTCTATGAAGCTCGCGCCATGGGGGCTGATGCCATTCTGCTGATTGCCGCCTGCCTGGATGATGCCCAAATGGCCGATCTGGAGGCGCTGGCTCACGGCCTGGGCATGGCGGTGCTGGTGGAGGTCCACGATCGGCCCGAGTTGGACCGGGCTTTGCGCCTGAAGACCCCGCTGCTGGGGGTGAACAACCGCAATCTGCGCACCTTCGAAGTGAGTTTGGATACCACGTTGAACTTGGTGCACGACGTGCCCAGCCTGGTGGATAGCGATCGCATCTTGGTGGCCGAGTCGGGCATCCTGTCGGCACAGGATGTGCAGGTGCTGCGAGATGCGCGCGTGCCCGCCTTCTTGGTGGGCGAGGCATTCATGCGTGCTCCAGAGCCTGGTGAAGCGCTGGCGCAGTTGTTTGGGGCTTGATCATCTTGCAGCCTGATCTTTGGGGGGGCAACTCGTCGCCAGCGTCATCTCTGACGCGATTGCCATCGGTCGAGGATGTGCATGCTTCGTGGCGCGTGGTTGTGGAGCCGTTCTGGACGGGGTCGCCAGGTGTGGCATTGCAGGCCTTTTTGCAAAAGCGTCTGCATGCCGGGGCAGTGGTGTATCCGTCAGAGCCGCTTCGCATGTTGCAGCTGACGCCTCTGAGCGAGGTGCGAGTGGTCATTGTGGGTCAGGATCCTTACCATGGCCCTGGGCAGGCCGAAGGCTTGGCCTTTTCGGTGGCTGCTGGAGTCCGGATTCCACCTTCCTTGCGCAACATCCACAAAGAGGTGTGGCGAGGTGCCGGGGTGGGGGTCATGCCGACCGTTGCCAGTGGCAGTTTGGTGGCTTGGGCGCGACAGGGCGTGTTGCTGCTCAATTCTTGTCTGACCGTCGAAGATGGGCAGCCAGCTTCGCATGCCAAGCAGGGATGGGAACACCTCACCCAGGCGGTGCTGGGTGCCTGCGCCAATCAGCCAGAAGGCGTGGTGTTCATGCTGTGGGGTGCTCATGCTCAAGCGTTGCTGCCCGATGCGGGGCGTGCAACTCGGCATTTGGTGCTGCAATCCAACCATCCCTCTCCGTTGGCTGCCTCGCGCGGGGCGGAGCCGTTCATTGGCAACGGACATTTCGTACGTGCCAACCAGTGGTTGGCGGATTCTGGCCGTGCTGCCATCAATTGGCTTGAGATTTTTCAAAAAACGGTGGCATAATCGCAGGCTCAGCGTGGAGAGGTGCCCGAGTGGCTAAAGGGGGCAGACTGTAAATCTGTTGGCTTACGCCTACGCTGGTTCGAATCCAGCCCTCTCCACCAACTGTTTTGTGCGTGCAGTTCTTGGTTATTTCTGTGTTTTGGCTCTCATGTGGCCATGAAATGCGGGAGTAGTTCAATGGTAGAACCCTAGCCTTCCAAGCTAATGACGCGGGTTCGATTCCCGTCTCCCGCTCCAGGTTCTTCACGCAAAGTCTTTGGTCGCCTTGTTGGCGGCGCGCCCATGTGGCTCAGTGGTAGAGCACTCCCTTGGTAAGGGAGAGGTCGCGGGTCCGATTCCCGCCATGGGCACCAGGTTACTTGTTGCTACTTTTTTTGGAGCTGCATCATGGCAAAAGAAAAATTTGAACGTACCAAGCCGCACGTGAACGTGGGCACCATCGGTCACGTGGACCACGGCAAGACCACCCTGACAGCCGCCATCACCACCGTGCTGGCAGCCAAGTTCGGCGGTGCAGCCAAAGCCTACGACCAGATCGACGCAGCCCCTGAAGAAAAGGCCCGCGGCATCACCATCAACACCGCCCACGTGGAATACGAAACGGCCAACCGCCACTACGCCCACGTGGACTGCCCCGGCCACGCTGACTATGTGAAAAACATGATCACCGGTGCCGCTCAGATGGACGGCGCCATCCTGGTCTGCTCCGCTGCTGACGGCCCCATGCCCCAGACCCGCGAGCACATCCTGCTGGCCCGTCAGGTTGGCGTGCCTTACATCATCGTGTTCCTGAACAAGTGCGACATGGTCGACGACGCCGAGCTGCTCGAGCTGGTCGAAATGGAAGTTCGCG
>Ga0228698_1000451_pt1 | contig 32671 bp, 27 predicted proteins | sample McNCre117_Aug_MG_FD_178015 | JGI IMG/M metagenome (GOLD analysis project Ga0228698, IMG submission 178015) | Freshwater microbial communities from McNutts Creek, Athens, Georgia, United States - 1-17_Aug_MG | ecosystem: Environmental > Aquatic > Freshwater > Creek | place: USA: Georgia...
GTGATCAGCGCTGCACCCCAGCCAGCGCCGGTTGCGCCGCCCCCGGCCAACCGACAGGCCGCTGCACCGGTTGCGGCAGCCCCCGCGCCGCGCACCAGCGCGCCCGCACCGGCCCAGGCGCCCGCGCCCGTTGCGGCCAAGCCCGCGCCGGCACCTGCGCCCGTCACTGCGCCCGCGCCCAAGCTCGCTGCAAAGCCTGCGCCTGCACCGGCGCCCGTGCCAGCGCCTGCACCGGCCGCACCCAAGGCGGTGGCCAGCACCTCGGGCAAGAAGTACGAAGTCCGCGCTGGCGACACCCTGTACCGTGTGGCCAGCCGCACGCAATCGGGTGGTGTCTCGCTCGACCAGATGCTGGTGGGCCTGTACCGGTCCAACCCCGATGCCTTCATCGAGAGCAACGTCAACAAGCTTCGCGCAGGCTCTGTGCTGTCGGTGCCGGCAGCCGATGAGGTGCGTGATGTCACCGCCGCCGATGCCAAGCGCCTGATCACCGCGCAAAGCGCCGATTTCAGCGCCTACCGTGCGCGCCTGGCGCAGGGCGCTCCGGCGGCCCAGACCCAGGAATCCACCCGCCAGTCGCAAGGCAAGGTGCAAAGTGCGGTCGATGACCGCAAGCAGGCTGCGGCGCCTTCACCAGACAAGCTGCAGCTCACGGGTGCGCCGCCCAAGGCGTCGGCGCCCGATGCGGCGGCCGATGCGCGCAAGGCCAATGAGGCCCGCGTTGCCGAACTCACCCGCAACGTCGAAGAACTCAAGAAGCTCCAGCAGGGCACGGCGGCCGCGCAAGCGCCGGTGGCCGCTTCGGCGCCGGTGGCCGCCGCCTCGGGCGCAGTGGCCGCTTCGGCGCCCGTGGTCGCAGCCAGCGTGCCGGCTTCGGCGCCGGCCAGCAAGCCCATGCTGTCCGCTCCGGTGCCCGTGCCGGCCCCGGCAGCCCCCGAGGTCAGCCTGATCGACAGCATCACCGGCAACCCGCTGTTGCTGCCGGGCGTGGGCATCCTGGGTCTGGCACTGGCTGGTGTGGCGGTGTGGCGCCTGCGTGGCCGTTTCAGCAAGACGGCCAGTGAGACGTCCTTCCTCGAAAGCCGCATGCAACCCGACTCGTTCTTCGGGGCCAGCGGCGGCCAGCGGGTGGACACGCGCGACGGCCCGCAGTCCAACGCCAGCTCGATGGGCTACTCGCTCAGCCAACTGGACGCCATCGGCGATGTCGATCCCGTGGCCGAAGCCGACGTCTACCTGGCTTACGGCCGTGATCTGCAGGCCGAGGAAATCCTGAAAGAGGCCATGCGCGCCACGCCAGATCGCCTGGCTGTGCGCACCAAGCTGCTCGAGGTGTACGCCAAGCGCCGCGACACCAAGGGCTTCGAGATGCTGGCCACGCAGTTGTACGCGCTGACCAAGGGCACCGGCACCGACTGGGCCCATGCGCAAGAGCTGGGTCGCCAGATCGACGCCGACAACCAGCTGTACCAGCCGGGTGGTCACCCCGAAGAAATCATCCTCGACGGTGAGCGCGTCGTGGTCGAGCCGCTGGGTGCCACCACCCAGCCGCACTCGATCCTGTCGGCTCCCTCCACCGAGGTCATGGAAGAGCGCGGCCTGCCCCAGGTGGCAGGTGCACCGCTCGACCTCGACCTGGATCTTGACCTGGGGATGGGCGGCGACGAGCCGGCACCCGCAGCGCACGAAGCCACCCAGCCGGTGGCGCCCAGCCTGCAGCGCCCCGATCCGGGCCTCGAATTCGACTTCCGCGACAGCCGCAGCGCTGCACGGCAGGCCCTGGATTCACCCGCTACCGTCGTGCCCGATGTCGATTTCGACTCGCTCAGCATGGATCTGGACGAACCCGCGGGCCAACACCCATCGCCGCCCAACGGCGGTGACACCACGCTCGATTTCAGCGGCTTTGGTGACCTGCGCCTGGACGCGCCCATGACGGCGCCTGCTGGCCTGGACGACCTGAACGCCGATGGCGTCGACCCTCTGGCCCGCAAGCTGGAACTGGCCGAAGAATTCCGCCAGATCGGCGATCTCGAAGGCGCCCGTGACCTGCTGGAAGAAGTGCTGTCCAAGGCCACAGGCACCCTGCGTGCCAAGGCCCGATCGATGCTGGACAACCTGGCCTGATGCAGCCCGCTGAGCGAGGCCCGGCGGGCTTCGCTCGGTTGGTCTGCCCGGTTGTGCCATGGATGCCAAGCCCGTCATGAGTCAACGCCTGGCCCTGGGCATCAGCTACACCGGCAGCGCCTACCGGGGCTGGCAAAGCCAGCAGGGCGGCCACACCATCCAGGACGAACTCGAGCGCGCGCTGTCCACCTTTGCCGATGCGCCGGTGGCCACCGTGTGCGCGGGCCGCACCGATGCTGGCGTGCACGCCTTCAACCAGGTGGTGCACCTGGATGCACCGGTTGATCGTGATGCGTTCTCGTGGGTGCGCGGCACCAACCGCTATTTGCCGCCCGACATCGCGGTGCAGTGGTGCCAGGCCGTGCCCGACGACTTTCATGCGCGGTTTCTGGCCCGGGGGCGCCGCTACCGCTACTTGCTGCTTGAATCGGCGGTGCGCCCAGCGCTGGAGGCGGGCAGGGTGGGCTGGGTGTTCCGCCCGCTGAATCGGGGCGCCATGCAGCAGGCGGCCGATCACCTGCTGGGCGAGCACGATTTCAGCAGCTTCCGGTCTTCGCAGTGCCAGGCGCGCAGCCCCGTCAAGACGCTGCGCCGCATCACCATCAGCCAGCGTGGCGCGTACTGGCGCTTCGACTTTGACGGCTCGGCGTTCTTGCACCACATGGTGCGCAACATCATGGGTTGCCTGCTGGCCGTGGGCACGGGCCGCCAGCCCGCTGCCTGGATGCTGGACGTGCTGGCAGCGCGCCACCGTGATGCGGCAGCGCCCACCTTCTCGGCCGATGGTCTTTATTTTGCGGGCCCGTACTACGATGCGCAGTTGCAACTGCCCGAGCACACACCGGCCATGGATTGGCTGCCCTGACCCTTGCTGACCATGACCCACCGCACCCGCATCAAGATCTGTGGCCTGACCCGCGAAGCCGACGTCGACGCCGCCGTGGCTGCCGGCGCCGACGCCATCGGCCTGGTGCTGTACGCCAAGAGCCCCCGCGCCGTGACGTTGGAGCGCGCGGCGGTGCTGGCACGTCGCCTGCCGCCGCTGGTGATGCCGGTGTGCCTGTTCGTCAACGCCGATGACGAGTTGCTGGCAACGGCCGCGCAGGCCGTGCCACAGGCCTTGTTCCAGTTTCATGGGGATGAATCCCCCGCCCGGTGTGAGGCCTGGCACGCCCGCAGCGGCCGCCCCTATCTGCGGGCCGCGCGCATGGCGCCGGGCTTCGATTTGCTAGACTTCGCAGCCTCGCATGCCAGCGCCGCCGGCATCCTGCTGGATGCGCATGTCGAGAGCTACGGCGGCAGTGGAAAGGCTTTCGATTGGTCTCTTGTTCCCGCCAACGTTCCCCGTCCGGTCGTTTTGTCTGGTGGGTTACATCCTGCAAACGTGATCGATGGCATCACGAAGCTTCGGCCATGGGCCGTTGATGTGAGCTCGGGCGTTGAAATCGCCAAGGGCCTGAAGGATGCGGCGCTGATGCGCCAGTTCTGCGAAGCCGTGCGAGAAGCCGATGCGCTGATCGCCGACCGCGACCACTGACTGACCCGTGCTGCGCCCGCCTGGCGCGGCCGATCCGAAGGATTGATCATGTTTGACTACCAACAACCCGATGCCCGGGGGCATTTCGGGCAGTACGGCGGCACGTTTGTCGCCGAAACCCTGGTGCATGCGCTGGATGAACTGCAGGCGGCGTATGCCCACTACAGCCAGGATCCGCAGTTCATGGCCGAGTTTCGCCACGAGCTGGCGCACTTCGTGGGTCGGCCCAGCCCGGTGTACCACGCTGATCGCCTCAGCCGCGAGATCGGTGGCGCGCAGATCCACCTCAAGCGCGAAGACTTGAACCACACCGGCGCGCACAAGGTCAACAACACCATCGGCCAGGCCCTGCTGGCCAAGCGCATGGGCAAGCCCCGCGTGATCGCCGAAACCGGTGCCGGCCAGCACGGCGTGGCCACCGCCACCATCTGCGCCCGCTACGGCCTGGAGTGCGTGGTGTACATGGGCAGCGAAGACGTCAAGCGCCAGTCGCCCAATGTCTACCGCATGCACTTGCTGGGTGCCAAGGTGGTGCCCGTCGAGTCGGGCAGCAAGACCCTGAAAGACGCCCTGAACGAGGCTCTGCGCGACTGGGTGACCAACGTCGAGAACACCTTCTACATCATCGGCACCGTGGCCGGCCCGCACCCCTATCCGATGATGGTGCGCGACTTCCAGCGCGTGATCGGTGACGAGTGCCTCACGCAGATGCCGGCGCAGATTGGCCGCCAGCCCGATGCGGTGATCGCCTGCGTGGGCGGCGGCAGCAACGCCATGGGCATCTTCTACCCCTACATCCAGCACGAGAACGTGCGCCTGATCGGTGTGGAGGCCGCCGGCCTGGGCCTGGACAGCGGCAGGCATGCAGCCAGCATCAGTGCCGGCTCGCCCGGCGTGCTGCATGGCAATCGAACCTACCTGCTGCAGGACGACAACGGCCAGATCACCGAGACCCACTCGGTGTCGGCCGGCCTGGACTACCCCGGCGTGGGCCCCGAGCACGCCTACCTGAACGACATCGGCCGGGCCGAATACGTGGGCATCACCGACGACGAGGCGCTGTCGGCCTTCCATCGCCTGTGCCGCACCGAAGGCATCATCCCGGCGCTGGAAAGCAGCCACGCGGTTGCTTACGCGATGAAGCTGGCGGCGACCATGCGCCCCGATCAGCACCTGCTGGTCAATTTGTCAGGGCGGGGTGACAAGGACATTGGCACGGTGGCCGATCTGTCGGGTGCCGAGTTCTATTGCCGGCCCTCGTGCAAGGGCCAGACGGTCAAGGGCGGCGCGCAGGAAGTGCGCGTGGTGTCCAACCTGCGCGAAGGCGGTGCAGCATGAGCCGTATCCAATCCACGCTGGCCCAGTTGCTGTCGCAAGGCCGCAAGGCCCTGATCCCCTACATCGCAGCGGGCGATCCCTACCCCGAGGCCACCGTCGAGATCATGCAAGCGCTGGCCGATGGCGGTGCCGACATCATCGAGTTGGGGGTGCCGTTCTCCGATCCCATGGCCGACGGCCCGGTCATCCAGCAGGCTGCCGAGCGCGCACTGGCCAAGGGCATCGGCATGGCCCAGGTGCTGGGCTATGTCAGGCAGTTTCGCCAGGCCAACCAGGCCACGCCGGTGGTGCTGATGGGTTATGCCAACCCGGTTGAGCGTTATGACCAGCGCCATGGCGCCGGTGCGTTCATCCGCGACGCGGCCGAGGCGGGCGTCGATGGCCTGTTGATCGTCGATTACCCGCCCGAGGAATGCGAAGCCTTCTCGGCCGACCTGAAGGCCCACGGCCTGGATCTGATCTTCTTGCTGGCCCCCACGTCCACCGAGCAGCGCATCGCGCAGGTGGGCCGCATCGCCACCGGCTATGTGTACTACGTGTCGCTCAAGGGCGTGACCGGTGCCGGCCACCTCGATACCGATGCGGTGGCGCAAGCCGTGCCACGCATCCGGGCGCATGTCAAGGTTCCAGTTGGGGTAGGCTTCGGTATTCGCGATGCCGCCACGGCCCAGGCCGTGGGCCGGGTGTCGGACGCGGTGGTGATCGGTTCAAGGCTGGTGCAGATACTGCAAGCCGAGGGCCGCGACACCGCAGCGGCGGCGGGCAAGGCCTTCATGGCCGAGATCCGCACCGCGCTGGACACGCTGTAACCGACTTCAGGAGCACCCCATGAGCTGGCTTGAGAAACTGCTGCCGCCCAAGATCCAACAGACCGATCCGAACGAGCGTCGGTCGGTGCCGGAGGGCCTGTGGGTCAAATGCCCGGCCTGCGAAACGGTGCTCTACAACACCGATCTGGCCGAGAACATCAATGTGTGCCCGAAGTGTGGGCACCACCACCGCATCGGCGCGCGGGCCCGCCTGGACGCCTTCCTGGATGCCGAAGGCCGCTACGAGATCGGCCAGGAGGTGATGCCGGTTGACCCGCTGAAGTTCAAGGACAGCCGCAAGTACCCCGAGCGCCTGAAGGACGCCCTGGAAAGCACCGGCGAAACCGATGCCCTGGTGGTGATGGGCGGCGCGGTGATGAGCGTGCCGGTGGTGGTGGCCTGCTTCGAGTTCGACTTCATGGGCGGCTCGATGGGCTCGGTGGTGGGCGAGCGCTTTGTGCGCGGCGTTGAAACCGCCGTCGAGCAGAAGGTGCCCTTTGTGTGCTTCACCGCCACCGGCGGCGCGCGCATGCAGGAAGGCCTGTTCAGCCTGTTCCAGATGGCCAAGACCAATGCCGCGCTCACGCGCCTGGCCAAGGCCAAACTGCCCTACATCAGCGTGCTGACCGACCCCACCATGGGGGGTGTGTCGGCCAGCTTTGCCTTTGTGGGCGATGTGGTGATCGCCGAGCCCAAGGCCCTGGTGGGTTTTGCCGGCCCGCGCGTGATCGAGAACACCGTGCGCGAGAAACTGCCCGAAGGTTTCCAGCGCGCCGAATTCCTGCTGCAAAAGGGTGCCATCGACCAGATCGTCGACCGCCTGCAATTGCGGCCCACCATCGCCCAGATGCTGGCCATGCTGCAGCGCCAAAGCGCCGACGCTGTCGCTTGAGCCCCCGGCCGCCTGGCGGCCGCCTTGCAGGCCGCGCCGACCGCAAGTCGGTCGGCCCTTCGCCAGGCACAATCAGTCCACTGGACTGATTGAGTCCGGGCTCAGCCCCCCGAGGGGCTACCCAGCCCGACCGGGCAACCCGGATCGGGCCGGGCGGCTTCGATCACCATCCCGCTCCCCTGGCCGCTGTGCGGCCTGTCCCCTTCCGGGAGAAGCCCTCTATGACCTTGCCTACCACCCTGGCCGGCTGGCTTGCCCATTGCGAGCAGTTGCATCCCAAGACCATCGACATGACGCTCGATCGCGTGGCGGCGGTGCGCGACCGATTGGGCCTGCGCTTCGAAGTGCCCGTGGTCAGCGTGGCTGGCACCAACGGCAAGGGCTCGTCTTGCGCGATGCTCGAAGCCATCGCCCTGCAGGCCGGTTACCGCGTGGGCCTGTACATCAAGCCGCACCTGGTGCACTTTGAAGAGCGTTGCCGCATCAACGGCGAGATGGCCTCTGAAGCCGAGCTATTGCCGCATTTCCAGGCGGTGGAGCAGGCGCGCGGCGACACCACGCTGACCTGGTTCGAGTTCACCACGCTGGCCATCATGCGGGCGCTGTCGATGGCACCGCTGGATCTGGTCATCCTGGAAGTGGGCATGGGTGGCCGCCTGGACGCGGTGAACGCGGTGGACGCCGATTGCGCCCTGATCACCAGCATCGCGCTGGACCACACCGAATACCTGGGCCCCGACCGCGAAGCCATTGGCCGCGAAAAGGCCGGCATCATGCGCGCGGGCAAGCCGGTGGTGGTCAGCGATGCCGTGCCGCCCGCCAGCCTGCAGGCCGCCGCCGATGCCTTGGGTGCTGATTTGCGCCTGCATGGCCGGGACTTCAATTTTCAGGGTGACAAGCAGCAATGGGGCTGGCGTGGCCGCAACCAGCGCTGGAACAGCCTGGCCTACCCGGCACTGCGTGGCGCCAACCAGTTGCACAACGCCGCCGGCGTGCTGGCCGTGTTGGAAGTGCTGCGTGAGGTGCTGCCCGTCAACGCCCAGGCGGTGCGCAACGGCCTGGCGATGGTGGCCTTGCCCGGGCGGTTCCAGATCGTGCCGGGCCAGCCCAGCCTGGTCCTGGATGTGGCCCACAACCCGCAAGCCGTGGCGGCCCTGGCGCTCAACCTCGACCAGATGGGCTTCTTTCCGCAGACCCATGCGGTGTTTGGCGCCATGCGCGACAAGGACCTGGCAGGGCTGCTGGGCCACATCGCACCGCTGATCGACCATTGGCACCTCACCAATCTGCCATTGCCCCGCGCGGCCACCACCGATGAACTGGCTCAGGCGGTGCAGGCCGCCAGTGCAGGGCGCAAGATCACGATCAGCCACCATGCCAACCCGGATCAGGCCCTTCGTGCAGCGGCCTCCCAGGCAGACCCGGCTGATAGAATCGTGGTCTTCGGTTCGTTCTACACCGTAGGTGGCGTGCTCCAGGACGGTCTGCCCCGATTGACGGCGCGTCACCTGGCCTGAGGGCCGGTCGCACCGCCTGTCGGTCAACCCCTCACACTCGCCCGTTGATCCGCATGGGACTGCTGCAATTCTTCAAGCGCAATACCGGCCCCACCGACGACAACGTCGAGTCGCACCCCAGTGCCCTGCCTGACGCCGTGGCGGCCGCCCGTGTGCGGGCCAGGCGCCGCCTGATTGGGGCTACCGTGCTGCTGGCAGCAGGCGTCATCGGGTTTCCGCTGCTGTTTGAAACCCAGCCACGCCCGGTGGCCGTGAACATCCCCATCGAAATCCCACGCAAGGAAGGCGCACCCCCCTTGACGGTGCCGGCCGCACCCCAGGCCGTGGCCACGGCGCCCCTTGCCGTGCCGGCGCCTGCGGCCTCACAGCCCGTGCCCATGGCCAAGGCCGAGATCGTCGAGAAAGCAGCCGACCAGGGCCGCGAAGTGCCCCCGCCCAAGCCGGCCGTGGCCCCCGTGGTGGCCCCGGTGGCAGCCGCGGCTGCGCTGGCCGCGGTCAAACCGTCGGCCCCTGCAGCCAGCGCCAGTACGCCGGCCACCAAGCCTGCCGCCGCCAAGCCCGTGCCTGCCAGTGCTGCCGCCGTGGCGGCCAAGCCGGCGCCGTCCAGGCCCGCTGCACCCAAGGCCCCCGATGACGCCGCCGCGGCGCGTGCCCGGGCCTTGCTGGATGGCCAGAGCCCCGCTCCGGCGGCAGCGGCCTCGGGTGCAGCCCGTGTCGTGGTGCAGGTGGGCGCCTTCACCGACGCCCACAAGATCCAGGACGTGCGCCACAAGCTCGAAAAGCTGGGCCTCAAGACCTACACCCAGGTGATCGAGGCCGACGGCGCCAAGCGCACCCGCATCCGTGTCGGGCCTTTTGCCACCCGCGCCGAGGCCGACAAGGCCGCAGCCCGCATCAAGTCGGCGGGCCTGCAGGCGGCCATCCTCACGTTGTGACCGTGGCTGCAAACCTGGCCTGGCTCGATGGAACCCTGCTGGCGGTGCTGGTGGTCTCGGTGCTGGTGGGCTTGTGGCGCGGCCTGGTCTTCGAGTTGATGTCGCTGGTGGGCTGGCTGGTGGCCTACGTGCTGGCGCAGGCGTTCTCGGCGCGCGTGGGTGAGTGGGTGCCGGTGGGCGCACCCGATTCAGCCTTGCGGCACGGCGCGGCCTTTGCGGCCACCTTCATCGGCGCGCTGATCGCCTGGGGCCTGCTGGCCCGGCTGTTGCGCATGGTCATCCGGGCCACGCCCTTGACGCTGGTGGATCGCCTGCTGGGCGCCGGTTTCGGTTTCTTGCGGGGCATGGTGCTGTTGATGGCCGTGGCGACTGTGGTGTCCATGACGCCGGCGGCCCGGTCAGAGGCCTGGCAGACGTCACGCGGTGCCGCCTGGCTGCACGCGTCGTTGCAGGCTCTGAAACCCCTGTTGCCCGATTCGGTGGCGCGGCATCTGCCCGCTTGACGCCACGTCTTCTCCCCCATTCTTTCGACATTTCAGGACACCTCACCATGTGCGGCATCGTAGGCGTGATCTCCAAGGCGCCGGTCAATCAGCTCATCTATGACGCCCTGTTGCTGCTGCAGCATCGGGGCCAGGACGCCGCCGGCATCGTCACCATGCAGGGCACGCAGTGCTTCATGCACAAGGCGCGGGGCATGGTCAAGGATGTCTTCCGCACCCGCAACATGCGGGCACTGCCCGGCCCGGTGGGCCTGGGCCAGGTGCGGTATCCCACGGCGGGCAATGCCTTCAACGAAGAAGAAGCCCAGCCCTTTTACGTGAACGCCCCGTACGGCATCGTGCTGGTGCACAACGGCAACCTCACCAATGCCCATGCGCTCAAGAAAGAGCTGTTTGATGTGGACCGTCGCCACATCAACACCGGCAGCGACACCGAGGTGCTGATCAACATCCTGGCCCACGAGATGGAACTGGCGGGCCGCGATGTGCCGCTGACGCCGGCCCTGGTGTTCCGCGCCGTCAAGGCCGTGCACAAGCGCATCCGTGGCTCGTATGCCGTCATCGCTCTGATCGCCGGCTATGGCCTGCTGGCCTTCCGCGACCCGCATGGCATCCGGCCGCTGGTATTTGGCGAAGCCGATCTGCCCGAGGGCAAGGAGGTGATGGTGGCCAGCGAGACCGTGGCCCTGGAGGGCACCGGCCACAGCACCTTGCGCGATGTGGCGCCGGGCGAAGCCATCTTCATCGACCTGGATGGCCAGGTGCACAGCGAGCAGTGCGCCGAAGCCCCTGCGCTGCACCCCTGCATGTTCGAATACGTGTACCTGGCGCGGCCCGATTCGGTCATCGATGGCATCTCGGTGTACCAGGCCCGCCTGAACCTGGGCGAGACCCTGGCCCAGCGCGTGATCAACACCATGCCGCCCAGCGACATCGATGTGGTGATCCCCATCCCCGAATCCAGCCGGCCTTCGGCCATGCAGTTGGCACAAAAGATCGGCAAGCCCTACCGCGAAGGGTTCGTGAAGAACCGCTACGTGGGCCGCACCTTCATCATGCCGGGCCAGCAGGCCCGCAAGAAAAGCGTGCGCCAGAAGCTCAACGCCATCGCGCAAGAGTTCAAGGGCCGCAATGTGCTGCTGGTCGATGATTCGATCGTGCGTGGCACCACCAGCAAGGAGATCGTGCAGATGGCGCGTGAAGCCGGTGCCCGCAAGGTGTACATGGCCTCGGCCGCGCCGCCGGTGCGTTATCCCAATGTGTACGGCATCGACATGCCCACCCGCGAAGAGCTGGTGGCCTATGGCCGCACCACCGAAGAGATCCGCGAGTTCATTGGCGCCGATGCCCTGATCTACCAGGACGTGGACGCGATGAAGCGCGTGGTGGGCCTGCTGAACCCGGCCATCCTGGGCTTTGAAGCCAGCTGCTTTGATGGCCAGTACATCACCGGCGATGTCAGCCTCGCCGACTTCGCCGCCATCGAAGCCCAGCGCACCGAAGCCCGCAAGGACGACGAAGAAAGCAACGACCGCACCCGATTGACGCTGCAAAGCCGCGCCGAATCGGCCTGACCCTGAAGCCTGCACCATGTCCCAAGCTGAGCACGATCCCGGCAGCGAAGCAGCCCGCATCGCCCGCGCCCGCCTGCCCGAAGGCCTGCGCCCCGAAACCCTGGCGGTGCGCACCGCATTGGCGCCCAGCCAGCACGGTGAAAACTCCGAAGGCCTGTTTCTGACCAGTGCCTTTGTGCAGCCTGATGCCGAGACCTCGGCCCAGCGCTTTGCCAACATGGAGGACTTCACCTACGCCCGCACCAGCAACCCCACGGTGCGCAGCTTTGAAGCCCGCCTCGCGGCCATGGAAGGCGCCGAGGCCGCCGTGGCCACCGCCACCGGCATGAGCGCCATCCTGCTGCTGATCATGGGCCTGCTCAAGGCCGGTGACCACGTGGTCTGCTCACGCTCGGTGTTTGGCTCCACCGTGAGCCTGTTTGCCAAGGAGTTCGGCAAGTTTGGCGTCGAGACCACCTTCGTTTCGCAGACCGACCTGGCCGAGTGGCGCGCTGCCATCCGCCCCACCACCAAACTGCTGTTTGCCGAAACACCCACCAATCCGTTGACCGAGGTGTGTGACATCGCGGCCCTGGCCGATCTGGCGCACAACGCCGGCGCGCTGCTGACGGTCGACAACACCTTCTGCTCGCCCGCGCTGCAGCGGCCGCTGTCACTGGGGGCCGATCTCGTGATGCATGCGGCCACCAAGTACCTGGACGGGCAGGGCCGGGTGATGGCTGGCGCGCTGTGTGGTGCCAAGCGCCTGATCCATGACGTGTTCGGCCCCACGGTGCGCTCGGCCGGCATGACGCTGGCACCGTTCAACGCCTGGGTGGTGCTCAAGGGCATGGAGACCCTGCACCTGCGCATGAAGGCGCAAAGCGAGGCCACCCTGGCCGTGGCGCGCTGGCTGGCGCAGCATCCCGCCGTGGCCCGGGTGTACTACCCCAGCCTGGCCTCGCACCCGCAGCACGAATTGGCCATGCGCCAGCAATCGGGCCTGGGTGGTGCGGTGCTGTCCTTCGACCTGAAGGGTGCCGATGCCCAGGCGGCCCGTGCGGCCGCTTTCGAGGTCATCAACAGCACCCGCGTGCTCAGCATCGCCACCAACCTGGGTGACACCAAATCCATCATCACGCACCCGGCCACCACCTCGCATGGCCGCCTGACCGAGGCGCAGCGCCAGGCTTCGGGCATTGGCCAGGGCCTGGTGCGCCTGGCCGTGGGCCTGGAGCATGTGGACGACATCACCGACGACCTGGCGCGTGGCCTGAACCGCCTGTGAGTCGCACGCTATTCGCCCTGGATCCGCATTCGACCTGACATGACAAGCACCCCTGTTCGCACCCGCATCGCCCCGTCGCCCACGGGCTTTCTGCACCTGGGCACGGCCCGCACGGCGTTGTATTCGTGGGCCTATGCCCGTCACTTTGGTGGCCAGTTTGTGCTGCGCATCGAAGACACCGACGTGGCCCGCTCCACCCAGGATTCGGTAGACCAGATCCTGGCCTCGATGCACTGGCTGGGCCTGGATTACGACGAAGGCCCGGTGTACCAGATGCAGCGCCTGGCGCGTTACCACGCGGTGATCGAGCAGATGCTGGCTGCCGGCACGGCCTACAAGTGTTATGCCACGCCGGCCGAGCTTGAAGCCATGAAGGCCGGGCAGGAGGCCCGTGGCGAAAAACGCCGCTACGACGGCACCTGGCGCCCGGCCCCGGGCAAGGTGCTGCCGCCGGTGCCCGAGGGCGTGCAGCCCGTGGTGCGCTTTGCCAACCCGGTGGATGGCGTGGTCACCTGGAATGACCTGGTCAAGGGCCCGATCAGCATTGCCAATGCCGAGATCGACGACCTGATCATCCTGCGCACCGATGGCGTGCCCACCTACAACTTTGCAGTCGTCATCGACGACTGGGACATGGCCATCAGCCACGTGTTCCGGGGTGATGAGCACATCAACAACACGCCCTGGCAGATCAACATCTTCAACGCGCTGGGCGCACCGCTGCCGCTGTTTGGCCACTGCCCGGTGATCCTGGGCGACGACGGGCAAAAGCTCTCCAAGCGCCGTGGCGCGGTCAGCGTGACCGCCTACGAAGAGAACGGCTACCTGCCCGAGGCCATGCTCAATTACCTGGCCCGCCTGGGCTGGAGCCACGGCGACGATGAGATCTTCAGCAGCGAGCAGATGGTGCAGTGGTTTGACGGCACCCACCTGGCCAAGAGCCCGGCGCAATGGGATGCCGCCAAGCTGGCCTGGGTGAATGCGCAGTACATCAAGCAGGCCGACGATGCCCGCCTGGCGGCGCTGGTGGCCGCGCAGCTGGCCAGGCGTGGCCTGCCAGTGGCCGTCAATGAAGGCCTGGTGGCCCAGTGCGCGCTGTTCAAGGACCGTTGCAGCACCACGGTAGAGCTGGCCGACTGGCTGGCCATGTACGTGGCACCCGTCAGCCCTTCAGAGGCCGATCTGGCCCAGCATGTGACCGATGCAGTGCGCCCGGCCCTGGCCGCGCTGCGTGAGCGCCTGGCTGCCTGCGCCTGGGACAAGGCGGCCATCAACCAGGCCATCAAGGACACCATCACCGAGCACAAGCTGAAGATGCCGCAACTGGCGATCCCGGTGCGTGTGCTGCTGTGTGGCCGGGCACAGACGCCCTCGGTGGACGCGGTCGTGGCGCTGTTTGACAGACAAATTGTTCAAGACCGCTTGCAAGCCAAATAAATGCTGTGCTATAGTCATGGACTCGCTTGAACAGCAACGTTTAACGAAGCAATTCGATAAACATTTGGGGGTATAGCTCAGCTGGGAGAGCGCTTGCATGGCATGCAAGAGGTCAGCGGTTCGATCCCGCTTACCTCCACCAATCTGGTTTTGGTGGCGCTGTTCAAGTCGATGGTTGTTGAAAGATTTTGTCCCCTTCGTCTAGAGGCCTAGGACACCACCCTTTCACGGTGACTACAGGGGTTCGAATCCCCTAGGGGACGCCAGATTCTTGGCAAGACACACGGCAGGCTGCCAACGCAGCCGGGCGGTGGCAAACAAAGAGCACCTCGGTGCTCTTTTTTGTTTTCTGGCTCCGCTTTTGGATGCAGGGCAGGGCAGGCGGGGCGCTGGCACCCACCGCCTGCCAATTGCCAATCAGGCCAGATCCAGCAGGCGCATCGCGTTCTCTTTCAGGATCAGCGGCTTGACCTTGTCCTTGAAGCCCGCCTCGTCAAAGTCCTTCATCCAGCGCTCGGGCGTGATCAAGGGGTAATCGCTGCCGAACAGCATGCGGTCCTTGAGCAGGGTGTTGGCGTACTGCACCAGTTGCGCCGGAAAGTACTTGGGGCTCCAGCCCGACAGATCAATCCACACATTGGGCTTGTGCAGTGCCAGGCTCAGGGCTTCGTCCTGCCAGGGCCAGCTGGGGTGGGCGATGACGATCTTCATGTCACCAAAATCAATGGCCACGTCTTCCAGCAGCATGGGGTTGCTGTTTTGCAGGCGCAGGCCACCACCGCAGGGCATGCCCGAGCCAATGCCGCTGTGGCCACTGTGGAAGATGGCGGGCAGCTTGTACTCGGCAATCACCTCATACAGCGGCCAGGCCATGCGGTCATAGGGCAGGAAGCCTTGCACCGTGGGGTGAAACTTGAAGCCCTTCACGCCGTGCTCTTCGATCAGGCGGCGCGCCTCGCGGGCACCCATCTTGCCCTTGTGCGGGTCGATGCTGGCAAAGGCCATCATCATGTCGCTGTTCTTCTGGGCGGCTTCGCAGATCTCTTCGTTGGGGATGCGGCGGCGGCCCAGCTGGGCTTCGCTGTCAACGGTGAACATCACCAGGCCGATCTTGCGCTCGCGGTAGTAGGCCACCGTTTCTTCGATGGTGGGCCGGCGGTTGCTGCCAAAGTACTTGTCGGCGGCGCGGTCGTACTCTTCGCCGTAGTTGTCAAACGGGTTCCAGCAGGACACTTCGGCGTGGGTGTGGATGTCGATGGCAATCAGCTCGGAGGTGTTCATGGCGGCTTGATGGTTCAGGTTGCTAAGTAAACGGGGTGGCTTGATGCGGTGCTGGCTTGATTTTGCGCCAGTGAACCCAGCGAATTCTTCGGGTTTGCCCTAGTAAAGTAATTCATGGAATGAACTATCTTTGCGCATCTTCAGAACTGACGCGCTGCGCACACCATGTCCACTGAATTCACGCCCGCAACGGGCATCCTGGCCTCGCTCGATCTGCTGCAGATCTCGTTTGCAGACGCGGTGGCCCATGTGCGACTGATGCGCCCGGCCAAGCGCAATGCCATCAGCGACACGCTGATCCAGCAACTGCACACCTGCTTCATCCAACTGCCCGAGACCGTCAAGGCGGTGGTGCTCAGCGGCGAGGGCGCCCACTTTTGCGCCGGCCTGGATCTGGCCGAGCTGGTTGAGCGTGACATCCATGGCGCGGTGCTGCATTCGCGCATGTGGCATGCCGCCTTCGACGCCATCCAGTTTGGCCGCGTGCCGGTGGTGGCGGTGCTGCACGGCGCCGTGGTGGGTGGCGGCCTGGAGCTGGCCACCTCGTGCCACATCCGGGTGGCCGAGGCTTCGGCCTACTTTGGCCTGCCCGAGGGACAGCGCGGCATCTTCGTGGGTGGCGGTGGCTCGGCGCGCATCCCGCGCCTGATGGGCGTGGCCCGCATGACCGACCTGATGCTCACCGGCCGGGTCTACGACGCACAGGAAGGCCACGATGCCGGTCTGGCGCATTACCTGGTGGCCGATGGTGAAGGCCTGGCCAAGGGCATTGCCCTGGCCCAGCGCATCGCCAGCAACGCGCCCATGTCCAACTTTGCCGTGATGCATGCCTTGCCGCGCATCGCCGACCAGTCGCAATCCGAAGGCCTGTTCACCGAGGCCCTGATGGCGGCCGTGGCCGAAAGCACCCCCGAAGCACAAACCCGCCTGCGGGCCTTTTTGGAAGGCCGTGCCGGCAAGGTGGTGAAGGCATCATGAGCGAGGCCCGCTACCGTGATGCCCACGTGGGCGGTTGCGTGGATGCCCTGGCCGAACAGCGGCCCGACGGCAGCCTGGTGCTGCGTTCAACCGAGGCGTTGGGCTGGTTTCCGGATCGGCTGACCGACTGCCTGGACCAATGGGCCGATTCGACGCCAGATCGCAGTTTTGTGGCCCAACGCGCACCCGGTGGCGGCCAGTGGCAGCACATCAGCTATGGCCAGATGCGCCAGCGCGCCATGGCAGTGGGCCAGCACCTGGTCAACCTGGGCCTGTCGGTGGATCGGCCGGTGGCCATCCTGTCGGACAACGACCTGGATCACCTGACGCTGGCGCTGGGTGCCATGTGGGCCGGCGTGCCCTATGTGCCGGTGTCGTCGGCTTATTCACTGATCTCGCAGGACTACGGCAAGCTGCGCCACATCCTGGGCACGGTCACGCCGGGCCTGGTGTTTGCAGCCAGCGCGGCCTATGCCCCGGCCATTGCCGCGGTGCTGCCGGCTGATGTGCCGGTGCTGCTGGGGCGCGGTGCCCCACAGGCGGCCGCAGAAGGCCCGCTGGCGGGCCGCGATGTGCGCGACTTTGCACATGCCCTGACGGTCACGCCCGGCGCGACGCTGGAGCAGGCGCATGCCGCGGTCGGCCCCGACACCATCGCCAAGTTCCTGTTCACCTCGGGCTCGACCAAGGCGCCCAAGGGCGTGATCAACACGCACCGCATGCTGTGCGCCAACCAGCAGATGCTTCGGCAGTGCCTGCGCTTCATGGGTGATGAACCGCCGGTGCTGGTCGACTGGCTGCCCTGGAACCACACCTTCGGTGGCAACCACAATGTGGGCCTCACGCTGTACAACGGCGGCACGCTCTACATCGACGAAGGCAAGCCCACGCCCAAGGGCATTGCCCAGACCTTGCGCAACCTGCGTGAGATCTCACCCACGGTGTACTTCAATGTGCCCAAGGGCTTTGAAGAGATCTGCACGGCGATGGACAGCGACGTGCAACTGCGCGACAGCCTGTTCAAGCGCTGCAAGGCCTTCATGTTTGCCGGTGCCGGCCTGTCGCAAGCCGTGTGGGATCGCCTGGATGCCCATGGCGAAGCCTCGGTGGGTGAGCGCATCCGCGTGATCACCGGCCTGGGCATGACCGAGACCGCCCCATCGTGCACTTTTGCCGTGGGCACCGATGTGCGCTCGGGCCACATCGGCCTGCCGGTGCCCGGTGTGGAGGTGAAGCTGGTGCGCGACGCCAGCACCGGCGACAAGACCGAGATCCGCTTCCGTGGCCCCAACGTGATGCCTGGCTACTGGCGCGCCCCCGATCAGACGCGCGACGCCTTCGACGAAGAAGGCTTCTACCGCACCGGTGACGCGGCCAAACTGATCGACCCTGCCCATGTCAACAAGGGCCTGCTGTTTGACGGCCGCACCGCCGAAGACTTCAAGCTGTCCACGGGCACGTTCGTGAGCGTGGGCCCGCTGCGCGCCAAGATCATCCTCGCGGGTGACCCCTGCGTGCAGGATGCCGTGATCACCGGCCTGAACCGCGATGACGTGGGCGCGATGCTGTTTCCCAGGCCCGACGAATGCCGACGCCTGGCCGGCCTGGCTGACGACGTGCCGCTGCCTGAGGTGCTGCATCACCCGGTGGTGCGCGGGTTCTTTCAAGACCTGGCCAACCGCCTGTGGCGCGACAGCACCGGCAGCGCCAACCGCGTGGCACGGCTGCATGTGCTGGCCGAGCCACCGTCCATCGACAAGGGCGAAGTCACCGACAAGGGCTCGATCAACCAGCGTGCGGTGCTCAGCCACCGCGATGCGCTGGTGCAGGCCCTGTACGAAGGCAGTGCCGCCGATCCTTTCCTCATCCTGCCCAGCAAGGGCTGATCAACAGGTTCTCATCATGCAGATTCAAGGACACAGCGCGCTGGTCACCGGTGGCGCATCGGGTTTGGGCGAGGCCGTGGCCCGCGCGCTGGCAGCCGCTGGCGCCAAGGTGGCCGTGCTGGACGTGAACCAGGCTGCGGCCGAGCGTGTGGCCGCTGACATCGGTGGCCTGGCCTGTGCCTGCGACATCACCGACACCGCCTCGGTGCAGGCCGCGCTTGATGCCGCCACCGCCCGACACGGCGTGCCCCGCATCGTGATGAACATCGCCGGCATCGGCACCGCCAAGCGGGTGGTTGGCAAGGACGGCCAGCCTGCACCGCTGGAAGACTTCGAGCGCGTGGTGCGCATCAACCTGATCGGCACCTACAACGTGATCCGACTGGCCGCTGCGCGCCTGGCCGCCGAAGCCCCGCTGGACGATGGCGAGCGCGGCATGATGCTGTGCACTGCCTCGGTGGCGGCCTACGACGGTCAGGTGGGCCAAGAGGCTTATTCGGCCAGCAAGGGCGGCATCGTGGGCATGACGCTGCCGCTGGCACGCGACCTGGCACAGTGGGGCATCCGCGTGGTCACCATCGCGCCGGGCCTGTTTCTCACGCCGCTGATGAAGCAACTGCCCGAGCCGGTGCAGCAATCGCTGGCCGCGTCGATCCCGTTCCCCAAGCGCCTGGGCCACCCTGAAGAATTCGCCTCGCTGGCCCTGGAAGCCGTGCGCAACACCCACCTGAACGGCGAAGTGATCCGCCTCGACGGCGCGCTGCGCATGGCCCCGCGATGAGCCGCGTGCATGTGCATCGGGTGGATGTCTGCTTCGGGGATTGCGACCCCGCAGGCATCGTGTTCTTTCCCAATTTTTCAAAGTGGATGGACACGGCCTCGCTGGCCTTTTTCATGGCCGCGGGCATCCCGCCCTGGCGTGAGTTGGTCAAGACGCGCGGCATCATCGGCACGCCGCTGCTGGAGATCCACACCAGGTTCTTGAAGCCCGCCACCTATGGTGAAACCATCGAGGTGCACACGTCGGTGGAGGAGTGGTCTACCAAGACCTTCCGCCATCGGCATGTGGTGCGCCGAGGTGACGATGTGCTGTGCGAAGGCACCGAGGTACGCGCCTTCTGCATCCAGGATCCTGCCAACCCCGGTCGCATCAAGGCGATTCCGATTCCCGAAGACATCAAGGCCGCGTGCCTGTGATGACCCCTGCTAGCCCCTAGGAGACACGAGCGATGAAGACTTTCAAGAAGACCCTGCTGGCTGCGGCCACCGCCCTGGTTGCACTGGCCGCCACCCCGGCCATGGCCGACATCACCATCGGCGTGAGCCTGCCGTTGACCGGCGCAGCTTCGGGGCTGGGTATCCCGATGAACAACCAGTTCAAGCTGTGGCCCACCACCATTGCCGGTGAGAAGATCAAGATGAGCATCCTCGATGACGCCACTGACGTGACCAAGGGCGTGCAGAACGCGCGCCGCTTCGTCACCGAAGACCATGCCGACATCATCATCGGCTCGGCCGCCACCCCGGTGGGCATTGCCATGGCTGAAGTGGCCATGGAATCCCAAACCGTGCAACTGGCCGCCACGCCCATCGGCCTGCCTCCTGGCAAGGACGCCTGGAGCTTCCGCCTGCCGCAAAGCAATGGCGTGATGGCCCACGCGGTGGTCAACCTGATGAAGAAGCAGGGCGTCAAGACCATCGGTTTCCTGGGCTACGCGGACGCCTATGGCGAACAATGGCTCGCGGCCATCACCGCCGAAGCCGAGAAAAACGGCATCAAGATCATCGCCACCGAGCGCTTTGCCCGCACCGACACCAGCGTCACCGCACAGGCCCTGAAGGTCACTGCCGCCAACCCCGACGCCGTGCTGGTCGTGGCTTCGGGCTCGGGCGCGGCCATGCCGCACAAGGCCATCGTCGAGCGTGGTTACAAGGGCAAGATCTACCAGACCCATGCCGCGGCCACCAAGGACCTGATGCGCGTGGGTGGCAAGGACGTGGAAGGCTCGTTCGTGGTGTCGGGCCCCGCCGTGGTGGGTGACCTGCTGCCTGACAGCCATCCCAGCAAGAAGATCGCCCAGGCCTTTGTGGCCCAGTACGACAAGGCCTATGGCGCGGGCTCGCACAACCAGTTTGCCGGCCATGCCTACGACGCGCTGATCGTGCTGGAAAAGGCTGTGCCCATCGCCCTGAAGAAAGCCAAGCCGGGCACCAAGGAGTTCCGCGCCGCGCTCAAGGACGCCATCGAGACCATGGGCCGCACCGTGTTTGCCCACGGCATCATGAACTGGACCAAGGACGACCACTGGGGCTACACGCTGGAAACCGGCGTGATGCTGAAGGTGGTCAACGGCGACTGGGCCCTGGCCAACTGATTGGGCTCCAGGCGGGCGGCGCGTCTGCAGCGCCGCCTGCACCATGCGTGTTTACCCCGTGGCTTTTGACTTGCGTCAGGCCTTGGGGGCTCCGTATGATCGACCGACCGGTCGGTCAATAGTCTTGTCCGACCGGTTTGTCTTGTTGTTCTGTTGATGCAATCACAGCCGGGGCACCGGCGTTGGGCCTTCTGATGGACTTCTCAATCGCAAGCATCCTGGCACTGGATGGCGTGACCAACGGCGCGGTGTACGCGCTGCTGGCCCTGGCCACCGTGCTGGTGTTCGCCGTCACACGGGTGATCTTCATCCCCCAGGGCGAATTCGTGGCCTTTGGCGCGCTCACGCTGGCCATGCTGCAGCTGGGCAAGGTGCCTGGCACGGTGTGGTTCCTCATCGTGCTGGCGGTGGGGGCGGCGCTGTCCGATCTGGTGTCGGGCCTGCGCCACGGGCAGTCCATGGCCCGCATTGGCCGCAACCTGGCCAGCACGCTGGTCTATCCGCTTGCCATCTCGGGCCTGGTGATCTGGGCCGCGCCGCAGAACTTTCCGCTGCTGGTCCAGGCGCTGCTCACGCTGGCCCTGGTCACGCCCTTCGGCGGCTTGATTTATCGGCTGGCCTTTGAATCGTTGGCCGATGCCTCGGTGCTGGTGCTGCTGATCGTGTCGGTGGGCACGCACTTTGCGCTCACGGGCCTGGGCCTGTTCTTCTTCGGCGCCGAGGGGTACCGCAACCCCAGCTTCTGGGATGCACGCTTCAGCTTCGGGCCGCTGGCGCTCAGTGGCCAGACGGTGATCATCTTCCTGGCCTCGATCGCGCTGATCGTGGCGCTGTGGTTGTTCTTCGAGCGCTCGCTGTACGGCAAGGCCTTGCGCGCCACGGCCATCAACCGCCTGGGTGCTCGTCTGATGGGCATTTCCACCGATGGCGCCGGCCGCGCCACCTTCACCGTGGCGGCCTTCATCGGGGCGCTGTCGGGCCTGCTGATCGGCCCGACCACCACCATCTTTTACGACTCGGGTTTCCTCATCGGCCTGAAAGGCTTTGTGGCGGCCGTGTTTGCGGGCCTGTCCAGCTACCCGCAGGCCATGGCGGGCGCCCTGGCCGTGGGCCTGCTGGAGAGTTTCGGCTCGTTCTGGGCCAGTGCGTTCAAGGAAGTGATCGTGTTCGGCTCCATCGTGCCGGTCTTGTTGTGGCGCTCACTGCGCGATCCGCACACCGAGGAGCATTGAGATGATCCCGCGCAAATTCGGTTTCCCCCTGTTCGCGGCGGCCATGCTGGCGCTGCCGCTGCTGCCTCTGCCTGATTTCTGGATCACGCAGCTGAACTACATCGGCCTGTATGCGCTGGTGTCGCTGGGCCTGGTGCTGCTCACCGGCGTGGCCGGCCTCACCTCATTTGGCCAGGCGGCCTTTGTGGGCGTGGGCGCCTACACTGCGGCCTTCCTGTCGGTGAAGCTGGGCTTTTCGCCCTGGATCACGCTGTTCATCGGTGTGGGCCTGTCGGTGCTGGTGGCGTTGCTGCTGGGCGCCATCACGCTGCGCATGTCGGGTCACTACCTGCCGCTGGCCACCATCGCCTGGGGTCTGGCGCTCAACTACACCATGGCCAACATGGAGTGGCTGGGCAAGTACGACGGCATCCTGGGTGTGCCACCCATCAGCTTTGCCGGCTTCAACCTGGGCTCGGGTCGCGGCATCTATGTGCTGATCTGGCTGTTTGCGCTGGGCGGGGCGCTGGCCGTCACGCACCTGTTGGATTCACGCCCGGGTCGCGCCATCCGCTCGATCAAGGACGGCACCACCATGGCCGAGGCCATGGGCATCTCGACCTTCCGCTACAAGGTCATCGCCTTCGTGCTGGCGGCCATGCTTGCTGCGGTGTCGGGCTGGTTGTTTGCGCACTTCCAGCGCACCGTCAATCCGTCGCCCTTCGGCATCCATCGCGGCATCGAATACCTGTTCATCGCCGTGCTGGGTGGCGTGGGTCATGTGTGGGGTGCGTTCATTGGTGCGGCCGTGGTCAAGATCGTTGAAGACCAGCTGCAAACCCTGCTGCCGGCCCTGATCGGCACCAGTGGCAACTTCGAGATCATCGTGTTCGGCCTCGTGCTGATCGCCGTGCTCAAGTACGCCCCCGAAGGCCTGTGGACCTTCATCGGCCGCTGGATGCCCGCACACCGCCGCGAACGCGACTGGGCCAACGCCGCGCCGCTGCCGGCCCGTGACAAGCCGGCTACCGGCGAATTGCTGCTGGAAGTTGATGCCGTGCGCAAGGAGTTCGGCGGCCTGGTGGCGGTCAACGATGTGAGCTTCAACATCCGCGCCGGCGACATCGTTGGCCTGATCGGGCCCAACGGGGCCGGCAAGTCCACCACCTTCAACCTGATCACCGGTGTGCTGTCGCTCACCCGCGGGCAGGTGAAGTTCCGTGGGCAATCGGTGGGCGGCCAGGCCTCGCGTGACATCGCCCGTCTGGGCGTGTCGCGCACCTTCCAGCACGTCAAGATGATCCCCGAGATGACGGTGCTGGAAAACGTCGCATTGGGCGGGTACCTGCGCACCAGCTCGGGCACCGTCAAGGCCATGCTGCGCCTCGATCGTGATGAAGAGCGGCGCCTGTTTGCCGAAGCCGAGCGCCAACTGGAGCGCATCGGCATGGCCGGGCAGATGCACGAACTGGCGGGCAATCTGGCACTGGGCCCGCAGCGCCTGATGGAAATCGCCCGCGCCCTGTGCACCGATCCGGCACTGCTGCTGCTGGACGAGCCTGCTGCGGGCCTGCGCCACAAGGAAAAGCAGGCCCTGGGTGATGTGTTGCGCCAACTCAAGCGTGAAGGCATGAGCATCCTGCTGGTCGAGCACGACATGGACTTCGTCATGGGCCTGACCGACCGCATCGTGGTGATGGAGTTTGGCACCCGCCTGATCGAAGGCACCCCCGAAGAAGTGCAGGCCAGCCCGGTGGTGCGCGCCGCCTACCTGGGCACCGAGCACTGATGAGCCGGCCCACCCTGGAGTCAAACATGAACACGAACACCTTGCTCAAGGTGCAGGACCTGCATGCCGGTTATGGCCGCGCTGAGGTGCTCACGGGCCTGAACTTCCACCTCGACAAGGGCCAGGTGGTCACCATCATCGGGCCCAACGGTGCCGGCAAGTCCACCACCCTCAACGCCCTGATGGCCATGCTGCCGTCCAAGGGCCAGGTGGTGTTTGATGGCGTGGACCTGGCCGATGTCACCCTGGAAGAGCGCGTGATGCTGGGCATGGCCCTGGTGCCTGAAAAGCGCGAGCTGTTCGGCACCATGCCGGTTGAAGACAACCTGGTTTTGGGCGGCTACCGCGCGATGAAGCAGCGTGTGCCGCAGTGGCGCGACGAACTGGATCGGGTGTATGCGCTGTTTCCCCGCCTGAAAGAGCGCCGCCTGCAACTGGCCGGCACGCTGTCGGGCGGTGAGCGGCAGATGCTGGCCGTGGGCCGCGCGCTGATGTCGCGCCCCAAGCTCTTGATGCTGGACGAACCCAGCCTGGGCCTGGCACCGCTGATCGTGCGCGAGATCTTCCGCATCATCGAGCAACTGCGTGAGCAGGGCGTGTCCATCCTGCTGATCGAGCAAAACGCCCGTGCGGCGCTGGAAGTGGCCAACCACGGCTATGTGCTGGAGACCGGTGCCATCGCGCTGGAAGGCCCGGCTGATCAGTTGGCCACCGATCCGCGCGTGATCGAAACCTATCTGGGCGCTGCCCGCAAGCAGGCCTGAAGGCCGCCCAAAACTGGCGACAAGCGACATGTGGCACTACCAGGCCCCCGTGGCCGACATGCTGTACCTGATGACCCGCGTGCTGGATGCACCGGGGTCCTGGCAAGCCCAGGCAGCCTTTCAAGACCTGGACGGCGACATCGCCCAGGAAGTGCTGCAGCAGGCTGCACGGTTTGCGGGCGAGGTGCTTGCGCCCACCAACGCGAGTGGCGATCTGGCGGGCTGCCACTGGACACCCGAGGCGGTGACCACGCCCGAGGGCTACCCCGCGGCCTACCGTGCCTTTGTGGAAGGCGGCTGGCCCGCGCTGGCCTGCGCGCCCGATGCGGGCGGGCAGGGGTTGCCGCAGTTGCTCAATGCGGCGCTGTTCGAGATGCTGGCCGCCGCCAACCACGGCTGGACCATGTACCCGGGCCTGCTGCATGGCGCCTACGAAGTCATCCACGCCCATGCCGTGCCCGAGTTGCGTGAGCGTTATCTGGCCAAGGTCACTTCGGGTGAGTGGCTGACCACCATGTGCCTGACCGAGCCCCAGGCCGGATCCGATCTGGGCCAGGTGCGCACGCGTGCCGAGCTGGTGGGGGGCGTGGCCGCCAATGGCGCACCGGTGCGCATCAGCGGCGGCAAGATCTTCATCTCGGGCGGCGACCACGACCTCACCGACAACATCGTGCACCTGGTGCTGTGCCGCCTGCCCGACGCGCCGGCAGGTACCAAGGGCCTGTCGCTGGCCCTGGTGCCCAAGTTCCTGCCCGACGGCCAGCGCAACACGGCCTGGTGTGATGGCATCGAGAAGAAGATGGGCATCAAGGGCAGTGCCACCTGCCAGATGCGCTTTGAGCAGGCCCAGGGCTGGTTGATCGGTGAGCCCAACCGGGGCTTGGCCGCCATGTTCCTGATGATGAACGCGGCCCGCCTGCACGTGGCCATGCAGGGCCTGGGCCACCTGGAGGCCGCCACCCAGAATGCCTGGCGTTATGCCCAGGAGCGGGTACAGATGAGGCTGCCCCTGCGCCCACCCGCCGGCGCCGCTGGTGGTGAGGCCATCGTCGGCCACCCGGCCATGCGCCGCATCCTGATGACGCTGCAGGCCCGCACCGATGCCTGCCGCTTGCTGGCCTACTGGACGGCCCTGCTGCTGGATGAGCACGAGCAGCACCCCGATGCCCAGCGCCGCGCCGTGGCGGGCGGCCATGTGGCGCTGCTGACGCCGGTGGCCAAGTCGTGGTTCACCGAGCTTGGCCACCGCAGCGCCGATGAGGCCCTGCAGGTGTGGGGCGGTTACGGCTTTGTGCACGAGTTCGGCATCGAGCAAACCGTGCGCGACAGCCGCATCGCAATGATTTACGAGGGCACCAACGAGATCCAGGCGATTGACCTGGTGCAGCGCAAGTGGCTGGACGACGGCGGTGCCCGGGCCGCAGCGCTGCGGGCTGAGCTGGCCCTGGAGGTGCAGGCCTGTGCAGGCCAGGCCGAGCTGGCACCGTTTGCGCAGGCCCTGGATGCGCAGTTGCAGCACTGGGCCAACGCCCAGGCCGCCTTGCTGGCGGGCCGGGATGCCGACCCCGAATGGCCTCTGCGGGTGGCCGACGATGCGCTGGCCGGCATGGCCCATGCACTGATGGCCTGGGCCTGGGCCCGCATCGCGCGTTGCGCCAGCAGCGGCGACCACGCCACCCTGCCAGGCGGCCGCAGCACCGGCCAATGGTTGCAATCGGCCCGTTTTGGCCTGCAATGGCTGTTGCCGCAGGCGCAGGTGCATTGGGGCCGTGTGATGGCGCAAGACGCTGCCTTGCCATGGATGACGCACGCTTGAACGCGCCATCTGACCTGGCCGATGCCGTCGCCAGCGAGGCATCAGGCCGGCTCACGCTGGGGCCGCTGGGCAATGTGTTGGGTTTCCATCTGGCCAAGGCTTCGGTGTTCACCTTTGCCTTGTTCGAGCAGCACGTGGGTCAGCCGCTGAACCTGCGCAAGGTTGAGTTTTCGCTGCTGATGCTCTTGCTGGCCAACGGCCCGCTGTCGCCCAAGCGCCTGGCACAGGCCCTGGCCCTGTCGGCCCCGGCGCTCACGTCCTTGCTTGATCGCCTGCAGGATCGTGGCTTGCTGCTGCGTGAGCGCAGCCAGGTTGATCGGCGCTCCCAGAACATCCGGCTCACTGACGACGGCCTGCAACTGGCCGAGGCCGCCGCACGCGAAGCGGCACCCATGGAGCAGGCCGTGCTCCAGCGCCTGAGCGTGGCCGAGCGCGCCATGCTGATTGAACTGCTGGGCAAGGTGGGCGGGCGCTGAGGCGTTTTGCGGCCCAGAGTGTGGTTTGACAAGGGCTTTCCCCAGGGCGTTTGACTTGCGCCTGCGGCGAGCCGCCCCGTATCATTCTCCGACCGGGCGGTCGGTTTTGACGGCGCCCGTCGGCCTGCGGCCGAGCCCCCCAGGCTGCCCTGCATGCGGCGGCCCCATTCCTTGGAGACTACACACATGAAATCCGTTCGCGCCTTGCTGGCCGTGGCCTTGTCTGCCGTGGCCCTGGCTGCCCAAGCCGACATCACGGTTGGCGTCACGCTGTCGGCCACCGGCCCCGCCGCCTCGCTGGGCATCCCCGAGAAAAACACGATCGAGCTGATGCCGCGCACCATCGGTGGCCAGAAGGTCAACTACATCGTGCTCGATGACGCCTCGGACACCACCGCCGCCGTGGCCAACGCCCGTCGCCTGATCACCGAAAGCAAGGTCGACATCATCATCGGCTCGACCACCACGCCCAACTCGCTGGCCATGCTGGATGTGGTCTCGGAAAACCAGACGCCCATGATTTCGCTGGCCGCCTCGTCGCGTGTGGTCGAACCCATGGACGCCAAGCGCCGTTGGGTGTTCAAGACCCCGCAGAACGACATCATGATGGCGCTGGCCATTGCGCAGCACATGGCCAACCAGGGCATCAAGACGGTGGGCTTTGTCGGTTTCGCCGACGCCTACGGTGAAGGCTGGGCGCAAGAGTTCGGCAAGGCCGCTGGCATCAAGGGCATCAATGTGGTGGTCAGCGAGCGTTTCAACCGCAACGACGCTTCGGTCACCGGCCAGGTGCTCAAGCTGATGGGCGCCAACCCCCAGGCCATCCTGATTGCCGGCTCGGGCACGCCCGCCGCGCTGCCCCAGCGCACGCTGAAAGAGCGCGGCTACAAGGGCGCGATCTACCAAACCCACGGCGTCGCGAACAACGACTTCCTGCGTGTGGTGGGTGCCGACGGCGAAGGCACGCTGCTGCCCGCCGGCCCGGTGCTGGTGGCCCAGCAACTGCCTGCCGGCCACCCCACGCGCAAGGCCGGCCTGGATTACGTGGCGGCGTATGAAACCAAGTTCGGCAAGGGCAGCGTGTCCACCTTCGGTGCCCATGCCTGGGATGCCGGTCTGGTGATCCAGCAAGCGGCCACCGCCGCTCTCAAGAAGGCCCAGCCCGGCACGCCAGCCTTCCGCGCTGCGCTGCGCGACGCGCTGGAGGCCACCAAGGAAGTGTTCGGCGCCCACGGCGTCTTCAACATGTCGGCCAACGACCACAACGGACTCGACCAGCGCGCTCGCGTGATGGTCAAGGTTGAAAAGGGCACCTGGGTGTACCAGCCCTGATCGTTTGTTGGCAGCCCGCAAAGGCTGCCACCCCAGCAAAAAGGGCCGCATCGCTGCGGCCCTTTTTTTGTGCCCGGCGGGCGCCTTACCAGGGCGCGCGGCCCATGCCCATGATGCGCCGGTACCACTCGTGGAAGTGCTGCATGCCGTCTTCCATGGGGCTTTGATAGGGGCCGGCTTCGTCGTCGCCGCGCTCCATCAGGGCCTTGCGGCCGGCATCCATGCGCTGCGCGATCTCGTCGTCTTCGACGCAGGTTTCCATGTAGGCTGATTGCTCGGCCTCGATGAAGTCACGCTCGAAGGCGGCAATTTCTTCGGGGTAGTAGAACTCGACCATGTTGATGGTCTTTTGCGGGCCCTTGGGGTAGAGCGTGCTGACCACCAGCACATGCGGGTACCACTCGACCATGATGTTCGGGTAGTAGGTCAGCCAGATGGCACCCTGCTTGGGCGGCTGGCCATTGCCCAGCGCCAGCACGGCTTCGTGCCAGCGCTTGTAGGCCGGTGAGCCCGCCTGGCGCAATGAATCGTTGATGCCCACGGTCTGCACCGAGTGGTGCGGGCTGAACTCCCACTTCAGGTCGTCGCAGGTGACAAAGCGACCCAGGCCCGGGTGGAAGGGCCCGACGTGGTAGTCCTCGAGGTAGACCTCGATGAAGGTCTTCCAGTTGTAGTCGCATTCGTGCACGTGCACCTTGTCGAGCACGAAGCCGGTGAAATCGAGTTCGGCACGCGGGCCCACCTGGCCGAGTTCAGCGGCGATGTCGCGGCCGTTGTCCTCGAAGATCATGCCGTTCCAGCTGCGGGTCTTGTAGCTGTTCAGGTTCAGGCAGGGGTCGTGATCAAACAGCGGGGCGCCCAGCAACTGGCCCTTCAGGTCGTAGGTCCAGCGGTGCAGGGGGCAGACGATGTTGCCGCCCGAGGCGCCGCGGGTGTTGCCCCGGCCACGCAGCATCAGCGCCTGCCGGTGGCGGCAGACATTGGACAGCAACTGGATGCCCTCAGGCGTGCGCACCAGGGCACGCCCTTCGCCCTCTTGCGGCAGCGCATAAAAATCACCCACCTCGGGAATCGCCAGTTCGTGCCCCAGGTAGCGGGGCCCGTGCTGGAAGATCAGTTCCATCTCGCGACGGAAAAGTTCGTCCGAAAAATAGGTGGTGACTGAAAGTTGCGAGCGCGCAGAACGGTCGTCCAGACGGTTGTTGCGCGCAAGAGCTTCGAGACTGACGCTCAGGTCCGACATGATCCCCGGGATCTCCAGCACAGGATGTCAAAAACCCCCCACCCGGTGGCCCCGCGGATGGGCATGATGATTGGTGATGAAAACGGCCGCCCACAGGGCAGCCGAGTGTGCAATTCTAGCCCGCTGATGTGGCTGGCTTGCCACAGTGCCGGACTAAAATCGCGCTTTTGCCCGAAACGGCCCGCATGCCGAATGGGGCCCTGCCTGCCTGCCACCATGAGCGCTGACACCGACGCCGCCGATTTGCCTGATCGCTACGAAGATGCGCTGGCCGAGCTTGAACGCCTGGTGCAAGCCATGGAAGGCAGCCAGATGCCTTTGGACGGCCTTTTGGGCGCCTACCAGCGCGGGGCGCAGTTGCTCACCTTCTGCCGCAGCCGGCTGCAGGCCCTGGAAGCGCAGGTCAAGGTGCTGGAAGACGGCCAACTGCAGGAGTGGGGCGGCCCATGAAGAATCCCGATTTCGACGCCTGGGTGGCCGCCGAGCTGGTGCGGGTGGAGGCCGCGCTGTCGGCCTGGGTGCCGCCGGAGGCACCTGCCGGCCTGGGTGAGGCCATGCGCTATGGCGTGCTCGATGGCGGCAAGCGCCTGCGGCCTCTGCTCGTGAGCGCCGCCTGCGAGGCTGTGCAGGGCCATGCCGACGCGGCCATGCGTGCGGCGGTGGCCGTTGAGCTGATCCACGCCTATTCGCTGATCCACGACGACATGCCCTGCATGGACAACGACGTGCTGCGCCGTGGCAAGCCCACGGTGCATGTGCAATTTGGCGAAGCCAGCGCCATGCTGGCGGGTGACGCCATGCAGGCCCTGGCCTTTGAGGTGTTGACGCCCGACGACGGTGTGCCACCAGTGCTGCAGGCTCGGCTGTGCAGCCTGCTGGCCCGCGCAGCCGGCCATGCCGGCATGGCAGGGGGGCAGGCCATCGATCTGGCCAGCACCGGCAAGCCGCTGGACGAAGCCAGCTTGCGCGACATGCATCGTCGCAAGACCGGCGCGCTGCTGCAGGCCAGTGTGCTGATGGGCGCGGCCACCGGCCCTTGCAACCCGGTGGCGTGGGCGGGCCTCAGCGAATACGGTGCGGCGCTGGGTCTGGCCTTCCAGGTGGTCGATGACATCCTCGACGTCACCCAGGCTTCTGACAAGCTGGGCAAGACCGCAGGCAAGGATCTGGATGCCAACAAGCCCACCTACGTGACCATCCTGGGCCTGGACGAAGCTCGCCGCCAGGCCCGGCACCTTCATCAGCAAGCCCTGGCCGCCCTGACCGCCAGCGGGCTGGCTCACGCCGGGCACCTGCGCCTGCTGGCCGACATGGTTGTCGACCGCGAAAGCTGAAAACAGGATCCCTGATGCCGACTTCACTGCTCGAAACGATCAACGCCCCGGCTGACCTGCGACGCCTGACGCGGGGCGAATTGCCTCGCCTGGCCAAGGAGTTGCGCGATTTCGTGCTGAACAGCGTCAGCAAGACAGGCGGTCACCTGTCGTCCAACCTGGGCACGGTCGAGTTGACGGTGGCCTTGCACTATGTGTTCAACACGCCGCACGACCGCATCGTGTGGGACGTGGGCCATCAGACCTACCCGCACAAGATCCTCACGGGCCGCCGCGAAGCGATGAGCCAGCTCAAGCAGTTGGGCGGCATCAGCGGGTTTCCGCGCCGCGCCGAAAGCGACTACGACACCTTTGGCACCGGTCATTCGTCCACCTCCATCTCGGCGGCGCTGGGCATGGCCCATGCTGCCAAGGTCAAGGGTGAACACCGCCGAGCCGTGGCGGTGATCGGCGATGGCGCGCTCACCGGCGGCATGGCCTTTGAGGCGCTGAACCATGGCGGCGCGCCGCACGGCGTGGGCCCGGCCGACGTGCTGGTTATCCTCAACGACAACGACATGTCGATCAGCCCGCCGGTGGGCGCACTCAACAAGCACCTGGCCCGCCTGATGAGCGGCAACTTCTACGCGGCTGCCCGTGAAGGCGCCAAGAGCGTGCTCAAGAACACCCCGCTCTACGAATTTGCCAAGCGCTTTGAAGAGCACACCAAGGGCATGGTCGTGCCCGGCACCATCTTTGAAGAACTGGGCTTCACCTATGTGGGCCCCATCGATGGCCACGACCTGGATGCCCTGATCCCCACGCTCGAGAACCTGCGTGACAAGAAGGGCCCGCAGTTCCTGCATGTGGTCACCAAGAAGGGCTATGGCTACAAGCTGGCCGAGGCCGACCCGATCAACTACCACGGCCCGTCCAAGTTCGACCCGGCCGTGGGCCTGCAAAAGCCCGCCACCGCGCCCAAGCTCACCTTCACCCAGGTGTTCGGCCAGTGGTTGTGCGACATGGCTGCGGCCGACGAACGCCTGGTGGGCATCACGCCGGCCATGCGCGAAGGCTCGGGCATGGTCGAGTTTGAACGCCGCTTCCCGGCGCGCTACCACGATGTGGGCATCGCTGAGCAGCATGCGGTCACCTTCGCGGCTGGCCTGGCCTGTGAAGGGCTCAAGCCGGTGGTGGCCATCTACTCCACTTTCCTGCAGCGCGGCTACGACCAGTTGATCCACGACGTGGCCCTGCAAAACCTGCCGGTGGTGTTTGCACTGGATCGGGCCGGCCTGGTGGGTGCCGATGGCGCCACCCATGCAGGCGCCTACGACATCGCCTACCTGCGCTGCATTCCCAACATGGGCGTGCTCACGCCTTCGGATGAAGACGAGTGCCGCAAGGCCCTGACCACGGCCTTCCGCCAGAACCAACCGGTGGCGGTGCGATACCCGCGCGGCGCCGGCGTGGGGCAGGCCATCGAACCCGCACTCACCGAACTGCCCTGGGGCCGTGGCGAGATTCGCCGCCAGTCCGGCCTGGCCCAGTCGGCCGCCGGTGGTGCACGCAAGGTGGCGCTGCTGGCCTTTGGCACCGTGCTGCACCCGGCGCTGGCCGCTGCGCAATCGCTGGACGCCACCGTGGCCAACATGCGTTTCGCCAAGCCGCTGGACGTGGACCTGGTGCTCGAGTTGGCCCGCACCCACGATGCCCTGGTCACCATCGAAGAGGGCTGCATCATGGGCGGCGCCGGCAGCGCAGTGGGTGAAGCCCTGGCTGCCGCCGGCATGAGCGTGCCGCTGCTGCACCTGGGCCTGCCCGACGAATTCATCGAGCACGGTGACCCGGCCAAGCTGCTGGCCCTGGTGGGCCTGGACGCCGTTGGCATCGAGGCAGCGGTGCGCAAGCGCTTCGGCCCGGCGCTGGCCCTGGTCAAGCCGGCCATCAATGAATGACAGGCCAGGTGACGGGTCTGTCCTGATGCCCCGCACACCATGACCTTCGCGGCCGGGCTGCTGGATCAGCAAATCCACGATGCGGCGCTGATGCGCCGCGCCGATGCCGACCTGCTGTCACTGGCCTTCATGGATGCGCGCAACCGCACGCTGCGCTGGCTGGCGGCCTTTGAAGGCGTGAAGTTCGAAGGCGTGCTGCGCAGCTTTGATCCGCCCTGGTGGCTGGCAGGCCAGGCGGCCTGGTTCCAGGAATACTGGATTGCACGCCACCTGCAACGTTCACGCGGCGCGGGCGCCGACCCTGGCAGCCTGC
>Ga0228698_1000452_pt1 | contig 32594 bp, 34 predicted proteins | sample McNCre117_Aug_MG_FD_178015 | JGI IMG/M metagenome (GOLD analysis project Ga0228698, IMG submission 178015) | Freshwater microbial communities from McNutts Creek, Athens, Georgia, United States - 1-17_Aug_MG | ecosystem: Environmental > Aquatic > Freshwater > Creek | place: USA: Georgia...
TGGGCGGGCGGCGGCGCGGCATCGGCCAGGGCGGCGTCGGCCTGGGTGGCGCCGCCCTGGGCGGAGTCGGGAGCGGCCGCGCCCGCGTGGCGCCAGCTCATCACGCCGAGGTGGACGAGGTAGAGCCCCCCGGCGGCCTGCAGGGCGCGAAACAGCGGCGACTCGGGCGCCAGCAGGGCCATGCCGCCCAGCGCCAGCGCGATGAAGACGGCGTTGGCGCCAGCGATGCCCGCGCAGGTCCAGACCGCGCGGCGCCAGCCCCCGGCCAGCGCGCTGCGCACGACGAGAAAGAAATCCGGCCCCGGCGAGAGCAGGGCCAGGAAATGGGCCGCGGCGACCCAGACGAACAGCTGCAGCACAGCGCCTCCTTCACGGCGCTCACCGATGAACGCCCGGGGCGCAGTCTGGCCAGCGCGCCCGGCGCCGTCTTGCACGAAATTGCAGGCCTCGGCCCGCCGCGCGGCTCAGCCGCCGCCGCTGCGGTAGCGGTGCGGCGTCACGCCCACATGCGCCTTGAACACACGCTGGAAGTGGCTCTGGTCCGCAAAGCCGAGCCGGCAGGCCACGTCGGCCAGCGGGGCGCCCTCGCGCAGCAGGCCGCGGGCGCGCACCACGCGCTGGTTCAGCAGCCAGGCGTGCGGCGTCAGGCCGGTGTGGCGGCTGAAGTGGCGGATCAGCTGGAAGCGGCTCAGGCCCACGCGCCGCGCCAGGCCGGCCAGGTCCGGCAGGGGGCCCTCGCCCTCGGTCAGCTCGCGCAGCAGCGGCGCCAGGTGGGCCGGCTCGGCCGGCGGCTCGAAGCGCGTGCCACCCTGCGCCGGCCAGAGCGCGCCGACCAGGAAGTCGATCAGCGCCGCCTCCTTGTCCGCCAGCGCCCCATCGGCTGCGAAGAGCTGCGCGTTGAGCGCGTCGAAGGCCTGGTACAGGGACGCTGCCCCGCTGTGGACGCGCAGCTCATCCCCGCCGGGGGCCAGGCCGCACTCGGCGCGCAGCTGACCCCACCAGCGCGCGTCCAGGTGCAGCATCTGGTAGCTCCAGGCCTCGCCCGGCGCCGGGTTGCAGGCGTGCACCACGTCCGCGGGCACCACCACCAGCGCGCCGGCCGTCAGCGGGTGCACCCCGCCGCCCGGCCGGCTGAAGAGGCTGCGGCCCCGGTCGACCCCGCCGATCGACACCGACGGGTGGCTGTGCGGCCGATAGCAGGCGCGGCTCTCGCTGGCCCGCCGCGTCTCGACCACGACCGGCCAGGCGGGATCGCGCCAGAACTGACCCGTGGCCGATGGGGCGCTATCCAATGGGGCGTGGGCGGTCGGCGTGCTGGCAGTCAAAGCATCGGCGCAGGGCATGCCGCGATGATGCCGCAGCCCTGCGCCGCCCCCTGCCCGGCTCGGCCCCGCCCCGTTCAGGGCTTGGCCAGCCCCAACTGCTGCATGAAGTCCTGGTTGTCCCAGAACAGCCACTCGTGGTCGATGCGGCCCTTGGTCCAGTGGCCGATGGTGGCCATGCCGATCGCGAAGCGCTTGCCCGTGGGCGGGATGCTGGAGCCATCGGGCAGCGGCATCGGGCGGGTGAAGGTGCCGGTCATCACGCCGGTCACCGAGGTCCAGGCCCCCGAGCCGAAGCGGATCGGGTGGGTCTTGATCGCGATGTCCGGGGCGAAGACGAACATCGCCTTCAGGTCGTCGATGTGCCGGGCGATGCCGCGCGTCTCGTGCCCGTCCGGCCAGGTGACGACGATGTCCTCGGCGTGGCTCTCGTGCAGGCGGTCCCACTTCTGGTTGGTGAAGACGTCGAAGTCCAGCGTGTCGAAGGTCTTCAGGTGCTTCTCGACCTTCGGCGCCTGGCGCTCGGGCTTGGGCGCCGGGGTCGTGGGCTTCTCGGCCGTCGAGACGGGCGAAGCGGTGGCTTGGGCGAAGACGCTGCCCGCGGCGGCGAGCAGGGCGGCCGCGGCGAGGCTGCGGCGCAGGAAGGCGGTGGCGTTCATGGCGAGGGCTCCGGTGTCGTGTGGCGGGTTCAGCCCTTGCGCAGCCAGGTCGGCGCGATGGCCGTGCCCAGCCCGGCGCCGTAGCCCAGGTAGATGTTCAGACCGGCCAGCGGCTCCAGGTAGCGCGCGTTCTTCAGGCCGCCCGCGTCCACCACGTCGAAGCCCAGGCTCTGCGCGATCGTGCGGGCCACCTGCTTGGCGCGCTCGCTGTCGCTGGCCAGGAAGACCGGCGCGCGCTGGCCGGCGCCGAAGTCCGGGCCCTCGGCCAGCACCTGGGCGAACACCGTGTTGAAGCCCTTGACCAGCTCGATGCCCGGCAGCGCCTGGGCGATCTGCTCGGCCGCCGAGCTGCTGTGGCCCAGCGTCAGGCCCATGTAGTCGGCCGTCAGCGGGTTGGTGATGTCGATCACCACCTTGCCCTGCAGGTCGCCCAGGCCGCGCAGCGCGGTCACGGCGTCGGCGTAGCCGGTGGCCACCACGATCACCTCGGCGTCGCGGGCGGCCTGGGCCGGCGGCAGCGCCTGGGCGCCGCTGTGGCGCTCGGCCACCTGCGCCGCCTTGGCGGCGTCGCGGGCCGTGACGGTGACCCGGTGGCCAGCGCGCGTCAGTTGTTGAACGAAGGCTGCGCCCATGTTGCCGGCGCCGAGGACAGTGATGTTCATGAGGGTTCTCCGTGGGGTGGCAGCACCGCGCTGCCATGGAGAGCACTGTATTTGTCCCGTCTTCGCAGATAAACTAGCCTTCAATCAACAGTTTGTCCCGAATTTCGGGAGAACCAAGGCGCATCAGTCGCTCAAAGCATCCTCAGTGAACCCTGAAGAGGACGGCCATGGACAAGTTCGAGGAAATGCGCGCCTTCGTGGCGGTGGTGGAGGCCGGCAGCTTCGTCGGCGCGGCGGAGGCGCTGCAGGTCTCCAAGACCGCCGTCTCCCGCCTGGTCGGCGACCTGGAGCAGCGCCTGGGCGCGCGCCTGATGCAGCGCACCACGCGGCGCCTGTCGCTCACCGAGGAGGGCGAGCGCTTCCACGAGCGCTGCCGCGAGCTGCTCGACGGCATCGCCCAGGCCGAGGCCGAACTGACCGAGCGCACCGGCCGCGCCATCGGCCCGCTGCGGCTGAACGTGCCGGTGAGCTTCGGCCTGCTGCACCTGGCGCCGCTGTGGCCGGGATTCATGGCGCGGCACCCGCAGGTGCTGCTGGAGGTCACCCTCTCCGACCGCCTGGTCGACCTGGTCGACGAGGGCATCGACCTCGCCGTGCGCATCGCCCGCCTGCCCAGCTCCTCCCTGATCAGCCGCCAGCTCACCACCACGCGCATGGTGCTCTGCGCCTCGCCCGAGTACCTGCGCCGCGAGGGCGAACCGGCCCACCCCGCCGACCTCGCCCAGCACAGCGTGATGGCCTACACCCTGCTCTCCACCGGCGAGCAGTGGAGCTTCACCGGCCCCGAGGGCGACGAGGTCAGCGTGCGCATCGCCCCGCGCATGCGCAGCAACAGCGGCGACACCTGCGTCGCCGCCGCCCTCGCCCACCAGGGCATCGTCCTGCAGCCCTCCTTCATGGTCGGCACCCACCTGCAAACCGGCGCCCTGCGCGAGGTGCTGCCGCAGTACCGCTCGATGGAATTCGGCGTCTACGCCGTCTACCCCAGCCGCAAGCACCTGACGCCGAAGGTGCGGCTGCTGGTGGATTACCTGGTGGAGGCGTTGGGGGGTGGGGCTGGGGCAGGGGCTGGCGCAGTTTGAGCGTTTGGCGGTACCGTCCGTCATCGACGGGCAGCGAGGCGCCCTCCGAACGAAGGCGCCGGCCGGTCGACCCCCACCACGGAGTGACGACATGGCCTACATCGACGGTTTCGTGATCGCGGTCCCCACCGCCCACCAGCAGCAGTTCATCGAGCACGCGCGCCACTTCGACGCGCTGTTCATCGAGCTGGGCGCCCTGCGGGTCATCGAGTGCTGGGGCGACGACGTCCCCGACGGCAAGCTCACCGACTTCCGCCGCGCCGTCCAGGCCACGCCCGACGAGACGGGGGCCTTCTCATGGGTCGAATGGCCCGACAAGGCCACGCGCGACGCCGCCATGAAGACGATGCGGGAAGACCCCCGCATGGACCCGTCCAACCCCGACAACCCGCCGATGCCTTTCGACGGCAAGCGGATGATCTTCGGGGGGTTTGTGCCGGTGGTGGAGGTGAAGGCATAAACGGCTTGGGCGGCAACGCCCCCGGTCGTGCCCCGCGCCACGACGGGCAACCGTCGGAGGCTATTGGCACGCGTGCAGTAGCCCCGGAGACGTTGCGCAGGGTGCTCAACCGGGGCAGTGCGTCCTGTGCCATGTCCCGGCGTCATCCCCGTCTCGTGGTTCTTTGGACCTGCGTGAAATCACACTCGCGGCCAAGAGAGGCCTAGGGGCAACGTCAGCTTTGGGGGAGTCCAGACCCAGGCTCACCCTCGCGAGACTGCACTGGCTCGTCGACCCCATCGGGCACATCTATACCTTCTGCGAGCGTCACCTCGACATCGTTTGGTTTCGGAAAGCCGAATCTGACCAACCAAGCAGTTTTCGGATTGGCGGCTTCCGTCGGACGATCAGTGCTTTTGTCGAAGGCCAGCCCAACCTTCGCGTGCACCCACAGGACGCTCTTCAGGTACGCAAGATCCTTCCGCAAGAGGTCGCGTGAAATCTTCTTCGCATTCTCGATCTCCGACGCCTTCTTAGGCGAAAACGGGTTCGCAATATGCAAGTACTCGCCGGCTCGGTTGTAGATCTCGATGAACTTCGCACTCGTTCGTTCAGGCCCCACTTCGTCGAACGAAACCAGACCATCTTGGGTACGCATCCCCGCGCCAATCGGAATCGGGAGGTAATGCGGCGTAATCCTAACGAGCCTGGGCAGAATCTTGTTCACCTTCCAGTCCTGCGTGTAGTCAGGCGAGGCGTCCTCGGCACGAAGTGCCGCGTACCTTTCCTCATCCGAAGTGATGCCACCAAAGGTCACCAACTCGATGATCTTGCGAATCTGCAACCACATAGACTCGTCATCGATGTTGGAATCCAGCAATCGGGGCTTCTTCGCGCCGAGGATTCGTTCGACCGCATGGATGCGTCGAAGTACATCTGTCATCTGGAGCGTGTAGAGAGCTGCTGAAGCTGGAATACCCATGTACCAATCGTACAGGGTAGCTCTAGTAGGCCGCTCTCACCGCTCGCTAGGTCGATCGCCTCCTTCCTGGCGCCGAGGCGCGGCCGATGTCGGCTCCAGGTCGATTGCGGACCGCCAGCACTCCCCCTACCCCAACCCTTTCAACCGATAAATCAACTGCGCCCGGCTCAGCCCCAACAGCCGCGCCGCCGCCGACTGATTGCCGCCCGTCGCGGCCATTGCGCTGCGGACCAGTTCGGTTTCGAGCTGGTCGAGGTTCAGGCGAGCGTCGGGGGTTTCGGTGGCTTGGCCGCAGAGCAGGGCCTGGACGCGGTGGGCGAGTTGCTGGGCGGGGGTGGTAGCGGCAGAGGCGGCGGGTGAGTCGGCGCTCGCGGGGGTGAGCGGGGCCGCATCGGGTTCGGCCTGCACGGGGTCGTTGGCGGCGCCGACGCCGCGGTGGCGCAGGCTGCCGTCGCGTTGCAGGGCGAGCCATTGGGCGGAGAGGGCCTCGTCGCCGAGGAAGAGGTGCATGAGGTCGATGGCGCCGCCGTCGCTGGCGAGCACCACGCCGCGTTCGACCAGGTTCTCCAGCTCGCGGATGTTGCCCGGCCAGGCGTAGGCGAGCATGGCGTCGATGGCGCGGCCGGTGAAGCCGGTGACCTGGCGGCCGTCGCGGCGGTTGAACTTGTGCAGGAAGTGGTTCATGAACACCGGGATGTCCTCCCGGCGTTCACGCAGCGGCGGCACGCGCACAGGCAGCACGTTCAGGCGGTAGTAGAGGTCTTCGCGGAAGCGGCCGGCCTCGACCTCGCCCTTCAGGTCGAGGTTGGTGGCCGCCACCACGCGCACGTCCACCTTGACGGTCTGGGTGCCGCCCACGCGCTCGATCTCGCGCTCCTGCAGGGCGCGCAGCAGCTTGCCCTGGGCGGTGGCGCCGAGGATGCCGATCTCGTCGAGGAACAGCGTGCCGCCGTGCGCGCGCTCGAAGCGCCCGGGCCGGGTGGCCAGCGCGCCGGTGTAGCCGCCCTTGTCGACGCCGAAAAGCTCGCTCTCGATCAGGTCCTCGGGGATGGCGGCGCAGTTGATGGCCACGAAGGGCCCCGCCGTGGCCCCGCTCCCACGCGGGCTGATGCGGTGCAGCGCCTGCGCCAGCACCTCCTTGCCCACGCCGCTCTCGCCCAGAAAGAGCACGGTGGCCTGGGTGTTCGCAGCGCGGCGCACCATGTGGCACACCGCATTGAAGCCGGCCGAGACGCCGACCACCTCCAGGTCGTTGAGCAGCGCGCCGTTGCCCGGGACCTGGCCCGGAACGGGCGCGGCCACGCCGAGGCTGAGGTCGTCCGCGCGCAGGCTGGCGAGGTCGAGCGCGGCGCCCTCGGCCCCCTCGGCGCCGGCCTGCGCCCAGGCCTCGGCCGGGCGGCCGACGATGACGCAGTGCGGCGCGCCCTGGGCGCGGCACTGGATCTCGCGGAACACCACCGGGCGGCCCATGAAGCGGCTGACAAAGCCGCTGGCGTAGCCGGCCTGCTGCCAGCACACGGCGTGGCTGCCGATGCCGTAGATCTGCACGTGCGCCTCGGCCTCGGCGCTGCCGTGCCAGTTGAACTCGCCGAGGAAGTGGCCGGCCTCTTCGTCCAGCTCGAGGTTGACCTTCTCGACGCGGGCCACGCCTTCGAGCATGTGCAGCTGCGGGCCGATGTAGACGGCGTCGATCGGGCGGTCAAAGCGGCGGAACTTCTGCGCCAGGTCGGCGTCGTGCGCGCCGCAGTTGTAGCCCATGCGGGTGATGAGGCCGCGCGCCTTGTCCAGCCCCAGGCCCTCGATCAGCTCCTGGCGCAGCACGCCCATGGCGCTGTTGTGCATCAGGAGCATGCGCTGGTCGTTGAGCCAGATGCGGCCCTCGCGGGCGTCGAAGTGCAGCCGCGAGACCAGCTCGTCGGTGGGCTCCAGGGCCTCGCAACCGCAGGCGGGCTCGCACCCGACGGGGTGGAGCCGGTGGGGGTTGGGCGTCATGCGGGCGCTCCTTCTCACAACGAAGAACGCCCGGCCGTCAGAACGAAGGCCGGGCAGATGTCGCGTATCCGCCAGCAGCCACCGCGGAGCCGGCTTCGCCGGTCCGCTGGTGGCGCCCCCCTGGGGGGGGAGCGGCGTCAGCCGCAACGGGGGGGGACCCGGTTCACAAAGGGAAGACCGCCTTCAGCCACAGCGAGGTGCCCTCGGAGTGGTAGCGCGCACCGGTTTCCTTCTGCAGCCGCACTTCCAGAGAAGGGCTGGTCGGCGCGGTCTGCCAGCGCAGCGCCGGGCCGAGGGCAAAGACGCGGCTGCGGAAGCCGTCCGCCCCGACGCTGGCGCCGCCCTGCTTGTCGTCGGTGGTCTGGTGGATCAGGTAGCCCTGCAGGCCCAGCTGCACGGTCGGCGCCACGCGCAGGCCGAGGTTGAAGTCGGCGTGCAGGTACTGGCCGCTCTGGTAATCGGTGGCGCTGTTCTTGCCGTTGATCGAGTAGGTCAGCTTGGTGGAGGCGTCCAGCCCACCATCCAGCCAGGAGGCCACGTAAACCGGGCGCAGCGTGGTGACGTGGTTGCCGGTGTTGACCATCCGGTTCTTGTCGTAGTCGCCGGTGGGCAGCACCACGGCGAGCGCGGCGGCGGTGTGCAGCTGCGGGCTGTGGTGCCAGGCGATCAGCGGCGCGGCCTCGACGTCGCCCAGGCCGGTGTGGCTGCCGCTGGCGCCGGCGGCCTCCACCTTCACGCTGGCCAGCGGCAGCACGCCGTAGAAGCCGAGCTGGCCGCCCAGCACCTGCTCGTTGGTCATGTAGACCAGGCGGGGCACGACCACGTCGGCACGGACCTTGAAGTTGGGGATCAGGCTGGCGCCGTCGCCGCCGTTGAAGCGGTTGGCGCTGTAGTGGTTGACGTAGACCAGGCCGTAGAGCCCGGCGGGCGGCAGCGCGCCGGCCAGAAAGCCCTCGGCCCCGGCGGCGGCGGTGGTGCCGCCGCCCTCGGTGGCCTGGGCGCCAGCGGCCAGCGCCAGCAGGGTGGCGGCGGCCACAGCGCGCAGGCGTTTGGCTGGGCTGGGGCGATGGGCGATGGGGGTTGCTTGTTGAATCACGCTTGTCTCCTCGTTGGGATGAAATGGAACCTTCAGGTCCCGCCGGCCGGTACATCCGCGGAGGGTTCCGCGGTGGGTTCCGGCATGCGGCGGCGCCCCTCGCCGGCCCCGCGCCGGGAGGTGGGTGTTGTTGTGGGGATCGAAACGGCTGCGGCGCGCCGGTCGGGCGCCGCCGGGGTCGTCAGGCCGGTGTCTTGCGCGCCGCCAGCTCCGCCGCGCGGGCCACGCTGGCGGGCACGCCGCCAATGGCCCAGCGGTCGGCGTTCACGTGGTCGATCTGCACGCGCACGCGCTTGGGGTCGCCGCCCAGGTTGCGGGCCACCACCGCACTCATCTCGGCCATGACGCGGTGCAGCATCTCCACCGGGCGCCCCTCCATGAGCGCCATGCGGATCAGCGGGATCTCGGCCTGGCCGCGCGGGGTGTGCTCCAGCACCTCGTCGGCGGGTTCACCGGCGATGGCGTAGAGCTCGGGATCGACCTCGGTGATCCAGACCTGCAGCCGGTCGGGCGGGGCCTCGATGACGCGCGCGAAGGTCGCGGAGGCCTCGCGCAGCAGCTGCTTGAGCACCGGGCGCGGGTGGCCGGCGAGCACATGGATGTTGGCGACGGGCATGGAGCCTCCGGGGTGTTGACAGCAACGAATCGGGTTACGGCAGGCCGCGGCGACGACCGGCATCGAGCATCAGCGTCGAGCCGGTCATCGCGTCGGCCTCGGGGTCGAGCAGCAGGCTCACCGCCCACGCGACCTGCGCGGGCGTGGTGAGCTGGCCGAGCGACGAGTCGGCGCGCATCGCGTCCAGCACCGCCTCGGGCGTCGTGCCCTGCAGGCGGGCGCGGTCGGTGGCGACGCGCTGCAGCCGCTCGGTGTCGGCGGGGCCGGGCGCCAGGGTGTGGGCGGTGACGCCGCGCTCGCCGTAGGCCAGGCTGAGCTGGCGCACGACGTTGAACAGCGCCGCGTTGGCGATGCCCGCGGCCGCGGCGTAGGCGGTGGGCTCCAGGCCGTAGTGGCCGGCGATGGCGATGATGCGCGACTGACGCAGCAGCCGCGGGTCCACCGCACGCACCAGCCGCAGCAGGCCGCCGACCTTGATGTTGACCGCATCGACCATCGCGGCCGTGGGCACGCTGGCGATGCCGCCGGCCACCGCGACGCCGGGGCCGTGCACGACGGCGCGCACGGGGGCGTCCTGCGCCTCGACGGCCGCGCGAAGGGCGGCGATCGACGCATCGTCGGCGAGGTCGGCGGCGCAGGGCACCAGCGCCGGGCCGAAGCGCTCGGCCAGGCCCGACAGGCTGGCGGCGCTGCGCGCCACGGCCAGCACCGTCAGGCCGCGGCCGATCAGCCGCTCGACGATGGGCTGGCCGAAGGCGCCGGTGGCGCCGACGACGACGGCGAGTTCACGCGTGGTCATCGGGTTCGCGCCTCAACCGCGGCTGCGGACCACGTCCTGCAGCAGGCCGCGCTCCTTGGCCAGGGTCATCGCGGTGTCCTCGATCATGTCCTCCTGGCCGGCGATCATCTTCTTGCGGCCCAGCTCGACCAGGATGTCGCGCGCCGGCACGCCAAAGCGCGCTTCTGCCTTCTTGGCGTGCAGCAGGAAGGTGGAGTACACGCCGGCAAAGCCCAGGGTCAGCGAGTCGCGGTCGATGCGCACGATGCGCTCGGCCATCAGCGGCAGGATCACGTCCTCGGCCACGTCCATCAGCTTGAACAGGTCCACGCCGGTGTCGATGCCCATGCGCTCGCACACGGCCAGCAGCACCTCCAGCGGCGTGTTGCCGGCGCCAGCGCCCAGGCCGCCCACCGAGCCGTCGATGCGGCTGGCGCCCGCGGCGATGGCGGCGATCGAGTTGCTGATGCCCAGGCCCAGGTTGTGGTGGCCGTGGAAGCCGATCTCGGTCTCGGGCTTGAGCACCTCACGCAGGCGGCTGACCGCGGCGGTCACGTGCTCGGGCAGCATGTAGCCGGCCGAGTCGGTGATGTAGATGGTTTGCGCGCCGTAGCCCTCCATCAGCTTGCCCTGCTGCGCCAGCCCCTCGGGCGAGTTCAGGTGGGCCATCATCAGGAAGCCGGTGGTGTCCATGCCCAGCTTGCGGGCGTAGGCGATGTGCTGGGGCGAGGTGTCCGCCTCGGTGCAGTGGGTGGCCACGTGCACGCTGCGCGCGCCGCAGTCGTAGGCGCTTTGCAGCTCGCGCATCGTGCCCAGGCCCGGGATCAGCAGCACCGAGACCTTGGTCTGCTTGACCACCGCGGTCACGGCCTGCAGGTACTCCTCGTTCTTGGCCAGCGCGAAGCCGTGCTGCAGCGAGTTGCCGCCCAGGCCCGCGCCGTGGCTGACCTGGATCAGCGGCACGCCGGCCGCGTCCAGCGCGCTGGCGACCTGCACCATCTGCTCCACCGAGATCTGCTCGCGCTTGGCGTGCATGCCGTCGCGCAGGCACATGTCGTGCAGCAGGACCTTGCGGCCCTTGAGGCTGGAGCTGAGGGCGTCGTAGGCGTTCGTCGTCGTCATGTTCGGTTCTCCCCTCAGGCTGCGGAAGCGGCGGGCGTAGCGGCCACCACGGGCTTGAGCGTGATCTTTCCAGCCAGGATTTCCTCGGCGAACATCTCCGCGGTGCGGCAGGCCGCGGCGGTCATGATGTCCAGGTTGCCGGCGTAGGTGGGCAGGTAGTCGCCCAGGCCCTTCACTTCCATGAAGACCGCGACGCGCTTGCCGTCGAAGAGCGGGCCGTTGACCAGGCGGTAGCCGGGCACGTACTTCTGCACCTCTTCGATCATCGCGAGCACCGAGTCGATGATCTTGGGCTGATCCGGCTCGGTCTCGGTGAGGCAGTTGATCGTGTTGCGCATGATCATCGACGGCTCGGCCGGGTTGATGATCGCCAGCGCCTTGCCCTTCTTGGCGCCGCCCACGCGCTCGATCGCGCTCGACGTGGTGTAGGTGAACTCGTCGAGGTTGGCGCGGGTGCCCGGGCCGACGGACTTGGACGCCAGGCTGGCGACGATCTCGCCGTACTCGACCGGCTGCACGCGGCTGATGGCGTTCACGATGGGGATCGTGGCCTGGCCGGCGCAGGAGATCATGTTGACGTTCATCTCCACGCGGTCGGCGTGCTCCCGGAGATTGACCGGCGGCACGCACAGCGGGCCGATGGCCGCGGGCGTCAGGTCGATCATCAGCACGCCCAGCGCGTTGAGCTTGCGCGAGTTCTCGGCGTGCACGTAGGCGCTGGTGGCATCAAAGGCGATCTGGATGCCGTCTTCCAGCACGTGCGGCAGCAGGCCGTCCACGCCCTCGGCGGTGGTCTTCAGGCCCATGCTGCGGGCGCGCTCCAGGCCCTCGGAGTTCGGGTCGATGCCGACCATCCACACCGGCTCCAGCACGGGGCTGCGCTGGATCTTGTAGATCAGGTCGGTGCCGATGTTGCCGGAGCCGATCAGGGCACAGCGGATTTTTTGGGTCATGTCGAATCCTTGATGAAGGCCTGGGGTCGCTTCGCGCGACCCGTCAGGCGAAGCGCACAGCGACGCTGCCGAGTTCCTGGAAGCGGGCGCAGACGACGTCGCCCGGCTTCACCGCGATGGCCTCGGTGATGCCGCCGCTCATCACGAAGCTGCCGGCGGGCAGCGTCTCGCCCAGCTCGTGCAGCACCTTGACCAGCAGCGCCACCGCGTCGGCCGGGTGGCCCATCACCGCGGTGGAAGCGCCCATGGCCACCGGCTCGCCGTTCTTTTCCAGCACGACGCCGAGGCAGTCGAGCTCCAAACCATCGGCACGCAGCGCCCGCCCACCGGTCACGTAGCGCGCCGACGAGCCGTTGTCCGCCACCACGCTGGGCAGGTCGAACTTGAAGCCGGAGAAGCGCGAGTCGATGACCTCGATGGCCGGCACGACGAAGTCGGTGGCCGCCAGCACCTGCGCGCGGGTCACGTCCGGCCCGGCCAGATCGGCCTTCGTGACGAAGGCCACCTCGCACTCGACGCGCGGGTGAACCAGGTCGTCGGTGCGCACCGTGCTGCCTTCGGCGCGGGCGAAGTCGGCCAGCAGGAAGCCGATCGAGGGCACGGTCACCCCCATCTGCAGCATCTTGGCCTTGGAGGTCAGCCCGGCCTTCCAGCCGGCCTGGCGGCGGCCCGCGGCGGTCCAGCGGCGCAGCAGCTCCAGCTGCACCGCGTAGCCGTCGCCCAGCGTCATGCCGGGGAAGTCGTCGGTGAGCTTCGGGATGGCGCGCGCGCCAGTCTGGGCGGCCTCGATGCGGTCGGTGAGCTGCTGCACCGCGGCGGCGTCCAGCGTGCGGCGCATGTCGGTGGCCGCGGAGATTGCGGTGGTGGCTTCGGTGGTGGCTTTCGTGCTCACAGCGCGGCCTTTCCGTGAAAGCGGGCCCGGCAGGTGCCCAGGCCGCCGATGCGGCAGACCAGCTCGTCGCCCCCGGTGACCGGCACCAGCGGCGACTGCGAGCCAGAGAGGATCACCTCGCCGGCGCGAAACGGCAGGCCCAGCCGCCCCAGCGTGTTGGCCAGCCAGACGACGGCGTTGACGGGCGAGCCCTGGACCGCCGCGCCCACGCTGGTGGCGTGCAGCTCGCCGTTGCGGTGCAGCGCCATGCCGGCCAGCGCCAGGTCGAGCTTCTTCGGGTCGCCCTTGGCGTCGCCGAGCACGAAGACGCCGCAGCTGGCGTTGTCCGCCACGGTGTCCTGGATCTTGATCTTCCAGTCGCGGATGCGGCTGTCGACGATCTCGAAGCAGGGCGCCACGTAGGCGGTGGCGCGAAGGACGTCGGTGGCGGTGATGCCGGGGCCGACCAGGTCACGCTCCAGCACGAAGGCCAGCTCCGCCTCGGCCTTGGGCTGGATCAGCCCGTTCAGGTCGATGCCGTCGGACTCGCTGCAGACCATGCCGGAGGTGAGCTGGCCGAAGTCCGGCTCGTACACGCCGAGGAAGTCCTGCACCGGCTTGCTGGTCACGCCGATCTTCTTGCCGACGATGCGCTCGCCGGCCTGCACCCGCCGCGCCACGTAGCGCGACTGGATGGCGTAGCCGTCCTCGACGCGGAGGTCGGGGAAACGTTCGAGCAGCGGGGCGACGACGCGGCGCTCGCGCCAGGCGTCGTAGAGCTCGTCGCCGCAGGTCTGGATCAGGTCGGGGGTCATGGACCGGGCCTTTGGGTAGGTCAGAGCTTCACGCAGACGTTGCGCGTTTCCGTGTAGAACTCCAGCGAGTGCACGCCGCCTTCGCGGCCGATGCCGCTGTGCTTGCTGCCGCCAAAGGGCGTGCGCAGGTCGCGCAGGAACCAGCTGTTGATCCAGGTGATGCCCACGTCGATGCGCTCGGCCAGGCGGTGCGCGCGCGCCAGGTTCTGCGTCCAGATCGTGGTGGACAGGCCGTAGTCGGTGTCGTTGGCCAGGCCCACCACCTCGTCCTCGCTGTCGAAGGGGCGCAGGTGGCAGCAGGGGCCGAAGACCTCCTCGCGCACCGTGCGGGCGCTGTCGGCCAGGCCGGTCCAGATGGTGGGTTGCACCCAGCAGCCCTCGGCCAGCTCGGCCGGCACCTGCGGCACGCCGCCGCCGGTGACGACGGTGGCGCCCTCCTCCACCGCCAGGCGGTAGTAGCCCAGCACCTTCTGCTGGTGCTCGCGGGAAATCAGCGGGCCGTAGGTGCTGGCGTGGTCCTCCGGGCGGCCGTACTTCACCGCCTCGACCTTGGCCTTGAGCGCATCGCGGAAGCGCTCAAAGATCGGCCGCTCGACGTAGACGCGCTCGGTGCCCAGGCAGACCTGCCCGGTGTTCAGGAAGGCGGAGCGGAAGATGCCATCCACCGCGGCGTCGAAGTCCGCATCGGCGAAGACGATGCCGGCGTTCTTGCCGCCGAGCTCGAAGGAGACGTCGCGCACGCCCTCGGCGGCGGCCTTCATGATCGCGGTGCCGGTGCGCGTCTCGCCGGTGAAGGTGATCGCGTCCACGCCCGGGTGGGTGGTGACGAACTCGCCGGTGGAGCCCGGGCCGAAGCCGTTGACCACGTTGTAGACGCCCTTCGGAATGCCCACCGCGTTCATCACCTCGCCCAGCAGCGCGGCGGTCAGCGGCGTTTCCTCGCTGGGCTTGACGACCACGGCGTTGCCGCAGGCCAGTGCGGGGCCCAGCTTCCAGGTCATCAGCAGGAAGGGCGCGTTCCAGGGGCAGACCACGCCGATCACGCCCTTGGGACGGCGGATGGCGTAGTTCAGCGCACCGCGGCCGTCCGGCGTGTCCATGCGGAAGCTCTCGGTGGCCACGTTCTTCACCACGTCGGCGAAGACCTTGAAGTTCGCCGCACCGCGCGGGATGAACACATGGGTCATCACGTGGTGGGGCTGGCCGGTGTCGGCCATTTCCGCTTCGACGAACTCATCGAAGCGGCGGGTGATCTCGTCGGCCACCGCGTGCAGCAGCGCGCAGCGCTTCTCGGTGGTCATGCGGCCCCACTCCCCGGCCATGGCGCGGCGCGCGGCCTGCACCGCGGCGTCGACCTGGGCTGCGTCGGCCTCGGCGATGCGGGCGATGACGCGGCCGTCCACCGGCGAGCGCTTGTCGAACAGGCGGGCGTCGTCGGCGGGGACGAAGGCGCCGTCGATGAAGGAGGTGATCGTGCGGGTCATGGCAGCGCCGGACGGGCCGCGGGCTCAGGCCACGCCGCTCGGCTCCGGAAGGAGGAAGGAGGTGAACAAAAAGGAGGACGCGGGCAGCCCAGTCGGCCGGTCAGCGTGGGTCGCCAGGCCGCCCGCGTCACAAACCCGAGACGGGTCTCGAGAAGGAGCCGGTGCGGGGCCCGGCCGGTGGCCAGACCCCTGGGGTGCCTGAACGCTCAGGTCACCACGGTCAGGAAGGTCTCGTGCATCTTGCGGTGCGCCACGTCCAGGCCACCGCCCTCGCCCAGGCCTTCCCAGGTCCAGCCGATCGGGGGCAGGTCGGGGTAGGAGGAGTTGCCGCCCGAGAAGGTCTCGAAGCGGTTGCCGGACGGGTCCCAGGCGTAGATCGTGCCGCCGCGGGTGATGCCGTGGCGGGTCGGGCCGATGTCGACCTTCACGTCGTTGGCGGCCATGATGTCGGCGGCGCGGAAGACGCGCTCGATCGACTCCATGTAGAAGGACACGTGGTGCAGCTTGCCCGGCTCCGGGTGGATCACGAAGGCGATGTCGTGCGCCTTGTTCGAGCAGCTCAGCCACAGCGCGCCCTTGACGTCGCTGTCCGGCAGGGTCACGTACTCGGCCAGGTGGAAGCCCAGCACGTTGGTGAACAGGTCCAGCACCTTGTCGACGTTCGGGCCGTAGAGCAGCGCGTGGTCGAAGCGCATCGGCGCGATGCCGCGGTCCATGCCCGGCGAGTAGTGCTTCGGGTCGACGTTGCCGCGGTCGCAGCCGGTGAAGGCCTTGTGGGCGTACAGCTCGATCAGGTGGCCACTGGGGATCTCGAAGCGCACGCGCTCGCCGGTTTCCAGCAGGTCGCCCGCGGGCATGCGCTGGGTCTCCAGGCCCCACTCGCGCACGGCGCGCTCCAGGCGGTCCAGCGTGGCCACGCTGTCGACCTTGAAGCCGAAGAAGTCCATCCCGGCGCGGTCGGCCTGGCGCAGCACGATGCTGTGGTGGTCGCGCTCGTCCCAGCAGCGCAGGTAGACGCGGCCCGAGGCATCGCGGCCGGTTTCCTCCAGGCCCATCACGTCGCGGTAGTGCTTCACGCCTTCGTCGAGGTCCAGCACGCGGATCTGGACGTGTCCAGGGCGCAGGATGCCGTTCAATGCCATGGTCAGTGTCTCCTTGTCGTCGCCATCGAAGGGGCCGGCGCGCATCGACGACGCTGCTGACCGGCCTGTGATGGATGTTCACTTTAGGAGCCCGACCCGGGAGCGTCCAATACCATCGAACTCTTGACGCAATACCTTTCATGCATGCTGCATGGCAGCATTGATTTAAGTCAGGTATGAAGCCAAGGTGCGAGCCTCAGCGCCGAGCAGGCGCCTCGACGCCGGACATCACCGCCACCGCCTCGGGCAGGCGCTCGCCCTGGATGCGGATGGCGGCGACGGCGGCGTTGAGCTGCCGCAGCTCGTCGGGGCTGAAGCGGATTGCGGCGGCGCCGACGTTCTCGCTCAGGTGCGCGGCGTTGGTGGTGCCGGGGATCGGCACGATCCAGGGCTTCTGGGCCAGCAGCCAGGCCAGCGCGATCTGGGCCGGCGTCGCCTGCTTGCGCCGCGCCCAATCGCGCAGCAGGTCGACCAGCGCCAGGTTGGCGGGCAGCACGCCGGGCGCGAAGCGCGACGAGAGGGCGCGGAAGTCCAGGTCCGGCGCCAGGGCGAAGCGCGAGTCGGCCCGCACGCCGCCGGCCAGGAAGCCCATGCCCAGCGGACTCCAGCAGACGAAGCCGATGCCCAGCTCCTCGCACAGCGGCAGCACCTGGGCCTCGGGGCCGCGCCAGAGCATCGAGTACTCGTTCTGGATCACGGCCACCGGGTGCACCGCGTGGGCGCGCCGCACGGTCTGCAGCCCGGGCTCCGAGAGGCCGTAGTGCCGCAGCTTGCCCGCGGCGATCAGATCCTTGAGGGTGCCGGCCACGTCCTCGATCGGCACGTTGGGGTCGACGCGGTGCTGGATCAGCACGTCGATGCGGTCGGTGCGCAGGCGCTTGAGTTGCGCATCGACCACGGCGCGGATGTGCTCGGGCCGGCTGTTGCGGCCGCCGGACAGGCGCTGGCCCGTCGCCAGGTCGATGTCGAAGCCGAACTTGGTCTCCAGCACCACCCGGTCGCGCAGGCCCTGCAGCGCCTCACCGACGATGTCCTCCGACAGGAAGGGGCCGTAGGCCTCGGCGGTGTCGATCAGCGTGACGCCCTGGTCCACCGCCTGGCGGATGAGGCGCACGGCGGCCGGGCGGTCGAAGCGGCTGCTGTACGAGTCGACCACCACGCCCGGGGCGGCGCCCGGCCGCCATTGGCAACCCAGGCCGACGGGAAAGACCTCCAGCGGGCCCAGCCGGCGCCGGGCGCTCGAGGGCTGTGCAGCGGTGGCCGGGCCCGAGGCGGGGGCGGGGGCAGTACGGGCCGGCGACGTGCAGGCCGACAACAGCCAGGGCGACACCCCCAGCGAGGTGGCGGCGGCCAGCCAGCGGCGGCGCGAGACGGGGTTGAGCGTCGGTGCGTTCATGGGGTTCACCTCACAGGTCCAGCCGGCGTTCGCTCATCCACTTCACCATGGCCGGATCACGGTGAGAGAAAAAGCTGCTCTGGCCGGTTTCCAGCGTGGCGATGCCCGCCAGGTCGTCGGCGTCGAGCTCGAAATCGAAGATCGCCAGGTTCTCGACCATGCGCTCCTTGCGCACCGACTTGGCCAGGGCCACGATGCCGCGCTGGACGAGCCAGCGCAGCACGACCTGCGCGACCGACTTGCCGTGCTTGCGGCCGATGTCGAGCAGCCGCTCGTTCGTGAACAGGCCGTTGCGGCCTTCGGCGAACGGCGCCCAGGCTTCGACCAGCACGCCCTGCTCGTGCATGAAGGCCACGCCATCGGCCTGCTGGTGGAAGGGGTTGACCTCGATCTGGTTGACCATCGGCGCGATCTCGTTGAACGCGATCAGGTCCATCAGCCGGTCGGGGTGGAAGTTGCTGACGCCGATGGCGCGCAGCTTGCCGGCCTTGTGGGCCGCTTCCATCGCCCGCCAGGCGCCGTGCACATCGCCGAAGGGCTGGTGGATCAGGAAGAGGTCGAGGTGCTCCAGTTGCAGGCGGCGCAGGGACTGGTCGATGGCCTGTCGGGTCTTCTCTTCGCCCGCGTCCTGCACCCACAGCTTGCTGGTGACGAAGAGTTCGTCGCGCGCCACGCCACTGGCGCGCAGGCCACGGCCGACGGCGGCCTCGTTCTGGTACGACGCCGCGGTGTCGATCAGGCGGTAGCCGGCGCCGATGGCGTCCACGACGGCGCGTTCGCACTCGGCGGGGTCGGGGATCTGGAAGACGCCGAAACCGGCGATCGGCATGTGAACGCCGTTGGAGAGCGTGGCAGGGTTCATGAGGGTCATGGGGATCATGGGGGGGGGCTCGGTGCGGGTTTCGGGCTCAGAGCGTGCGACCAAAGAAGCCCTGGAGCTTCTGGATGGCCGCGTTCACGTAGGCTGGCACCCAGTAGGTCTCGATGTGCGTGGCGCCTTCGATCAGGAACAGTTCCTTGTCCTGGGTGCCGGTGGCCTTGGGCAGGGCGTCCTGGCTCATGTAGAGGCTGTCGGCCTTGCTGCCGGCGATCATCAGCAGGGGCTGGTCGATCAGCGCCATGCGGTCCGTGGCGTCCCAGCGCATCAGGTCCAGCAGGCTGCTCTGCGTGTACCTGAAGGTCGAGTTCGGGTGGGCGTGCGTCTTCCAGTAGTACACGTAGCCCTGGCGATACAGGTCGAACGGCAACTTGGCGATCTGTTCGTCGCTCAGGTGGGCGTCCCCGGCATAGCGCACTTCGCCTCCGGCCGCCTCCTGGGCCCGCGCGGCCGAGGCCTGCTGCAGGCGCTGCTGCACGGTGTCGAGCTGCGAATCGACGTAGCCGTTGCGGCGCACCCGCCCGGAATTGAACATGCTCACCGTGGCCACCGATTGGAAGCGCTTGTCCGCCTGCGCCGCGGCCAGTGAGTAGCCGCCGCCGCCGCAAATGCCCAGCAGGCCCAGGCGCTGAGCGTCGGCCCCGGGGTAGCGGGTGATGTAGTCCGCCATGCCGTGGATGTCCTCGATGCGGTTCGCCGGCTTGTCCACGTTGCGCGGCAGGCCGCCGCTGGCGCCCTGGTAGGCCGCGTCCGCGGTGATCGTGAGGTAGCCGGCCTCGGCCAGGCGCTGGGCGTACAGGCCGGCCACCTGCTCCTTCACCCCGCCGTTGGGGTGCGCCACGACCAGGGTCGGGTAGCGCCCGCCGGGCTGGTAGCCGGGCGGCGTGTAGACGTTGGCCGCGATGGTCAGGCCATGGAGCGGGTAGCTGACCGGGTGGATCTGCACGCGCCCCGGTTCGTTGCGGGTGATGGCGCCCTCGTACACCAGGGTGTAGGGGTTCTGGCGGGCATCTGCAACGCGATCGGCGGCGTGGACGGTGGCGGGCAGGGCGCCGGCCGCAGCGGCCAGCACCGCCGCCGCAAAGGCGAGGGAGGTCATGGTGAATGCCTGGAGATGAGGCGGCAGCCGCCGCGGGGGTGCCGATGGGTCTGCCGCCGGAGGCAACCGCCATCGGGACGGGATGACAGCCAGTCTAGAAAGTCAATTGACCAGCGAATAGCTGCAAATGACTTGATGGATTGGCAAGTGCATACCGACAATCCGCCCCGCACAATGCGCCATGGCCCTCAACGAACTGCGCGTGATTTCCGTCTTCGTCAGCGCCGCCGAACTGGGCAGCCTGCGCAAGACGGCCGCGGCGCTGAACATCAGCCCGCAGGCGGCCAGCCAGGCCCTGGCCCAACTGGAGGCGCACCTGAACGTGCGCCTGTTCCACCGCACCACCCGCTCCATGACGCTCACCGATGCGGGCCGGCGCTTCCTGGACGAGGCGAACCCCGCGCTGCTCGGGCTGCGCCGCGCGCTGCACACCGCCCGGCAGGCCGGTGACGAGATCGCCGGGCCGCTGCGCATCGTCGGGCCGCGGGCCACCTTCCAGGCGCTGCTGTGGGAGCTGCTGGACGCCTTTTGCGAACGCCACCCGGAGATCGTCCCCGACGTGCAGCTGGACGACCGGGTGGGCAACTGGGTCGAGGACCGGGTGGACGTGGGCTTTCGCCTGGGCCTGCAGCCGCACGAGGGGGTGATCGCCCGGCGGCTCTTCCCGGTGCAGCTGGTGGTCTGCGCCTCGGCCGACTACCTGCGCCGCCACGGCCTGCCCGACAGCCTGACCGCCCTGCCCGCCCACCGCTGCAGCGTCTACGGCAACCCGGCCACCGGACGGCTGGTGCCCTGGCGCTTCCAGGTGGACGGCGAGGAGGTGGAGCAGCCCGTGGTGCCCGCGCTCTACACGAACGACGAGGTGCTGGAGCTGCATGCGGTGCTCGCCGGACGGGTGATCGGCCAGCTGGCCGGCGTGACCGCCGCGCCCTACATCCGCAGCGGCCGCCTGATCCCGCTGCTGGTCGAGCACGTGCCGGAACGCTACAGCTACTTCGTCTACTACGGCAGCCGCATCACCCAGCCGGCCCGCGTGCGCGCCTTCGTCGATTTCGCCATCGAGCGCCTGACGAACAACGCCACTTACGTGCTGAGCCGGTCGGAGCTGGAGAGTGCGGCCCTCCGGGGCGCCACACAGGCCGCCGCTTGAGCAACCGTCTTGAAGGGCGTCGCGCCCCCGCTCTGGCACGATGCCGCCCACAGTGACCCGCCGGCGCCGCTTCGCTGCACTGGCGCCCTTGCATTGACCTCAGGAGGTTCCCATGCCCAAAGTCTGGTTCATCACCGGCGCGTCCCGCGGCTTCGGCCGCGAATGGTCCCTCGCCGCGCTGGAGCGCGGTGACCGCGTGGCCGCCACCGCGCGCGACAGCGCCGCCCTGGCCGATCTGGTGGCGCGCTTCGGCGACGCCGTGCTGCCGCTGCGGCTGGACGTCACCGACCGCGCCGCCTGCTTCGAGGCCATCGCCGCCACCGTCGCCCGCTTCGGCCGGCTGGACGTGGTGGTCAACAACGCCGGCTACGGCCAGTTCGGCATGGTCGAGGAGCTCAGCGAGGCCGAGGCGCGCGCGCAGATCGAGACCAACCTCTTCGGCGCGCTCTGGGTCACCCAGGCCGCCCTGCCCCAGCTGCGCGCCCAGGGCAGCGGCCACCTGATCCAGGTGTCGTCGATCGGTGGCATCTCGGCCTTTGCCGGCATCGGCATCTACCACGCCTCCAAGTGGGGCCTGGAGGGGCTGAGCCAGGCGCTGGCGCTGGAGGTGGCGCCGCTGGGCATCAAGGTGACGCTGGTTGAGCCGGGCAGCTACTCCACCGACTGGGGCGACGTGTCCTCGCGCCACGCCGCACCGCTGCCGGCCTACGAGGGCTCGCGCGCCGCCGCCGCCAAGGTCCGCGAGGCCCGCAAGGCCAGCCGCGGCGACCCGGCGGCCACCCGCGCAGCCATCCTGGCGGTGGTGGATGCCGCCGAGCCGCCGCTGCGCATCTTCTTCGGTGACGGCCCGCTGGCCGTGGCCACGCGCGAGTACGAGCAGCGCCTGGCCACCTGGCGCGCCTGGGAGCCGGTGTCGAAGGCGGCGCAGGGGACACCGTCCGGGGGCAGCCAGTAACCCCGATTCCGAAGGCCCCTTCAGGGGGGGTGCAGGTGTGGCTCGATGCCCGCTTCGCTGCGGCAGATTGGAGGGGGAGCTGGATGGGGAGTCACTCGCTGGCAAACGCCAGCGAGCACGACAGCGCACGCTGCGCATCGGCCTGCGCGAGCAGGGTGGCGGCCTTGGCCTCGAAGGCCTGGACGGCATCGGCACCCGCGGCAAAACGCCGGGGCGGCGCCTCAAGTGCGGCCAGTTGCACCAGCGCCGCGGCCAGCTTGGCCGGGTCGCCGCCCTGCAGGCCGTTCATGCCGCTCCAGGCGGCCACGGTGGCGCGGGTGCGTTCGGCGTAGTCGTCGATGGACGGCGGCGCATAGATCGTAGAGTCGGCACTGAGCAGCTCGGTGCGGAAGAAGCCGGGCTCGACCAGCATCGTGTGGATGCCGAAGGGCTCGATCTCCGGCGCCAGCGATTCCATCCAGCCTTCGAGACCGAACTTCGCGGCGGCGTAGGCGCTGCAGAACGGGCCGCTGCTGATGCCGGCGGTGGAGGAAATGGTGAGCAGCAGGCCGGCACGCTGGCAGCGCATCAGCGGCAGCACGGCGCGGGTCACCTGCATCGGGCCGAACAGCAGCGTCTCGATCTGCTGGCGGACCTGGGCGTCGCTGAGTTCCTCGAAGAAGCCGGCGTAGAAGTTGCCCGCGTTGTTCACCAGCACGTCGATGCGGCCGAACCGGGCCACGGCGGCGTCGGCGGCGGCCAAGGCGTCTGCGGGTCGCGTGACGTCGAGCGGCACGGTGATCAGATCGTCGTGGCGGCCGAGGGCTGCGGCCACCTTGTCGGGGTCACGGCCCGTGGCGACAACCGCATGCCCGGCGGCCAGGGCCGCCCTGGCGATGTCCCGGCCCAGTCCGCGGCCCGCGCCGGTGATGAGCCAAACCTGCTGATGATCCATGCTGTGCACCTCGTGTGGGGGTCAATGGGCGCACTCTAGGCAGGCTGACTGCGTAGAAAAAGGCCTCAACGCTGCACACCTTGTGAAGATAATCTTCAAGGTATGAGACTGAATCAGCTCGATGGCCTGCTGGCGTTCTGGAAGGTGGCCCAGCACCGAGGCTTCTCTGCTGCGGCGGCGGAGCTGGAGGTGTCGCCCTCGGCCCTGAGCCAGGCGATCCGCCAGCTGGAGGCCCGCCTGGGCGTGCGGCTGCTGAATCGCACCACGCGCAGCGTCAGCCTCACCGAGGCGGGGCAGGCCTACCTCAGCCACATCGGGCCGGCGCTGGGCGAGGTGCTGGAGGCGGGCGACCAGCTGCAGGCCCTGCAAGGCCGGCCCGCGGGCGTGCTGCGCATCAATGCGGCACGCATCGCGGTGGCCATGGCCCTGCAGCCACTGCTGGCGGGCTTTTTCGAAGCGCACCCAGGCGTTCAGATCGAGATCAGCAACGACGAGGGCTATGTCGACATCGTCGAAAAGGGCTTCGATGCCGGCATCCGCCTCGGCGAGAGCGTCCAGCGCGACATGGTGGCCGTGCCGCTGGGCGGGCCGGTGGAGGTGGCCATCGTCGCCTCGCCGGGGTACCTCCGCCATCACCCCACGCCCCAGCACCCCGATGACCTGGTGGATCACAACTGCATCCGCTTTCGCTTCTCGGGCAGCGGCGCGATCCACAAGTGGGAGTTCCAGCTGGAGGGGGACCGCCTGGTGGAGTACGAGATCCGCGGCAACCTCACCGTGGGGGATTCGCTGTTTTCCACGGAGGCGGCGCTGGAGGGGGTCGGGCTCGCCTATGCCTTCGAGCCGCTCGTTCGCGCCGAGATCCAGGCTGGGCGCCTGGTGCGTGTGCTGACCCGTTTTTCGCCAACCTTTCCGGGCTTCTACCTGTACTACCCCAGCCGGCGGCAGCAGCCCTCCAAGCTGAAGGCGTTCGTGGACTACGTGCTGAGATCCACCCAGGCGGCGCCATCCGCCTTGAAAGGGGCTCCGAAGTGATACCTTTCCGGAATGCCGATGACCCTCGACATCCCGGGTCAGGTATGAGGAGGGCACGCCATGGAACTGCGACACCTGCGCTACTTCGTCTGCGTCGCCGATGAACAGAACATCGGCCGCGCGGCGCTGCGCCTGCACATCTCGCAGCCGCCGCTGACGCGGCAGATCCAGCAGCTAGAGGAGCAGCTGGGCGCGCAGCTGTTTCGCCGCACCAGCCGCGGGGTGGAGCTCACCGATGCGGGCCGGGTGCTCTACGACGACGCGCGCAACATCCTCGCCCTGGCCGACCGCGCGGCCGAGCGGGCGCACAAGGCGGCGCAGGGCCTGCTGGGCCGGGTGGACGTGGCGATCTTCGGCTCGGGCATCTTTGGCGCCATCCCGCTGCTGCTGCGGCGCTTCCGCGAGACCTACCCCGAGGTCAACATCGTCCTGCACACGATGGGCAAGGACGAGCAGATCGACGCGTTGCGCCACCAGCGCATCACGCTGGCCTTCAACCGCCTGGTGCGTCCGGCCGACGGGCTGGTCTGCGAGACCCTGCTGACCGAGCCGCTGTACGTCGCAGTGCCCGCGGGTGACCACCTGGCGGCGCGCACCGCCGTGGCGCTGCGCGAACTCGAGGGGCTGCCGCTGGTGCTGTTTCCCACCGGCTCGCGCCCGAGCTTCATCGACCGGGTGCAGGAGATGTGCCGCGCCGCCGGCTTCACGCCCCGCGTGGCGCAGGAGGTGGGCGATGTGGTGCACGCCATCGCGCTGGTGGCCACCGGCTTCGGCATCTGCCTGGTGCCGCACTCGGCCACCGCGCTGGCGGTGCCCGGGGTGACCTATCGGCCGCTGCATCACCCGACGCACTCGCACGTCGATCTGTGCTGCATCTACCGGGCCGACGACGACTCCGAGATCCTGCAGGCCCTGCTGCGCTCGATGCGCGAGACGGCGCCCAGCCTCGAACTGCCCTGATCCGGCGCGCGCCGCCGCAGGTCACCGCGCCGCAGGCGCGCGGCGGTCAGTCCCTTTGCAGCCCCCTCCCCCAACCGGTCAGCGCCTTTGCAGCGCCGCCGCCTTTCCGGCTGGGGCGCCCTGCGCCATTCGTGAAAGTTCGTGACAAAACAAGGACTTGGCACGGCATCTAGGGATTTCCCCAGGGCGTGAAAAAGTGGGCACGCGAATTGAACTCCATCGGTCTACGCCCGCCCCGCAGGACCCGCGCCCCCGACGCGCCTGCACCGACAACCCCAAGTTCCCCCGGACCCGAGGAGACCGAACGATGGAAACGTTTTACGAGGTGATGCGACGCCAGGGCATCTCGCGCCGCAGCCTCCTGAAGTACAGCTCACTGACCGCGACCTCGCTCGGACTCGGCCCGGCCTTCGTGCCGCAGATCGTGCACGCGATGGAGACCAAGCCGCGCACCCCGGTGCTGTGGCTGCACGGTCTGGAGTGCACCTGCTGCTCGGAATCCTTCATCCGCTCGGCGCACCCGCTGGCCAAGGACGTGGTGCTGTCGATGATCTCGCTGGACTACGACGACACGCTGATGGCGTCGGCCGGCCACCAGGCCGAGGCGATCCTCGACGAGATCATCACCAAGTACAAGGGCAACTACATCCTGGCCGTCGAGGGCAACCCGCCGCTCAACGAGGACGGGATGTTCTGCATCCAGTCGGGCAAGCCCTTCATCGAGAAGCTCAAGCGCGTGGCCAAGGACTGCAAGGCCATCATCGCCTGGGGATCGTGCGCCTCCTGGGGCTGCGTGCAGGCCGCCAAGCCGAACCCGACGCGCGCCACGCCGATCGACAAGGTGATCACCGACAAGCCCATCATCAAGGTGCCCGGCTGCCCGCCGATCGCCGAGGTGATGACCGGCGTGATCACCTACATGCTGACCTTCGACAAATTCCCGGAGCTGGACCGTCAGGGCCGCCCGAAGATGTTCTACAGCCAGCGCATCCACGACAAGTGCTACCGCCGGCCGCACTTCGACGCGGGCCAGTTCGTCGAGAGCTTCGACGACGAGTTCGCCAAGAAGGGCTACTGCCTCTACAAGGTCGGCTGCAAGGGCCCGACCACCTACAACGCCTGCTCCACGGTGATGTGGAACGAGGGCACGAGCTTCCCGATCAAGGCCGGCCACGGCTGCATCGGCTGCTCGGAAGACGGTTTCTGGGACAAGGGCTCGTTCTACAACCGCCTGACGGACATCCACCAGTTCGGCATCGAGGCCAACGCGGACAAGGTCGGCGGCACGCTGGCTGGCGTCGTGGGTGCAGGCGTCGCCGCGCACGCGGCGGTCTCCGCCATCAAGCGCGCGGCCACCAAGCCGACGCAGGACACCACGGGTCAATGATCCGCCCAACCACCCCGGAACACTGAGGAATCATCCCCATGGGCGCTATTGAAACCCAAGGCTTCAAGCTCGACGACAGCGGACGGCGCATCGTCGTCGACCCGGTCACCCGCATCGAAGGCCACATGCGCTGCGAGGTGAACGTCGACAGCAACAACGTCATCCGCAACGCCGTGTCCACCGGCACGATGTGGCGCGGCCTCGAAGTGATCCTGAAGGGCCGCGATCCGCGCGACGCCTGGGCCTTCGTCGAACGCATCTGCGGCGTGTGCACCGGCACGCACGCGCTGACCTCGGTGCGCGCGGTCGAGGACGCGCTGGGCATCAAGATCCCGAAGAACGCCCACCTGCTGCGCGAGCTGTTCAACAAGACGCTGCAGGTGCACGACCACGCGGTGCACTTCTACCACCTGCACGCACTCGACTGGGTGGACGTGGTCAGCGCGCTGAAGGCCGACCCGAAGAAGACCAGCGAGCTGCAGCAGCTGGTGTCCCCCAGCCACCCGCTGAGCTCGCCGGGCTACTTCCGCGACGTGCAGAACCGGCTGAAGAAGTTCGTCGAGGCGGGCCAGCTCGGCCCCTTCATGAACGGCTACTGGGGCAACAAGGCCTACGTGCTGCCGGCGGAGGCCAACCTGATGGCCGTCACCCACTACCTGGAGGCGCTGGACCTGCAGAAGGAATGGGTGAAGGTGCACACCATCATCGGGGGCAAGAACCCGCACCCGAACTTCCTGGTCGGTGGCATGCCCTGCGCGATCAACCTCGACGGCAATGGCGCCGCCGGGGCGCCGATCAACATGGAGCGGCTGAACTTCATCAAGGCTCGCATCGATGAGATGAACGAGTTCGTGAAGAACGTCTACCTGCCCGACGTGCTGGCCATCGGCACGATCTACAAGCAGGCCGGCTGGCTGCACGGCGGCGGCCTCGCGGCCACCAACGTGCTGGACTACGGCGAGTTCGCCAAGGTCAACTACGACAAGTCCACCGACCAGCTGCCCGGCGGCGCGATCATCAACGGCAACTGGGACGAGGTGCTGCCGGTCGACCCGCGCGACCCGGAGCAGGTGCAGGAGTTCGTGACCCACAGCTGGTACAAGTACGCCGACGAGACCAAGGGCCTGCACCCCTGGGACGGCGTGACCGAGCCGAACTACAAGCCCGAGGGCCCGAAGTTCAAGGGCACGCGCACCGCCATCCAGCAGGTCGACGAGAGCGCCAAGTACTCGTGGATCAAGGCGCCGCGCTGGCGCGGCCACGCGATGGAAGTGGGCCCGCTGCCGCGCTACATCCTCGCCTACGCGCACGCCAAGAAGGGCAACAAGTACGCCCAGCGCCCGAAGGAGCAGCTGGAGTTCTCCGCCCAGATGATCAACAGCGCCATCCCGAAGGCGCTGGGCCTGCCCGAGACGCAGTACACGCTCAAGCAGATGCTGCCTTCGACCATCGGCCGCACGCTGGCGCGCTGCCTGGAGGCCGAGTACTGCGCCGAGATGATGGTGGAGGACTACAAGGAGCTGGTCGCCAACATCAAGGCCGGCGACCTCGCCACCGCCAACGTCGACAAGTGGGACCCGGCCTCCTGGCCGAAGGAAGCCAAGGGCGTGGGCTGCACCGCCGCACCCCGCGGCGGCCTGGCGCACTGGATCCGGATCAAGGACGGCAAGATCGAGAACTACCAGTGCGTGGTGCCCACGACCTGGAACGGCTCGCCGCGCGACAGCAAGGGCCAGATCGGCGCCTTCGAGGCCTCGCTGATGAACACACCGATGGCCAACCCGGAGCAACCGCTGGAGATCCTGCGCACGCTGCACAGCTTCGACCCCTGCCTGGCCTGTTCCACCCACGTGATGAGCCCAGACGGGCACGAGCTGACCACCGTCAAGGTGCGTTGATGCGTGCAGGCCGCGGCCCCGCCGCTCCCTGGCCGGGGCGCGGGGGCCGGGGCCGTCCGTGGCAGACCCTCACGAGGAGACCGACATGAGCACAAGCTCCACACAGAAGCTGGCCGATGCCACCGGCATCGACACCGCCGCCGTCGAGCACGGCAGCACGACCAAGTCCGTGTACGTCTACGAGGCCCCGGTGCGCCTGTGGCACTGGGTGAACGCGCTGGCGATCACGGTGCTGGCCGTCACCGGCTACTTCATCGGCTCGCCGCTGCCCACGCAGCCCGGCGAGGCCAGCGCGAACTACCTGATGGGCTACATCCGCTTCGCCCACTTCGCCGCCGGCTACACGCTGGCGGTGGGGCTGATCGGGCGGATCTACTGGGCCTTCGTGGGCAACCACCACGCCCGGGAGCTGTTCACGCTGCCGATCCTCACCCCCGCCTACTGGCGCGAGGTGATCATCATGCTGAAGTGGTACGCCTTCCTGATCCCGCAACCGAGTCAGTACGTCGGCCACAACCCGATGGCCCGCCTGGCGATGTTCTTCGGCTACTTCCTGTTCTCGATCTTCATGGTCTTCACCGGCTTCGCCCTCTACGGCGAAGGCGCGCAGGCCGGGTCGTGGCAGGAGCGGCTGTTCGGCTGGGTGATCCCGCTGTTCGGCCAGAGCCAGGACGTCCACACCTGGCACCACCTGGGCATGTGGGGCATGGTGATCTTCGTGACGCTGCACGTCTACGCCGCGATCCGCGAGGACATCATGGGCCGCCAGAGCATCGTCTCCACGATGATCTCCGGCTATCGCACCTTCAAGAAGTAAGCCCACCCGACGGCCGGAGGTCACCCCATGGGACGTGCACAACGCAGCGACGCCATCGCCTGGCTGCGCGCCCCGCGGGGGGTGCCGCTGCGCCGCCCCATCCACCCCGGCCGCCTGCTCGACCACCTGGTGCTCGCGCCCCTGGCGATCAACCAGAGCGCGGCGGCGCGGCTGCTGGGCATCTCGCGCCGGCGCGTCAACGAGCTGGTGCAGGGCCAGCGGGCGATGTCGCCGGACACCGCGATCCGCTGCGCCCTGGCCTTCGGCATCGACGCCGGCTTCTGGCTTGAGCAGCAGGCCCGCTTCGACAGCTGGCAGCACTGGCAGACGCTGCGCCGCAGCCTCGCTGCCGCTGCGACCGCTGCCAAGGCGCCCCGGCCGGCCGAGCCGGCGGCGCACACGCTGCCGCGCACGCCCCAGTCGCTGAGGCGCCCGGCCGTGCTGGCCGCCTAACCGCCCCGCTACGGCCCGGGCCGACCCCGCCGGTCGGCCCCTTCCGTCTCCTTTCTTCCCGCCCTTTTCGAACGCAGCCACCATGACGTCCCACACGCCCGAAAGCACCTGTCACCCCACCCGTGACACCCTGCTGTACGACGACGAAAACGCCCTCGTCGTGCTCGGCATCGGCAACGTGCTCTGGGCCGACGAGGGCTTCGGCGTGCGCTGCGTCGAGGCCCTGCAGCAGCGCTGGGACCTGGCCCCGCACGTGCGCCTGATCGACGGCGGCACCCAGGGCCTGTACCTGATCCAGCACGTCCAGGCCGCCAAGAAACTCATCATCTTCGACGCGGTGGACTACGGCCTGCCGCCCGGCACACTCAAGGTGGTCGAGAACGACGAGGTGCCCAAGTTCCTCGGCGCCAAGAAGATGAGCCTGCACCAGACCGGCTTCCAGGAGGTGCTGATGCTCGCGCAGCTCACCGGCGACTACCCCGAGGAGGTGCTGCTGATCGGCTGCCAGCCCGAGGAGCTGGAGGACTACGGCGGCAGCCTGCGCGAGAGCGTCAAGCGGGCGATGGAGGACGCACTGGCCCTGGGCGTCGAGCGCCTGCGCGCCTGGGGCGGTCAGCCGCGCCCCCGCCAGGCCCCGCTGGACGGCAGCGAGGTCGTCACCCTGCCCACCCTGGGCCTGGCCGCCTACGAATCGGGCCGGCCCGACGCCGGTCTGGCCTGCCGCGTCGGCGACGAGCGCTTCCTGATGACGCTGCCCGGCGTGGCGGGCTGAGGAGCGCACGCCATGTGCATCGGCATCCCCATGCAGGTCCTCGAGGTCCAGCCCGGCCACGCCCTGGTCGAGGGCCGGGGCGAGGTCCGCCGCGTCAACACCGCCCTGGTCGGCGAGCCGGCGCGGGGCGACTGGCTGCTGGTCTTCCTCGACGGCGCCCGCGAGGCGCTGACGCCCGAGCGCGCCGCCGAAGTCAGCGCCACGCTCGACCTGCTCGACGCCGCGATGGCGGGCGAGCACCACGCCGCGGCCCACGCGGCCGCTTCCTTCGACCTGCCCTCGGCGATGAGCGCCGAGCAGCTCGCTGCCCTGACCGGATCGCCCCTGCGGTCCTGACCCTGTCCCAACTGAAAGCCCGACGATGAGCTTCGACACCGCCCATCCCCTGCAGCAGCGCCTGGTCCAGCAGTTCGGCGCGCAGTGGATCACCCCCGACACGCTGGACGCCTTCCTGGCCCAGCCAGGCGACCGCGTGCTGCTGCTTGGAGGCGACCCGGTGCGCTTCCCCGAGGCGCTGGACGTCGCCGTCGTGCTGCCCGAGCTGCAGGCCGCCCACCCCGGGCGCTTCGCCGTCGGCGTGGTCGACCGCGAGCACGAGGACGCCATCGCCCGCCGCTTCGGCTGCAACCGCTGGCCCTCGCTGGTCTTCCTGCGCGACGGCGCCTACGTCACCACCCTGTCGGGCATGCACGACTGGACCGACTACGTCGCCAAGGTCGGCGAGGCGCTGGACGCCCCCGTCGGCCGCGCGCCGACCATCGGCATCCCGCTGGTGTCGGCCACCGCCGGCACCGCCTCGGCCTGCCACTGACTCCCCGAATTGCCCGTTGAGGACCCTGTGATGAACCTGCCCTTCGACAGCAGCAAACCCTTCCCCATCCCCGTGGTCGCGCTCGGCGCCGGCAGCCAGACCGAGGACGAAGGCCTGGAGTACCTGAGCATGCCCTCGGGCATGGCCACCTACCACCCGCCCAGCCTGCCCGAGCCGGAGGCCTTCGCCGGCCACGGCGCGGCGGTGGCGGCGCTGCACGAGGTGCTGGCGCGGCTGCAGCGCCTCCTGGCGGGGGAGACGGGCGAGGCCGTGGCGCCCGTCAGCCTGGCCGGCCTGGGCGCCGAGGACCTGGCGCTGATCCACCAGGTGCTCGGCGAGGGCGAGGTCAGTGCCCAGGTGCTGGCCGAGCCCGGCCGCGCCGGCGACGTCTCGGGCGTGCCGCGCGTGCAGATCCAGGAGTCGGTGTTCGCCGGCGTCTGGCGCGTGATCGAGCGCTGCGACGACGGCTCGGTGCGCGACCACATCGAGGTCGGCCCCGTGCCCGCGGTGCTGCGCCAGGCCGCCCGCGAGGACGCCCGCGCGCCGCGCCCGGCGCTCTCGCCGCTGCCGCCGGGCGTGCTGAACGCCCCGGCCATCGTCGCCGAACTGGCCGACCACCGCCTGCACTGGCGCGCCGGTGCCACCGCCGAGGTCGTCAACCTGACGCTGCTGCCGGTGTCGCCGGAGGACATCGCCTACATCGACCACATCATCGGCACCGGGCGCGTCGTCATCCTCTCGCGTGGCTACGGCAACTGCCGCATCACCAACGCCGCGGTGGACCACACCTGGCGCGTCGTCTACTACAACTCGCAGGACGTGGTGATCCTCAACTCGGTCGAGGTCGTCGACCTGCCCGAGGTGGCCTGCGCCGCGACGGAAGACCTGGCCGACTCGGCCGAGCGCTTGGTCGAAGTGCTGCAATGGGTGGAACAGGGATGAGCGGCTTCGAAGGCAGCTACCTGGGCGACGCGTCGAAGCTGGCGCCCGAGACGAAGCTGGAGTGCAAGATCTGCTGGTTCGTCTACGACCCGGCCGAGGGCGACCCGGTCTGGCAGATCGACCCCGGCACGCCCTTCGCCGCGCTGCCGGCGCACTGGCGCTGCCCGCGCTGCGACGGCGCCGCGGACCAGTTCATGATCGTGGCCGATTGAGGCAGCGCCCGTGATGGCCATGTTGAACGACCGCATCGAGCTGCTGGAGCGCAGCTTCCGCCACATCGCCAACACCCGCATGGCCGGGGTGCCGGTGCTGCACGCGGCGCTGCAGGTGCGCGCGGTGGGCTTTGCGCCGCTGCCCGATGCGCCGGGCTGGCTCTGCGGCGTGCTGGTGACGCCCTGGTTCATGAACCTGCTGCGCCTGCCGCTGGAACCGCTGGCCGACGTCACCGCTGCCGCCGCCGCGGGCTGCCTGGACGTGGGCCGGGATGCGACGCGGGAGATCGGCGGCCAGCCGCTGCACTTCGTCGGCGCGCACGAGGACCGGCTGGGCCACTACGAGCAGTGCTCGCTGTTCTCGCCGATGTTCCACTTCGCCGACCAGGCCGCCGCGGTGGCCACCGCGGCCGAGGTGATGAAGCTGCTGCGCCATCCGCCGGCCGCTGTGCCCACCGCAGCGGCCGCCCCTATCAATGCCGCGGCGACCCCATCGCCCGCGCCAGCCCCCAAGGCCGCAGCGGCCCGCGCGCCCGAGGCCAACGAGCCCCGTCCCGCGCGGCGCGGCTTCCTCTTCGGCCGCGGCACGCCCGCCACGCCGGGACGCTGATCCAGCACAGCCGCCTGCCACAGACGCCCGCTCCACAATCCCCTCATGGCCTCCGCCACGCCCACGCCCAAGCCCCCCTCGCCCGCCGATCTGGCCGGCGCGGTGCGCCTGCGCGCCTTCGGGCCGCTGCCGACGATTGCCAGCAGCCGGCCGGAGCTGGTGCCGCGCCTGGCCCCGGGCAAGGCGGCCGATGCGCTGCCCGACCTGCTCGCCGCGCTGCACAGCCTGTGCGCCCAGGCCCACCGCCTGACCGCCCGCCGCGCCGTGACCG
>Ga0228698_1000453_pt1 | contig 32478 bp, 24 predicted proteins | sample McNCre117_Aug_MG_FD_178015 | JGI IMG/M metagenome (GOLD analysis project Ga0228698, IMG submission 178015) | Freshwater microbial communities from McNutts Creek, Athens, Georgia, United States - 1-17_Aug_MG | ecosystem: Environmental > Aquatic > Freshwater > Creek | place: USA: Georgia...
AGTCGCAAGGCGTGGCCGCCACGGTCAAGCACTTCGTTGGCAATGAGAGCGAATTCCAGCGCACCACCATCAGCTCGGACATCCCCGAACGGGCCCTGCGCGAGCTGTACCTGGTGCCATTCGAGCAGGCCGTCAAGCAGGCCGGCGTGATGGCCGTGATGACTGGCTACAACCGCCTCAACGGGCGTTACGCCGCCGACCACCAAGGCCTGCTGCAGGGCCTGCTGCGTGAGGAATGGGGCTTCGACGGCCTGGTGATGACCGACTGGCTGGCCCGCCATGACACCGCCGACAGCGTGCTGGCCGGTGCCGATCTGGAGATGCCCGGCCCCACCCGCCAGCGCGGCGCGGCCCTGGTTCAGGCCGTGCGTCAGGGGCAGGTGCCGGCCGAGGCGGTACAGGCCTGTGCTCGCCGCGTGCTCCAGCTGGTGCAGCGTGTGGGCGGCCACCTGGACGTCGGTGCCACGCGCCCGGCCGAGCGCAGCGACGAGCTGCCTTCCCATCGACAGCTGATCCGGCGCGCCGGTGCCGCCGGCATGGTGTTGCTGAAGAACCAGACCCCGGCGGGCGGTGAGGTTCCCCTGCTGCCGCTGGCGCTGCGGCCAGGGCAGCGGGTGGCGGTGCTGGGCCGGCCGGCGCAGCTGGCGCAGATCATGGGCGGCGGCAGCGCCACGGTGAACGCGCACCGCCGCACCGCACCGTTGGAGGCGCTGGCGCGGGCCTGGCCCGGCTGCCGCTTCGACCATGCAGCCGGTGCAGACCTGCACCGCTGGCTGCCGGTGCTTCAGGCTTCCCTGGACATTGCCTTTTACGACGGCCCGGCGTGGCAAGGGCCGGTGGTGCACCGCGCCTCCAGCCCCAGCGGCGAGCAGATGTGGTTTGACGCGCTGCCGCCGGTGCTGGAACGCGGCGCCTTCTCGGCACGCGGCCGGGCGAGCCTGGTGCCCGCCGAAAGTGGGCTGCACCAGCTGTCGCTGATCAGCGCCGGCCTCAGCCGACTGTACCTGGACGATGTGCTGGTGGTCGATGCCTGGTCGGGCTGGCAGCGGGGCGAGACCTATTTCGGCTTCGGCTGCAACGAGGTTCGTGCCGAGGTGACCTTGCAGGCGGGCCGCGTTTACGAGCTGACGGTGGAATTCAGCGCGGTCACACCCGAGCCCATCCCGCGCCATGCGGTGCGTATCGGCTGCCACCGCCCGCTGGGCGAGGCCGATCTGGCGCAGGCCGAGGCGCTGGCTGCTCAGGCCGACCTGGCGCTGGTGTTCGTGGGTCTGAACGGCGAGTGGGACTGCGAGGCCCTGGACCGCAGCACGCTCGCACTGCCGCACCATCAGGACGAGTTGGTGCGGCGGGTCGTGGCGGCCAACCCGTGCACAGTGGTGGTGTTGCAGACCGGTTCGCCCGTTCTGCTTCCCTGGCTGGCCCAGGTGCCGGCATTGTTGCAGGCCTGGTACCCTGGCCAGGAATGCGGCGACGCGGTGGCCGATGTGCTGGCCGGCTTGGCCGAGCCCGGCGGCCGGCTGCCGCAGACCTGGCCCGCCTCCCTTGACCAGGGCGTGGCCATGGCCGATGCGGCCCACTACCCTGGCGTCGGTGGCCATGTGGCCTATGCCGAGGGCGTGTTCATAGGCTACCGACACTTCCAGGCCAGCGCACAGGTGCCGGCCTTCCCCTTTGGCTATGGCCTGGGCTACACGCGTTTCAGCCTGCACGGCCTGTTGACCAGCCGCAACAGCTTCGGCCCGCACGACACCCTAATTGTGCGCGCCAAGGTGCGCAATGAGGGCCAGCGCGCGGGCTGGGCGGTGCCGCAGCTGTATGTGCACGATGTCTGCGCCACCGCGGCGCGGCCGCTGCAGGAGCTCAAGGGCTTTGACAAGCTGTGGCTGGCCCCGGGTGAGACGCGGGCGCTGCAGTTCGAGCTCGGCTTCCGCAGCTGGGCCTGGTGGAGCAGCTCCCAGGGCGGCTGGCTGGCCGAGGCCGGCGCGTTCGAACTGCGCCTGGGCTGGTCGGCGGACGACATCGTGCTGCGCACGGTGGTGACGCTGACCGAGGACCACCTACAGAGGTGCGCGGCCGCGGGGTGCCTAGCATGAGGCCGTGGGGTGGCGGCACGCCGGTGCCGCGTGCGGCCTGGCGGGTGGCGGTGCTGGCCGGGATGGCCTCCTACTTGGACGCTGGTGCCATCGTCACCAATGGCACGGTGCTGGTGCTCTACCAGGCGCGCTTCGGCCTCGGGGCGCGGCAGATCGGCGAGTTGTCGGCGCTGATGACCTCGCTGTTCGCCGTGGGCGCACTACTGGGCGGCTGGCTGGGCGACCGCTTTGGCCGGCGCTGCGTGTTCTCCACCACCATGCTCGGCCTGTTGCTGGGTACCTTGCTGCTGGCCTGGGCGCCAGGCCCGTGGGCGCTGTATGCGGGCACGGCTGTCGTGGGGCTGTGCATCGGTGCCGACATGCCGGTGTCCATGGCCATGATCGCCGAGGAAGCGCCACCCGGCGCCAAGGGCCGGCTGGTGGCCTTCTCGCACCTGCTGTGGATGGGCGGCATCATCGCGGTGCTCTTGCTGCAGGCTCTGCTGGGCGGGCTGGGCATGCTGGGGGGGCGGCTGATGTGGCTGCACCTCAGCGCGGTGTGCCTGGTGGTGTTGGTGCTGCGTGCGCGCCTGCCGGAATCACGCGCCTGGCAGGCGGCCAGCCGTAGCGCCGGGGCGCCCTCGGCCGGCCAGGCCCTGGCGCAGCTATTCAGCGCGCCCTGGCGCAAATCCTTGCTGGCGCTGGCCTGTTTCTATGCGCTGGTCAACCTGGCGGCCAACACCTCGGGTCAGTTCAAGACGCTGATCTTCACCTCGCTGGGCGGCTTCACCGTGTCGCAGACCGGCCTGCTGGGCCTGGCCCTGCTGGGCGTAGCCTTTGCCAGCACGCTGGGCTTCATGCGGCTGGTGGACGGGCCCCACCGCATGCGCTGGTTCGCACTGGGCGGCGTCCTGTACGCCGGTGCCCAGACCCTGCCGCTGCTACTGGGCTTCAACGGTGTCACGCTGGTGGCCTGCGCGCTGCTGTCCGGCGTGGGTGGCGCGGTAGCCGGTGAGCCGATGTGGAAGATCTGGAGCCAGGAGCTGTTTCCCACAATGTTGCGCGCCACGGCCCAGGGCCTGACCACCTTCGTCACTCGCATGGTGGCCGCGGCTGCCGCCCTGGTCACGCCTGCGCTGCTGCAGGCCGGGCCGGGCTATCTGTATGGCAGCTTCGCGCTGGCCATTGTGCTGACCACCGCGCTGGGGCTGGCGGTGATCGCCCGCCTGCCCAAGGCGGCCGCCTGAACTTCTTCAACCGTTGCGCCGCAGCGCGCTGCGCATGACCTTCAGGAACCGCGGATCGCCCACAGCGCCCACGTTGTAACGGGCCCAGCGCGATGGTGAGGTGCTGCTGAGGCAGAACACGCGGCCGGGCGCCAGCACCACCCGCTGGGGCAGCAGCTCCTGGGCCAGCGCCAGCGTGTCGTCCACACCTGGCAGGGCAGCCCACAGGTACAGCGATTGCGCGGTGCGGGCAAACACCTCGGCGCCCATGCTGGCAAACAGCGTGTGCGCCTGTTCAGTGGCACTGTTCAGCCGCTCGCGCAAGCGGTTCAGGTGTTTCTGGTAGTGGCCTTCCTGCAGGATAACGTCGATGGTTCGCTCGCAGTACTCCGAGCTGCTGACATGCACCAGCGCCTTGAGGTCGGCGATGTCGCTGGCCAGGTCGGCTCCGCAAGCGATATAGCCCACGCGCAGCGCGGCGGAAAACGACTTTGAGAAGCTCCCGATGTAGATCGTGCGCTCCAGCTGGTCCAGTGCGCTCAGCCGGGTGGCCGAGGTGGGCTTGAAGTCGGCCAGCGGATCATCCTCCACGAGCAGCAGGTTGTGCTTCTGGGCCAGCTGCAGCACGCGGACGGCTTTTGCCGGACTGATGTCCGAGCCGGTGGGGTTGTGGCCCACCGACTGTGTGAAGAACAGCCGCGGCTGGTGTTCGGCCAGCAACCTTTCCAGTGCCCCGAGATCAGGCCCGTCGGCCAGTCGCGGCACCCCCAGCATGCGGGCGCCGGCTAGCTTGAGCTTACCGAACAAGGGGTAGTAGCCTGGTTCGTCCACCAGCACCGGAGCGCCCGGGGGTACGAAGTAGCGCACCACCAGGTCCATCGCTGCGTTGGCCCCCTGGGTCAGCACGATCTGCCGCGGTTCGGCGCCAATGCCGATGTCTCCCAGCCGACGCACCAGGTGGTCGCGCAAGGGCGCGTAGCCGAACTGGTTGCCATAGCGGAACAGTGCGCCCAGCCCGGTGCGCGCCACCTTGTGGTGGTAGCGGTCTAGCCGGGCCTCCTGCAGCCATTCCACCGGCGGAAAGCCGTCGCCTACCGCCACCGCATCGGGCTGGGTCTTGAGCTGCTCGCGCATCAGCCATACGATGTCCATCGCCCGGCCCAGCGAGCCGGCCGCATCCTCGATCGGCCGGCTGCGCGGCACCGGCCGCACGTAGTAGCCCGAGCCGCGGCGTGGCTCCACCAGCTCGCGCGATACCAGCAGTTCCAGCGCAGCCACCACCGAGTTCTTCGAGTAACTGTGTCGTTGCGCCAGTTCGCGCAGCGAGGGCAGCTTGTCACCGGGCTTGAAGGCGCCGTCGTGGATCTGGCGTTCCAGGGAGTTGGCAAGTTGAACGGCGATGGACGCGGGGCGCGGGGTCATGGCACATAAGGGGGTTTGCAATCGGGCCGAAACTATCGCAGAGGCCGGGAGACCGGGCCGCTGCGGGGCCACTGTCCCTCAGAACTGTGCCTTTGGTCCTGGGTATGGTCTGCCTAGAGTGCCGTCCATCGCATGCATTCACCTAGGAGATCTTGTATGGCCACAGGCCGCGCCTTCCGAAAGTTGGTCGCTCCAGCCCGACCCCCCATGGGTACCCAACGCGGCGCATGCTGCGCTGACGGCTGCCGTTCGGGCGCCCGGCGATCCCTCCTGGGTGATGGGTTGCCCCATTGAAAGTGCGGTGATGTGCGCAGCGATGGTCAATCAGGCCAGCAGCCGGATCGCCATTTATTGTGGTGAAGCACAGCTCAAAGGCCCTGTTGGTAGCGGCCACTTGGCCGGCGCGTGCGCGCCGACCCCTGGATGAGGCACATCACCCTCCGCCACTGGCGCAGTTTCGAGGCTGCCGCGGCCTGCGGCAGCTTCTCGCGTGCCGCCGATGCACTTGCACTGACCCAGCCGGCGGTGTCGATGCAGATCGCCCAGATGGAAAAGGCGGTGGGCCGGCCGCTGTTCGACAAGAACGGTCGGCCGATGCGGTTGACCGCGGCCGGGCAGCTGATGCTGCGGCACGCGCGTGCGCTGTTGGCCGAGCAGCGTGCGGCCGAGGATGCCGTTGCCACGCTGGCCGGTCGGTTCAGCGGCCTGCTGCGCCTGGGCCTGGTAGCGCCAGCCAACTACTTTGTGCCGGCGCTGCTGCAAGCCTTCCGGCTGGACCACCCCGGCGTTCAGGTGCAGTTGCTCATGGATAAACGCGAGGCCTTGCTGACCCGGTTGCAGGACCAACGCCTCGATCTGGCGATCTGCGGCTACCCGCCCGGCGACACCGACTTGGAGGCACTGGCCTTCGCGCGCCACCCCCACCTGATGGTGGTACAGGGGCTGCATCCGCTGGCCGCGCACGGTGCCGTTGCCTGGGCAGACTTGGCCGGCGAGCCCGTCGTGCTGCGCGAGCATGGATCCGTGACCCGCCAGTTGATGGCCCATTTGCTGGAGGTGCACCGGCTGCGCCTGCCAGTGGCCGCTGAACTGCCGGGCAACGAATCGGTCAAGCAGGCGGTGATGGCAGGCCTGGGCCTGTCGCTGATGTCGGCCCATGCCATCCAGTTGGAACTGGAGGTGGCACGCTTGGCTGCGCTGCCGTTGCCCGACATACCGTTGCGCCTGGACTGGTGCCTGTTGTATCCACGCGATCAGCCGCTGAGCGAGGCCGCTCGCGGCATGCGTGAAATTCTGCTGCGCGACGGGCGGGCGCTGACAGCTTGCCGCCTGGACGCCGCACCGGCGCTGGTCGTGCCCACGAACCGCTGAGCGCAATGGTCGTTCCCTCAGACCTGGGCGCTGCGCGCCAAGGCGTGGGCCAGCGGCCTTCGGCCATTGCCCCACGCGAGTTGGCCCGCCAGGCTGCAAACCCGCGCCGCGACCGCGCTGCATCTTGGGACAAACTCAACATGCTCATGGGGTGGTCCGGGCGGGCACCTGAGGGTGGGCTCTGGCCCTCCGGCGGGCCTGCCAATCCCGGTAGTGAGTGGCCACCGCCGCACGCCATGCGGGATCGATACCGCCTAGGCGCTCGGTGCGCTGGCGCGATGGCTTGTCATGCCAGTGAGCCAGGCGCCAGGCACCCCGCGCCGTGCCTTCGGCCTCGTCCACGCTGCGGTACAGCTCGAGCTGTGGCAGCAGTGCGACCAGCACCTGAAGGGCGGTGGCGTTGTGTGCCATCGGGCCATCCACCACCACCGGTTCGCGGGCCTGCATCGACAGGATTAGGCTGGCGGTCATCAGTCCGAGGTAGAGGGCCGCCGCTGTTGCCCGGTCGGCCGGCTCAAGCTGGACACACCAGGCCTGCAAGGCAAGCGCCCCGCCGTCCAGCCAAAGTGCATCGGTCGGCTGGCTGCAGGCTGCGTCCGAGGCCTGGAAGCCGGGCAGGACCATCAGGCCACGCTGCAGCAGGGCGATCAGGCGCGTGGCAGCGGCCTCGTCAGGATTGGCTCCTGCACACAGCACACCCACGTCGCGTCCGCCCATGAATCGGGCCGTTGCCACACCTTGACCCTGAACCGACACGTTCGCGAGCTGGTTGTCCACGTCACGCCATTCGCCCGGCGGCGCGCCGGTGGACATCACCACAACCCAGGTGCCGCTGGACACGAGGGTGAGCGATGACCAGTGGTGCAGATGCGCTGCCAGGCATGCATTGCTGTCATGCACGCCCACGTGGACCACGGTGTCTGGCTGCAGCCCCAGGGCGGCTGCGCGTGCCGGGCGCACCGGTCCCAATTCATCCCATGCGTTGCGGAGCGGCGCAATGCGCTGGGCCCAGCCGCGGTCTCGGGCCCACCGGCTGAATCCGCGCGTGTGCGGTTGCCACAGCAGGGTGTGGCAACCCAGTGCGCTGACCTCGCTGGCTGCCTGCCCGCTGAGCCACCAGCTCCAGTACTGGGAATAGGGCAGCAAGGTGGCCGTCCTCGCCAGCGCCTGGGGATGGTTGCGCTCCAGCCAGTCCAGTTGTACGCCAATGTTCAGGCCCTGCGGCAGCAGCGGGCACAAGGTCTGGCTGAATGGATCGAGCTGGGCTGCCAGGGTGGGGTCGCGGGCGTCAAAGCCCGTCCATTCGTAGTCGGGTACCTCAAAGGCTAGCTCGGTGGAGGGCGGCTGTTGCAGACCGGCGATGGCTGCACCATGTGCGCTGACGATGACGCGCACCACCTGCGCTGCCAGTGTGCCCAGCGCCTGGAAGGCCTGCATCAGATGGCGGCCTGTATCGACCACGTCCAGCGCCAGATAGCCGCCTGCGCAGTTCTGGCTGCGGTGCGTCCAGCGCTGTGCCTGCAGTAGAGAACCGTCCCGGCTGAAGACCAGCAGACGGCCGTGGGTCTTGCCAAGGTCGATCACCGCGCACGCGTCGCGGCCAGCGATCCGCCCGGGCTGGGTTGCCGGCGGCCTGCCCGCGTTGTCAGACAATGCCGCCCCCTGCGCCAGCGCGGGGAGGGCGCTGCCCGGCCACGCGCTGGCGGTAGCCGCTGGCCCGGTAAAGCGCCAGTGGGTCGATGGCTGCGCCGGAATCCAGCCGCACCCGCTGCAGCAGCGGCTGCACATCGGTCTGGAAGGCGCGCTGCAGAAGCTGGGTGGCGGCCAGCGCGTCGTTTGCCTGCTGCGCGGCATCGAGTGCGGCGCGGTCCACCAGGAGAGCCTGTGCGTAACTGCGCTGCACCTGCACCGCGCTGCCGATCAGGCTCTCGATCGGATCGGTCACGTTGTGGCTCTGGTCCAGCATGTAGGCCGGATCAAAGGGCACGCCTTCGCGGGCAGCGGCCACCAGCTCGTTGAACACCAGGAACAGGCGGTACGGCGACACGCTACCGGCGTCCAGGTCGTCGTCGCCGTACTTGCTGTCGTTGAAGTGGAAGCCAGCCAGCTTGCCCGCTGCGATCAATCGGGCCACGATCAGCTCGATATTGACATTGGGTGCGTGGTGGCCCAGGTCCACCAGACACTGTGCCTTGGGGCCCAGCGTCTGGGCGGCCAGCAGGCTGCTGCCCCAGTCCTGAATCACCGTGGCGTAAAACGCCGGTTCGCAGATCTTGTGCTCGAGCATCATGCGCCAGTCATCTGGCAGCGCGGCGTAAATCTGCCGGGTGCTGTCCAGGTAGCGGTCAAAGGCGCGGCGGAAGTGCTGCTGGCCGGGGAAGTTGCTGCCGTCACCCACCCACACCGTCAGCGCCTTGCTATCCAGTCTGGTGCCAACGTCGATGCATTCGAGGTTGTGTGCCACTGCCTGCGCGCGGGTTGCCGGGTCGGTGTGGGTCAGGCTGCCGAACTTGTAGCTGTGAGCCTGGCCGGGCTGGTCACTGAAGGTGTTGGAATTGATCGCGTCGAATCCCAACCCGTAGGCCCGTGCCTGGCCCTTCAGCTCGGTCCAGTCGCTGCAGCTGTCCCAGGGGATGTGCAGGCTGACGGTGGGCGTGGTAGCGCAGAGCTGTTGGATCACGGCGCAGTCCTGCAGCTTATCGAACACATCGCGCGGCTCCCCGGGGCCAGGGAAGCGGGCAAAACGTGTGCCGCCAGTGCCCACGCCCCAGCTGGGAATGGCCACGCTGAAGGCGGCCACCTGGGCACGCACGGCCTCGACGTCCAGGCCGCGCCGGTACAACTGCTCGCCCAGGTGTTCGTAGTCGTGGCGCACATGGTGCAGATGGGGTTCGTTGTGGGCCTCGATCAGGCCGCGGTCGATCACGCTCATGGGGCTGTTTCCTCGTGTCGTGATTTCAACGTGTGAAGGCAGCGAGGTTGCCGGCGTCCACGTTCAGGATGTTGCCTGTGCACTTACCGCTCAGGTGTTCGGCGGCAAAGAAGTAGGCACCTTCGGCAATGTCCTCGGGCAGCACGCTGCGCTTGAGCATGCTGCGGTCACGGTAGAAGGTCTCGAGCTCAGCCTCATCGATTTTGTTGGCCGCAGCGCGTTCCTCGCTCCACTTTCCCGTCCAGATCTTGCTGCCGCGGATCACCGCATCGGGGTTCACCACGTTGCTGCGGATGCCCAGCGGAGCGCCTTCCAGTGCAAAGCTGCGGCTGAGCTGGATCTCGGCGGCCTTGGCCGCGCAGTAGGCTGTGGCCTGATTGCTGGCCACCATGCCGTTCTTGCTGGCGATCACCACGATGCTGCCACCGGTGTCTTGCGCCTTCATCTGGCGGAAGGCCTCGCGGCCCGCCAAGAAGTAGCCAGTGGCCAGGATGCTCTGGTTGTGGTGCCACAGCGCCAGGCTGGTGTCTTCCAGCGGCGCGGCGCTGGCAATGCCGGCATTACTGACCAGGATGTCCACACCGCCAAAGGCAATCGCCGTCTGCCCGAAGGCGTGGATCACGCTGGCCTCGTCGGTCACGTCGCAGTGCACGCCGCGCACAAAATCATGGCCATCGGCCTTACCCAGCTCGGCCACGGCCGCGTCCAGCGCTTGCTGGTCGATGTCGGCTATCACCACGCACGCACCCTCGGCCAGGTAGCGTTTGGCGATGGCCTGGCCGATACCGCCGGCGCCGCCGGTCACCAGCGCCACCTTGCCCACCAGCGGCTTTGGCTTCGGCATGCGCTGCAGCTTGGCCTCTTCCAGCAGCCAATACTCAATGTCGAAGGCCTCCTGTTCGGGCAGTCCGATGTAGCGGTCCACCGCATTGGCTTCGCGCATCACATTGATGGCGTTGACATAGAACTCGCCGGCGATGCGGGCCGTGGCCTTGTCTGCGGCCACGGTCACCATGCCGATTCGCGGCAGCAGCAGCACAACCGGATTGGCATCACGCAGCGCGGGGCTGTTGGGGCGCTTACAGCGTTCGTAGTAAGCGGCGTAGTCGACGCGATAGGCGGCCAGCAGTTCGTCCAGCCGGGTTTTCAGTGCCGCGCCTTCCAGGCGCCACACCGCCTCGTCGATGACCAGCGGGCGGATCTTGGTGCGTAGGAAGTGGTCGGGGCAGCTGGTGCCCCGGGCGGCCAGCGGTACCAGGTCCTTGGCGTTGACGAATTCCATCACCTCGGGTGAGGTGTTCACATGCAGCAGCTTCGGCTTGCCGGCCGCGGCCACGCCACGGATGACGGGCAGCACGCGGGCCAGCACGGCGTCGCGTTCCCCCTCAGCCAGGCTCTGTACCGCAGCGCCGCCAAAGGCCTCCTCGCCCTTGGCTGAGCGCGTCTGCGCCAGCCAGGTCTGCGCGCGCTCGATAAGGTCCACGGTGTTTTCGTAGCAGCTTTGCGCGGTATCGCCCCAGCTGAACAGGCCGTGGCCACCCAGCACGATGCCGCGCAGGCCAGGGTGGGCGGCGTTGTAGGCCTTCAGCCGCTGGCCCAGCTCGTAGCCGGGGCGCATCCACGGCATCCAGCCCACAGTGCCTTCAAACAGCTGCTGTGTGATGGCTTCGCTGTTGGCCATGGCGGCAATTGCGATCACGGCATCGGGGTGCATGTGATCCACATGCGCACTGGGTAGGCAGCTGTGCAGCGGTGTGTCGATTGACGCCGTACGGCTATTGAGGTTGAAGGTGCAGTGGGGCAGGTAGCCCACCATCTCGTCCTCATGGGCCAAGCCGCGGTACAGGCCTTGGAGTGCGTGCAGCTTGTCGAGGTACAGCGTGGCGAAGCCGTCGAGCTTCATCGATCCGATGTCGCCGCCAGAGCCTTTGACCCACAGCACGTCCACCGGCTGCCCGGTCAGCGGGTCCTTCTGCCGGATCTTGGCCGAGGTATTGCCGCCTCCGTAGTTGGTGATGCGAAGGTCGGAGCCAAGCAGGTTGCTGCGGTACAGCAGCAAGCCGGGTTCATCCAGGGTGGCGGCGTGCTCGGTGTTCCAACGGGGGAAGGGGCGCGGGGCGGTCATGGTAACGATAGAAAGGTGAGGGGTTGGACTTCTCGGCGGGTGGCCTGGCTGGCAGGCGCGCCGACTCTAGGTTTCCACGGCCCGAACCACAACACAGCTGCGCTTATGCCGCCCGTAAGCGCATCGCATGGTGCGTTCCGGCGCTCGGGTAGAAGCCCCATCACCCGTTGCCGGGGAGCGCTGCAGCGCTGCTTGCTTGGGGCAAATACTGATTTGCGACTTTGCTTTTGGGTTCAAGCACAGCGGCGCCAGTACCTGGCAGTGGCGGCGTTGATGGCAATCCGGGCGTCTGGCGAAGCCATCCTGCATGTCGGGTTCCTTCTATCCCAACGGGTCGACTCTCGCTGTCCTGCCCGACTGTATCTAGCAGGACTGGCTTAGCGTTTCTAGAGTGCTTTCCATCTCAAAGCACTCTTTAGGAACATTCGCATGGCCGCAGACTCACGACTCCCCAACTTTCGCGCCCTGAGTCCGGCTCAGCGACTGGCGCACATCGTCGGTGCGGCCAGCCTGACGGCGGAGGAGGCGGCGCTGATCCGTCAACCTGGCGCCCTCGCGATCGAGCGTGCCGATGGCATGGTCGAGAACGTCATCGGCACGTTCGAGTTGCCTCTCGGCATCGGCGGCAATTTCCAGATCAACGGCCGTGATGTGCTGGTCCCGATGGTCGTCGAGGAGCCATCGGTGGTTGCTGCTGCGTCTTTCATGGCCAAACTGGCACGCGAGTGCGGTGGCTTCCAGACTTCGAGCACCGGACCGCTGATGCGGGCGCAGGTGCAGGTGCTCGGCATCACCGATCCCCATGGTGCGCGTCAAGCCTTGCTGAAACACCGGGAGGAGATCCTCGAACTAGCGAACAGCCGGGACAAGATCCTCATCGGCTTGGGTGGCGGATGCAAGGACATCGAAGTCCATGTGTTCTCCGAAACGCCGCGCGGTCCGATGATCGTGATGCACCTGATTGTCGACGTCCGCGACGCCATGGGGGCCAATACCGTCAACACGATGGCAGAGGCCGTCTCGTCACTGGTCGAGAGGATCACAGGCGGCTCCGTTCGCCTGCGCATCTTGTCCAATCTCGCTGACCTGCGCCTGGCACGCGCCCGGGTTCGACTGCCGGCTGACGTGCTGAAGACCAAGGAGCGCAGCGGTGCGGAGATCGTAGAGGGCGTCATCGACGCCTATACATTCGCGGCGATCGATCCTTACCGGGCCGCCACCCACAATAAGGGGATCATGAATGGTATTGATCCGGTGATCGTTGCCACCGGAAACGATTGGCGCGCAGTAGAAGCCGGCGCGCACGCCTATGCGTGTCGCAATGGCCGCTACACGTCTCTGACGCACTGGGAAAAGGACGCCACCGGTTCTCTAGTCGGCACGATCGAGATGCCGATGCCCGTCGGCCTGGTCGGCGGTGCCACCAAGACACACCCATTGGCGCGCCTTGCGCTGAAGATTCTGGACGTCAAGTCCGCTCAGGAGCTCGGTGAGGTCGCCGTTGCGGTCGGCCTTGCGCAGAACCTAGGAGCATTGCGAGCATTGGCGACCGAAGGCATCCAGCGTGGCCACATGGCACTCCATGCGCGAAACATCGCCCTTGTCGCCGGGGCCGTGGGCGGCGAGATAGAGGCCGTCGCCAAGCGCATGGCCGGCGAGATGGACGTGCGCACCGACCGTGCCGTCGCGCTGCTGAAGGATCTGCGCGGCCACTGATGGCTTGCCAGGGTGCCGGGGTTCCCGCTCCGGCATGAGTCCATCACCCCCCCCAAAGGAGACAACCAATGATCCGTCAACTGATTCCCAAGCTGACCCGAGCGGTGATCGCCGCTGCGGCGTTCACGTCCTTCGCATCCTCATCCGTCCTGGCGCAGGACATTCGGATTGGGTTCAACGCAGATCAATCCGGCACCGGTGCAGCCGAGCTCGGCGTCGCTGCACGCCATGGGTTCGATTTGGCCATCGAGGACCTGAACAAGGGCGGTGGGGTTCTCGGGAAGAGGGTTGTCGGCATTGTTCGCGATGACACCGGCCAGCCGCCGAAGTCGATCCAGAACATGGCCGAGCTGATCGACAGTGAGAAAGTTGTCGCCGTCATCGGACCCACCAACTCGGGCAATGCGCTGGCGTGGCTTCACATTCCACAGCAAAAGAAAATTCCGGTGATTGTCCCGGTCGCCACTGCGACCGACATCACGAAGCGCTACGCAGGCGAGCCGCAGAACTTCATCTATCGCGTGTCCATGGTTGACCGCGAGCAGGTCGCGCTGCTCGTCGCTTACGCGGTCAAGGCCAGCAAGGGTCAGAAGATCGCCTTCATCGCCGACTCCACCGGCTTCGGTCAGCAAGGCGTCAAGGACCTGACCGAGGTGCTATCCCTTCACGGTGGCAAGCCTGTCGCGGTTGAGAAGTTTGGCGCCAAGGACACCGACATGACCTCGCAGTTGGCGAAGATCCGCGACGCTGGCGCGGACACGGTGATCGTCTACGGCCTGGCCGACGCGAATGCCCAGCTGCTGCGCAGCATGGAGAAGATCAACTACCTGCCGCTCACCTTGGGGACCTGGGGAAACATGAGCACTCCGCTGCTGAATACCGCAGGCAGGAAGCTGGCCGAGCACATCATCTTCGCGACGTCCACAGCGGAGGACAGCAACCCGCGTGCAGTCGCCCTGGCCGCGCGCGTGCGTGAGCGCTATCCGCAGATGCCGACCTTCGTGGCGGCAGCGCAGTCCTATGACTCCGTGATGCTCTGGGCCGCGGCAGCGAGGAAGGCCGGCGCGGTGGACGGCGAGAAGGTGGCAGCGACGCTCGAAAACAGCCTGCCCGACACCCAGGGTGTGGTGAAGCTGTACAAGAAGCCGTTCGGCAAGGGCGACCACGAGGCGCTTGGCGTGGCCGACTTCCATCTCGCGAAGTGGCGCGACGGCAAGGTGACGGCGCATTCAGATGCCATCACCAGGACGCTCACTGCCAGTGACTTCAAAAAGTGACTCAGGCGGGCCTGCGTGGCCCGCCTCGTTAGAGACGCAGCCAGTGTGCTGCGATCTATACCGGGAAAAAATCCATGGTCAACCTGCTTCAGGCCTTGCTGAGCGGGCTGGCGCTCGGCGGCATATATGCCCTGGTGGCGCTCGGCTTCAGCATCACCCACACCACCACCAAGACGCTCAACTTCGGCCAAGGCGAGTTCCTGGTCGTGGGGTCGTTCATTGCCGTGGCCACGCTCCTCGTGCTTTCCGGGAAAGATCGCACAGCGGTGTTGAATGCGGCCGATGTCACCCTCGCGCGCTATGGCCTAGCGTTGATTGTCACATTGTTGTTGCTGGCGTTGCTGGGCATTGCGTTGTACTTCACCGCAGTACGTCCGTTCTTCGGCGCGACCGGCATGGCCTGGGTGATGAGCACGATCGGCTTCGGCATCGTTGTTCAGAACACCGCGTTGGCCATCTGGGGGCCTGCGTCCATGTCGATGCCCTCACCGCTGGGTGACAACGTGATCCGTATTGGAGGTGCCGGTATCCGTCCGCAAGAACTGTTGGTTTTGGCGTTTGCGGCCGTCGTAATGATGGTGTTGGACTACGTGCTTCGCCGCACCAAGATCGGCAAAGCCGTGCGTGCAGTTGCGGCCAATAAGAGCGCTGCAGCCCTGATGGGTATCAATGTAGGTGCTGTCGTCGTGATGGCCTTCGTGGTGTCGTCCGGGCTGGCCGGACTTGCAGGCTTGCTGATTGCACCGATCACCACCGCCTCGGTCTTCATGGGCCTTGCCATTGCGCTCAAGGCCTTTTCTGCGGCCATCGTGGGCGGCTTGACCAGTCCGCGCGGCTGCATTGCCGGCGGTTTCCTGCTCGGAAGCATCGAGGCAGTGGTCGGACTTTGGCGGGCCGAGCTTCGCGAGATCACCATCTTCGCGCTCATTATCCTGGTGCTCGTGATCAAGCCCGAGGGGCTGTTCGGGCAGAAGCCCTTTGACAAGGTTTGACGACGATGCGTGCTCATACCCTGTCTCTTGGTGTCGCCGCACTGCTCGCCGTTGTCGTGCCGCTGGGCATCTCGAACGAGTTCCATCTCAAGATCATTTTCACCGCGGGGGTCTACTACCTGGCTGCCGCCGGCCTCAATGTTCTGGTGGGCTGGAGCGGGCAGAAGTCATTGGGCCACGCGGGGCTGTTCGCAGCTGGCGCGTACACCGCGGCGCTGCTGACCGCGCAGGCGGGCTTGAATCCGTGGCTGGCCATCGTCGCCGCTGCCGTCGTTGCTGCCGTGTTTGGTGTCGTCATTGCCTTGCCTTCCTTGCGTGTGAAAGGACCGTCTCTGGCGATGGTGACGATCGGCTTCGGCATTGTTGTCGAGAAGGTCCTGACCGAGTGGCAGATTCCATTCGGTGGTCAGCAAGGCATTTACGGCGTGCTGTCCCCGACCTTTGGCGGAAAGATGCTTGGGATCCGCGAGTGGTCGTGGCTGGTGCTCGCCTTTGGATTCGCGACGCACTGGATGTTGCGCACGCTGCTAAGCGGCAAGTACGGCCGCGCCTTTCAGGCCGTGCAGGCCTCCGAAGTGGCTGCACAGAGCGTAGGCGTCAATGTCTATCGCCTGAAGGTGCTGGCGTTCGTCATCAGCGCGGTAACCTGCGGGGTGGCCGGCGCGCTGGTGGCGCAGCAGAACCAGTACATCAACTCCGACTTCATCAACTTCAACCTCTCGATCTTTCTGCTCCTGATCGTGCTGTTCGGCGGCCCGTCCATCGTTGGGCCGGCTGTCGGCGCCATCGTGCTGACTTTGCTGGATGCCTTCCTGGCTCGGTGGCCCGGCCTGCAGCACTTCACCTACGGCGCGCTGCTCCTCTTCGCGCTGTATGCCATGCCCTACGGACTGGCCGGCACGCTTCGTCAAGCCGGAAGCCGCCTGTGGCCCAGGCTCGGACGTCACGAGAACCTGCCATCGGTCACAGACGAGTGGCAGCCGAAGTTCGCCACCCAGCGTGATTCGGATGGCGTGATGTTGAAGGCACAAGCGCTGTACAAGGCCTATGGCGGGGTGGTGACGACGCGCGACGTCGATTTTGAGCTGCGTCCCGGCCATGTGCATGCCCTCATCGGACCTAACGGCGCTGGCAAGACAACACTTCTGAACATTCTCTCGGGCATCGCTACCCCTGACCGTGGCAGCATCCTGTTCGCTGGCCACGACATCACCCGAATGCGCGCGAGCGAGATCTGCAGGATCGGTATCGGCCGGACCTTCCAGAACCTCAAACTGTTTCCGCACATGAGCGTGCTGGACAACGTGCTGGTCGGCCTGCATTCCCATCTGGGCGTCGGATTCTGGGCGTGCTTGCTCGGCCTGCCGGCTGCACGCCGCGAGGAACGATCTGCACGCGAGGAGGCCACCCGCCTGCTGGGATTCGTCGGCTTGACTCATCGGGCACAAGAAGAAGCGGGCAGCCTGCCGTACGGGCTCCAGCGGCGTCTGGAACTGACGCGCGCCCTTGCCACACACCCAAAGCTGCTGTTGCTGGATGAGCCGGCAGCGGGACTGAACCCGCAGGAAACCCACGATCTGACGGCCCTCATCGGCAGGATCGGCAGCAAGGGGATCACCGTACTCTTGATTGAGCACCACATGGATTTGGTCATGGCAGTCTCGGACCACGTTCTGGTACTGGACTACGGAACCAAGATTGCCGAAGGCGCGCCAGCAACGGTGCAGAGCAACCCAAAGGTCATCGCCGCCTACCTGGGTGAGGACGACGAGTCTGAAGGATTGGCTCCGCTTGCGGACCCCATGGCACAAACAAGTTGAGGCGGCTATGCTGAAGATCCAAGAATTGGCCGTGAACTACGGCGCCGTCGATGCGCTCAAGGGCGTGAGTCTCGAAGTCAATGCAGGTGAAGTCGTCACGATCGTCGGTAGCAATGGTGCTGGGAAGACCACGCTCATGAGAGCCATCTCGGGACTGGAGCCCGTGGCAAGCGGCAAGATTTGGTTTGAGGGGCAGGACCTGACTTCCGTGCCGGCCCACCGTCGGGTGGTGATCGGCATCGCGCAGTCACCAGAGGGCCGCCAAGTATTCGCAGACCAGAGTGTGCGCGACAACCTCCTGTTGGGCGCCTATCCACGTGATGCCAACGATGCCGCCATCGAGCGCGACATTGAAGAGCAATTCGCGGTCTTCCCGCGGTTGAAGGAGCGGCAGCACCAGTTGGCCGGAACGATGAGTGGTGGTGAGCAGCAGATGTTGGCGATCGCTCGCGCTCTGATGGCTCGACCCAAGCTGCTTCTGCTGGACGAGCCGTCACTCGGCCTTGCGCCCTTGATTGTCAAGGAGATCTTTGCGGTGATTCGTTCACTGCGACATCGCGGGGTCACGCTTTTACTGGTTGAGCAAATGGCCAACCAAGCTCTCAAAGTGGCTGATCGGGCCTATGTCTTGAAGAACGGTGAGATCACATCATCAGGTTCAGCCAGGGAGATGCTCGCCGACTCGGCGGTGCGGGAAGCCTATCTGGGTAAGCACTGAGCACTCCGGTCGCGGCCGTGATTCGCCATCGTTTGCCGATTCACTTCAAGGAGACGCCTTGAAATGGTTCCTGACTACCCTTCTGATGGCCGCGTCGGTTACGCCGGTTCTCGCGGTAGATCCGGGGCTTCCGCCGCAGCCGCTCGCTGAGATCCCGGTCAAGGAGCCTTTGGCTTTGCCGACAAACGTCGGATGGGGTCGGTGTGCCGAATCGATCTTGCTGTACCTGACGCCAGGTTGGAGCCCGAACCGGATCAAAACCAACGCCACCGGGTACCACCTGCCGACGGAGTAGGGGTGCTTTTTTGAGGGGGGCTGGATAACCGGCATTCAGCCGGCCCCTATGAATAGAGGGAACGATGTGAATCGGACGGTCAAGATTGTTGAAGTCGGCCCGCGCGATGGCCTTCAGAACGAAAAGCGGCCGATTGAGGTCGACGCAAGAGTGCGCCTGATCGAGGGGCTGGTCGCAGCTGGTATTCGGCACATCGAAGCGGCCTCGTTCGTGTCCCCGAAGTGGGTCCCGCAAATGGCGGGCGGCGCGGAGGTCATGGCGCGGGTACCCCGACGGCCCGGCGTTCGTTACAGCGCTCTGGCGCCGAATCTGAAGGGTCTCCAAGCGGCGCTGGAGGCTGGATGCGACGAGGTGGCGGTCTTCGGCGCAGCCTCTGAAGCTTTTTCGCTGCGCAACATTAACTGCTCAATCCGGGAGAGTGTGGAGCGCTTTCGGTCGGTAATAGAGGCAGCAGCAGTCGCTAAGATCCCGGTACGGGGCTATGTCTCATGTGTACTGGGTTGCCCCTACGAAGGCGCGATCGCGCCAGTGAAGGTGGCCGACGTGGCGTGGATGTTGCGTGACATGGGCTGTATCGAAATCTCGCTTGGCGACACGATCGGTCGCGGCACGCCGGCGTCGACGAGAGCCATGCTCGATGCCTGCCTGAGGCGCCTGCCCGCATCTGTGCTGGCCGGGCATTTCCACGATACCTATGGCATGGCTATTGCGAACATCGTGGCCTCACTGGATCATGGCATACGTACCTTCGACAGCTCTGTTTCAGGCCTGGGTGGCTGTCCTTACGCAGATGGCGCGTCTGGAAACGTTGCAACCGAGGACGTTGTGTACCTGCTTGACAGTCTGGGCTACGAGACCGGCATCGATCTGCACAAGTTGGTGGCTGCCGGGCGCTACATTGGCTCGGTTCTGTGTCGCGATACATCGTCGCGTGTTGCCCGCGCCATTGGTTGCCGGCAGGTCAGTTGAACGTCAACCTCGCAGGTCTACATGTTGGAGATGGTGGGCCCCCAGGGCATGCCCGAGCACGGCGTGGGCCGCTACGCCGGCGACCCCACGCAGGGCCCGGCGTGCGCCATGGCCGCAGGTGCGGCCACCATCTACCGCAACTACCTGGTGCCCGTGGGCGATCAGATTGGCCAGACCGAGAGTTGCCAACTGGACGGTTTTGCGGCGCTGGACAACTGCCTGGCTCAATCGCTGGGGTGCGATCCACAGGCCTTGTGGACCATACGCAATGGCTACGCCCTGTTCAAGCCCGACGCCGTGCGCAAGATGTCTGCAACGGTCGCGGCGCTGGATGACCAGCGCCGCGATGCCTTGAAGCAGCTGCTGTGCATCGGGCTGCATTGGGATGTGGAGGTGACCGACAGTGCTGCGTCACCCGGCCCTCATGTGTCACAGGCCTTTTGTTCGGCACTGCCGATCAGCTACAACCAGCATGGGCACGGCTACTGGGCGCCATTTGGCCAGCGTTGTCCTGGAGGCCAGCTACGAGGCCACCTTGTGGGCCGCCGTCATCAACGCCCAGGAGGAACGATCGAGGACCGTGCTGTTGATTTCGGTGGGGGGGAGGGGTGTTTGGCAATGAGCCCGCCTGGATCGAGCAGGCGGTGCAGCGCGCGGTGGATGCCGTGTCGGGTTATGGCTTGGACGTGGCGACGGTCAGGTACCGTTAGCCGGGGACGGCGCGAGGGCCGCATCGCCAAGCGCGACAAAGTGTCGCTCACTTGACGCGATGTACGCGCCGGGCCAAGAATCGAACCGGCGTGGCCGCCCGACTGACAGATGGTGAACTGAATTGTTCCCGCTATCCACCTGAGCTTCCCCACACGCTGCAGTCACCCTGCCACTTGAAAGGTTGCGTGATGAAAGTACCGTCTGATGCAGCGCTGGCTGCCACCACCGCCGTCGGCAAGCCGTTTCCCCGCATCTCGGCTCAACGGCTGCCACAGGGCTGCGTTGCCGACGTCAAGGCCGTGCCGCAGATTGAACCATCGGCAGCGCTGCGCAGAAAGGTGGCCTACGCAAAGGCATCGGCAGACCAAAGGCACCTCATCAGGACATGTCCGTTGCACCCGCTGCGAAGTAACAAGCGGTAGCCAACCTTTGAGGCGAAGGAATACACCGTGCAAAACAAGTTGAGCGACCGTCTCCAGCAGGCAACTTCAGCCAGCGCGGAGTCTGCCCAGGCCTTACTCCAGGCCCTCAAGGATTGCGCCCGGAAGCCCCTGTTGCTTCCGGTCAAGTCGGTCAAGCTTGAATCCAGGCCTCCAAGCAGTGGCTCAAGCTGACATTCGCGGAAACACCGCGTGATCTTGGGGCGTACGGGACTTCCATTGCTCAGTGGTTTGCCGGTGGCCAGTATGTGCTCCATGCGTGCCAGCGACTTTGGCGTGCGGGCCAGATTCGCCATGAGGTGTACTTGCGGGTCGAGGATGTCTGCCGGGCAACTCAGCAACTCCTTGCTCGCCGCTCAGCGAACAGTGAGCCACAGGGGTGAGGACGATGTTTTGACTCTCCTCAGTCCCTATGACTAGACATAATTAGTATTGGCGCGCGTATCGCTGTGGGGCCCAAGTAGTAATGTCGTGTTCTGGCTGAATAGAAATGACGCATCCTGGTGGCCTAGACACTCCTCTGGGAGCTGGCGATGTGCACAACCACCGGGATGATCACCATGATGTTGGCGTCGACCCAAATTTGACAGTCAATTTTCGGTCGGCCCCAACGACAAGGTGGGCCTTGCAATGTGCGACTGCCCGGTCAGTTGCATCCTTGGTTGCCTCAAAATGAGTTTGGGTGCACCTTCGTGTGGCTTCCGCCGGCTGATCCGACCGGCTTTGGGCGCATGTTCAGCCGCTCTGCAGTAGTTGCTACGCCAGGTAAATGGATGGACCAACAGGGGGCAATACGGCATCAATGCCGCATTCGCTCACCCGTTGGGCTGCTGTGGTCAGCGGCCTTGACGGCTGCATTCATCGGTGCCTGAATCGGCACAAAAAAATTTTGCGTGTTATAGCTTCAGGGTCAGCAAAATCTTCGCATGAATACCGAAGACGACCCCCTGCGAGCCCTTTTTGACCTGCCTCCCCAATTCGATGAGGATGGCAATTGGATAGAAGTGGATGAGTCAACCGTTGATTCGACGAGGCCCTGGCCCAACAGCGAGCTCAACGACGCCCTCGGGCAGCTGGCCCAGCAAGTCACTGATCACATCTTCCAAATTGACACCAGAATTGAATTATTGCGTAAAGCGCTTCGATTACTGCAACCGCTTGGGGATGGCAGGATCGATATCCGATTTTGGAAGTTAAGCAGAATGGATGGGCGGCACCCTGTTGTCTTCAAATGGGTGGGTATGAGGCGTGGTGCATCGTTGCCAGCCAAGGGTGTGAAGCATACCAATGCTCACAGGTTTGACTACAACAGGCATCCAAATCAGCGGGTTTACCGGGCCGAGCGTTTGCCGATCAGTAACCTACCCAAGCGGGCTGGAAAAAAGGGCCTGCATCGTCAAAATTATTATGAGATCAGTGACACGCTCTCGAAACTGAGTCAACTCTTGAAAATGCGTGCCGCCATGCTGAAGGCGGTTGCTGGATTCAAACGAGCAGTGACGATTATTATCAAGAGTCAAGTGCCGAAAATCGCAGGAATTGAAAATGAATTGAAAGCCTGTCTGCCAGAGTGGCGCGCGCAGGCGGCAGCCAGGCGACAGGATGATGATCGCCGCCGTGAGTTGCGCAAAGCCCTTGTTGAGCAGGAAAAGCGCCGGTTGGCAAGAACTGGATTCCAGTTCGTGGAACCGGATGACGAAGATGATTCCGGTTGTTGACACGGCCTAGTGCGCCTGAGGCGTGGGAATGAAAACTGCAGCGGCGGTTCAGTCCTGCACTACCTGAACGGTAGGGTCGGTAAACCGATTGTGAATCGCGCCCTCTGGTCGATTCCAAATGGGTGCGGCGGGTGGTCTGCTGTTGACGGCGGGACCAGCTGTTTTGGCAAGTGTTGCCGATCCGAGGCTTCGGCTTTCTTGGCTCGCCGTTTAATCCAGTCCATCCGGCAATGCTTCAATTTCTTGGCGTCTTTCCCACTCATTTTGAAGAGAAATTATTGGGCTCGCTCGGCTTGACTGCCTGGACACAAGTGGTTTGCGTGAGAATTGGTCAACTGCTAACCAATTGATTTGGCGAGATCGGCATTCGCTATAGGAGTGTCCACTGAATAGAACGCAATTGTGAAGCTAGCTCTCATGGACATTGGATGGGTGGCAAATGGTTTCTGCTCACGATTTATTATTGGCCCACTTCACTCAGGCCAGCGATTTTTTTCGATTCATGTGGCTCCTGATTGAAGCGTTTGACGCTATTCTTGAGCTGCCAATAATGGCTGTGCTGCAGTCATCGGCCGAGGCTTGATTTGTAATGGTCCCGTGGGAGAGGGTGGAAATGTTTATCAGTAGATAGTGTTCGGGGCGACTAATATTGGTTCCAAGGTGGAGTCGATTTTTGAATTTCCTGCCTGTTTGTCAAGGCGCCGCGTTGTTCATTTATGAGTAATCGCTGTTCGGTGGTTTAACTCCCGAAATATCTCCTTTGCCTCAGATGGCCCTTTTTACTGCAATACGATGATGTGCTGCCGGTCAACGGAATACTTGCTCGAATTTGCTGTTATCTGTATGGGTCAGAAGTAAGGGACTGCTAGCGCAACTGCCCGTTCCGTGATAATCATCATTGACGGCGCGTCTCTTGACCACTAGGCTTAATACGGCGTTGGGTTAGTCGATCCTTATCGTCAATCGGGGGCGGCGGTGCCCGAAAAGCTGTGTCATTCGAAGCTGCATACATCTTGTGATAGGTTTCTTAGAAAAATATCGTTTACCCCAGCTGGATTGGCCAAATTCGTTCGGAAGACTCATTCACAATGGGCAAGAGTCCGAGTTGTTTCCGCAGGCGGCGAAGAGCTGCGGTATTCGGCCTGCGAACACATGTTGACCGGAGTGCGGCGTTCGGTCAGGCGGTTGGTGCTCGGTGTTGCGGCAGCAGTGCATCGATGTTGCAGGCCCGCTGCGTCCGCAGCTGCTGCAGCACGTCTTCTGGTAGGCATACGGATCATTCCCGTTGAGTGTTACCAACCGGCATATAGGAGCCAGTCGGTGATCGGTATGTAAGGAGCTAGCAGGTGCCGGGTGACGGGCGTCTTGAACCGAGCGAGGCCATCTCTACCCTTCGAACTTTTTGTTTGGAGAGCCAGGGGTGCCGCGCAGTGGATTCGAAAGGCTCACTATCGACAGGCCCTGCTGGGCCGCGCCGGCGCGAAGCCGACTGCGACATCGCTGCGGTGTGCGTCATGGGCCGGCCCAAGGCGGTGCAGTGGCGCCACACTCCGCGTGAGCAGGTCTGGCTCGATCCTTTGCCGCCGTCTTGCAAGGACTGCCTCGGGCAAGTTCGACTGTTTCCACATTGCTTCTCTCTGGCGCAGCATCCGTATCCGCGCTTCATGCGCGCCGGCGGCCATCTCTGCGCCCTGTTGCCGGCATCGAGGTCGCTTCAGGTTTGGATCGAGCTCAGCTGCGCGGCATCGCGCAGGCACCCCGTCGGCCCGCACCTCATCAGCAATCGATCTGCCCCGCCTGCAGGGGCTGCCCGGTGACCGCATCGACCACCACCGCCACCCAGCGCGTCACGTGCCCGCTGTTGCGAATGCGGTCCCATTGCAAGCGCTCTTGATGCGCTTCGCCGGGCAACCCCCGCCAAGCAGCCACTTGCCCGTACTGCACAACGACGTGGTCATGACGCAGCCGCACACCCTTGTTTTCTCCGGCCAAAACCTGAGAGACGTGCCCGTCTTCCACTTGCGCCCACCAAAGTGCCAGCCGCTCAGGGGCGCCGGCCAGTGGCAACACGCTGGCCACCGCGATGCCATCTGCACCGCGCGACAGGCTCAGTTTCACCAGAGCCTTGGGCTGTGCAGGCGGAAGGTTCGGCCATCCACGCCAGTCGCGCCCATTCACCAGCACCTGGGGCGTGTACGTAAAGCTCGCGCCGGCACTGGCCACCTGCTGGGCCTGGCGCGCCGTGAATTGCGCTGACGCGAACCGGTCGACCCAACCCAGTCGATCCCAGTAGTCGACATGGAAAGCCAATGCCATCACGCCAGGGCGCTGCTTTAGGCTGGACAACCAACGGTCGGCGGGCGGGCAGGAATTGCAGCCCTCAGAGGTGTAGAGCTCCACTACTTGGGTTCGCTGCGCCGCCGCATCTGCGCGACACATCGGTTGGGCTTGGGCCAGGTTGCAAACCCCCAGGGCCATGGCCAGCCGAGTACGCCAATTGAGCGTCATGGAAACACCTCTTGCGGTGGATGCACAAGCAGGTTGGTCGCCCGGGTGGGTGCGGTCTTACGGCCAACTTGAAGGCCGTGACATCCGGGCCCGTCAAGGGTTTGCCCAGCAGGTTGGCGATGTGCGGTTTACTTCTGGCATCCATGGGCCATGCGGGATACCCGGCGTTGAACCTGCTCGCCCGATGGCCAGGTGGCAGACCGTAACTCAGCAAGACCGCAACCAACGCAAGCCGGTTGCCTTTAGGTGCCATTTACAAGGCAGTTGGCCCCAAAAATCGGTTCACGGTGCCATTTACAAGGCGCAGAGCGAGCTTTTATCAATTTCCCGCGCGCATTGGTGGCGAAAGACGGATCAATCAGGCCTTATGCAATTTCATTGCAGACAAATCAGTCTGTAATGAGCCAAGATTTGGTGCCTGACGCCTTGTAGATGGCATTTATCGCCTTATGAATGGCACATTGCGGCCGACCCGTGGCACTTTGCGCCTGTTTCCGAGCGGTGATCTGCCCGGAGGCACCTTGCTGGGCTGACCGGTGCCTACCCTTCAAGCCGTTAGTCAGCCCTGCGCTTGGCAGGCCCCGTCGTTGAGCGGCGATCCACTTCTGAGTCGGTCAGCGAGATGCCCAGATAGGCTTCCAGCGCCAGACGCAGCACGTCTGAGCGCGTCGGAATCGATCCGAATTGCGCCCTCAGCGCGATGCGCTTCTCGTCGATGGCCTGCCCCAGCTCGTCGCTGATGCGCAGGTTCAGTTGGGTGCGGCTCATGGTGGTGCGTGCATTGTAGGCGCGCGAATTTCCTTATCGGTAGACAGCTTGACAGCAAGCTATCTTGCTTTATCATCTTGCTGTCTACCGCTACGCAATAAATGCAAAACGCACACTTTCTCAACTTGCCAACCGATCGCGGTGATCTGCTGGGTGGCCTCGAGACGCCGATGACCGGCAGTGGCCGCTGTGTCCGCCCGTGGCATCGCCGCGCGGACTTTGACCCGTAGGTCCCAGGCACCGAGCCGAGCGGCTCAAACCATCACACCCGTCAAACCCCTTCATTCGGCGAATCCCTCGGCAGCCGAAGGCCCGTTCACGCCCATCCGTTCTGTGCCGACTGGCGTGTTACGCCGGATGTAGACGGGCAACCCTTGAACACCTGGATCAACCATGGAACTCATTTTTCAACGCACGGCCCTGATCGGGGCCATCACGGCATTGGCCTTCACTTTGACCGCCTGCGGTGGCGGCGGCACCGCTGCCGATACACCTGCTTTGCCAGCAGGCGCAGCGTGTCCCCATGCCCAACTGTCGGATGCCTGGATCAACAACCGGCTGGCTTGCCTGGCGCCTGGCCAGCGTGTGCTGGACATGTCGGCAAGCGCCACGGGCGCTCGGGCTGACCGCGCTTTCGTGGTGGCTCAACTCACGCTGGATGCCAATTTCAACAACCTGTTGCCGGCCGGAGCCAGCCGGTATTTCAAACATTTTGTCTGCGTGCACAACGCCCCCCTGGGGCTGACCGATGCCAGCAACCGCTTGAACCTGGCCACTGACTTGGCCGTGGCCTTGGGCACCAGCAATTTCTCCAACACCAAGCCACCACAAGTCATGGCGATCAGCCTGAGCGTGGCGGGCGGCAATGCGCCGGCTTGGCAAGACATGCCCTGCAACCCGGCGCTGCACCCGGTCATCGTTGATTTTGATAGCCGCGCTGTTCAAAGCATCAACCCCGCCGCCTTGGCCAGCTTGCTGGTGTTCGATCTCTGAGGCAGCCATGGCCAGTCAGCCCTTTGTGCTGGTTACCGAGATGTCAGAAACAGGGGCCACGATGGGCATGGGCATGACGCTTCCAGTTCAGGATGTCGACGCAGCCGCGCAGTTGGCGCCGATGCAGACGGGCCGGCCCAGGCCCACTCAAGGGTCCACTGCGCGCGCGCCCTCTCCCGCTGCGATGCCCGCTCGCCACGTGCGATCAAGGCCTCGCTTGTCGCGCGCCAACCTGGCTGGCCTGCTGGTGGGCCCCATCATCGCGGTGGGCTTGATGGCCGGCCTGAGCCTGGACTTGCCGCAGAGCTTGTTGGGGTCGCAACTGGATGACACGGCGACTTCAAGTGCTCAGCCAGAGCCCGTTGCACATCCCCAAAATGAGTTTGCTGACCCATCAACGCGTGCCGCATCGGCGCCAGCGGGTGGCACTGGGCAACTTGCAGCAGGCAACCGTCAACAGTGCGCCGGCCAGGCGGCCTCCGCGGCGAGACCCATGAGGTCATCTCCATGACTCAGCCTTCAGACATCGATTGGGCCAAGTACAACTGGCCGCAATCTCTTTTCAGGGCCAGCGATCTTGCTGGCACCACCGACCCAGACACCGGTGCCCTGCCCTGGCATGATAGGCGGCAGGTCTTTGGCTTTGACATTCGCGCCTACTTCTTTGACGCACTCATCGCCGAGGCTCAAACTGAGTTTTGCCAAAGAATGCTGCCGATTTTTCAGCAGGCAGCGCCACTGGTCTGGGTCACCGATGCTGACAAGCGGGATTTCAAGGCGGGCAACCTGATCGCCAGGCCCGACGCCGTGCTGGTGCACGGTAACTGCCTGATCAGCCTGGAGTACAAAAGCCAGAGCGGCCGAAACGCCTCGCCTACAGATTGGCCGCGCAAATTGCCGACGGCCGGTTTGCTGCAGTGCCTGGCGGCCGCGATGGCTGTGGCGGTGCACACCGGCCAACCTGTCGCGCCCATGCTGCGGTGTCATAACGCGGTGTATTTTCTGCATCCGAAGCAGCAGGTGGTCGACTACCTGATCAAGCAGATCGATGTGGCCCCAGCTATTGGCAAAGCCAGAGCCGGTTGATCGCGGCCGGTGATCTGGCCAAGCAGTGTGAGCCCTGGTTGAGAAAAACCTTCCGGCTGGACGATACCCGGGATCGTGCGGCGTCAGAGGCTGGACGGGCCAGGCACGAGGCCTTGCTCAAGCGATGACCAGCGACCTACCTTGCCGCCCCAGGGTCCATGCAGGCAGCCGACCAAGACGGCGGCTTCGCACGCTATCGGCTTGCGCCGTGGAAGAGACCCACCACCAGTGCCAGTCCCACGGCCACGGTGCAGACAAAGGACAGTGCTTTGAGCAGGCGCGACCGTTGCCATGGCCACTGCCGCCGAAACAGGTGGCGGCGGCTGGGCCAGAACGAAAGAGGTGGAGGCATGGGGCCATCGTAGGCCATTCGCTGCAGCGCCTCTTTCAACGGGGCCTGGTTGGAAGCCTGCCGCGCAGCGTCACACGCCAAAGAGAAAACTACTCGCTTTAAAAATGAACTAACAGCATTGTGCAGTTTCACCAAGTCCAAGCAGCATCGAGCAAAACAGGTCGGCTGTTAGTTCATTTCTGGATCGCGGCATCCCATGCATTCATTGGACTTCGCCACCACCGCACGGCATGAACCCGGCTGCCGTCTTCTAGATCGCTAAACCACCTTCCCCATCTGCCCATGCTTACCCAAAATCTCGACCTCTTCGACGATCCAACCCCAGCGGGACCGCTGGCCTATGCGCAGGCCTTCGAAGCCTGGGTGCAGGCTCGCGAACAAATCGGTGAGCTGCGTCAACGCTCGTCGGTGATGGTCTACCGCAGCATGTGGGGCGCCTTCACCGCCTGGTGCGTGGGCCAAGGCGTGGCGCTGGATGGGCTGTTGCCTGAAGACCTGGTTGCCTACCTGCATTCGCGTGGCGGCGCCGATGACCTGTCGGATCGTTATGCCTGGCGTCTGCTGATGATGGTTGATGCGGTGTTGGTTCATCGCGCCCGTGCGCCAGGCGTCCCTCGCAACACGGCCGCCCGTGATCTGCTGATGGCCAGGCCGCAGTGGCGGTTTGCGAATTCGGCCGACAAAACTCCCCTACCCGATCATCTGGACGCGGCTCAGGCTCGCCGCCTGGTGCGGTGGCTGCTGGATCCCAAACCGGCAGCTTCGGGTTCGTCCGGCTCTTCCTGTTTTGGTGAGGTCGGCGTGCGCACCCCTTCTGCCGACACCTGGCAGTCGCTGCGCAATCGCGCGGCGGTGGCGTTGCAGTTGGGCGCGGGGCTGACGCCAGGTGATATCCGAGCAGCGACGCTGGATGGCGTGGTTCGCGCCGGCTCGCGCGTGGTGGGCCTGCCATGGAAGATCCGCCTGCCAGGCCATGGCAGCAGCCCGGCGCGCGAGGCACCTGTGGCCCCTTGGGCGGGCCGCCTACTGCGTGCCTGGCTGGATACACGCAGCGCCCTGCTCATCGCCGGGCCGGCCTTGTTTCCGTCCACGCGCAGCGGCCGGGCCTGGGGCAAGGTGGCGCAGTACGGGTCGGCCAAGGCGGTGCTGGCCGCCGCTGGGGTGCCCGATGCAGATGGGGGCAGCTTCAGGTTGCGGCACACGTTTGCGCTGCGGCAGTTGAGGCGCGGCACACCGCCCGAGCAGGTGGCGCAGTGGATGGGCCTCAGTGAAGTGACGGCGCTGGCGCGTTATCGGCGGGTGGTGATGGGGCCGGTGGATGTGGTGTAAGGCCACCCGCGGCCCATCGGGCCTGCGGCACGCATCACGCCGCGTCGACCACTGGCCAGGCTTGTGGCTACAAGATGATGGCCATGGCGAACCGCGAGCTCCCCGAGCAGATGCTGTTGTCAGTGGGTGTTCCAGCCGACGAAGTGGCCGCTGAGTGCAGCGCCATGCAGACCGTGGTGATCAGCAAGACGTCTAACCGCCGTGTGCTGGGCTCGCTCAATGACTTGGTGTTTCAGCTACAGGTGGCACTGGTTGAAGTGCCGGATCGGACACTGCAGGAGCATGCCCTGTGGTTGGCCAAGACCCCGTTGAAGCTCATCGACCACAGTGCCCCGGATCTGGCGACTGTGGCGGCGTTTGATGCACGCCGGCTGTTGCTTCGGGTGGGGGCGGGCTGAGGACTTGAGTGGGTGGGGCAAGTGCTCTGTAGGATGAGCATCATGGCGTGGTGGCCGCGTTGACTGCTCCAGACTTATTGCCGCCGGTCGTAGGGTGCGGCGCACCCGGGCGCTCTCGACCCAAAGGAGACCTTGGCCGATCGAATTGCGTCTCCAGAAATCGGTCGATGACCTCATTTGGGCGCCAGCAGCGCCACCGCTGCCGCAAAGGTGGCGAACGCCACTACCGTGGTAACGAGCACGATGCGCGCTATGCGCCCGGCGTCGGCACCAAAGCGCTCAGCCAGCATGGGCACGTTGCTGGCGCTGGGCAACGCAGCCACCAGAGTGAGCACCATGGCTGCGAACTGGTCCAGTGGCGCGCCCATGGCGATGGCCACAAGGCCGGCGGCGAACACCAGCAGCGGGTGCAGCACCAGCTTCATCACCACGATCAGCGGCACGTCGCTGCGCGCGACCTGCGGCTGCCCACTGGCAGCCGCCAGCCGCTGCGAACGAGCCAGCACCACGCCCAGTGTGAACAGCGCGGCGGGCGAGGCGGCGTCGGCCAACATGGCCACCGGCTTCATCAGCAGGTGCGGCAGCACCCACCCGGTGGCCGAAACCACGCAGCCCGCGCTGATGGCCCAGGGCAGCGGGTTGGTGGCCATGCCCTTGAGCGCGTTCAGCACCGCGCGCTGCGCGCCGTGCGCGTCGGCCTGGCCCAGGCGCGAGAGCGCGATGCACAGCGAGGAGGTGAACACCATGTCCACCGCCAGCGTGACGATGGCCGGCGCCGCCGCGCGCGGGCCCAGCAGGTCCACCAGCAGCGGCACGCCCATGAAGCCGGAGTTGGAGAACGCCGCCACCAGCGCGCCAAAGGCCGCGTCGTTCCAGCCGATGCGGCGCGTGGCTGCCATGGCCAGCGCCACCATGGCGATGGCGCAAACGAGCCAGGTGCCAAACACGCTGGCGTCGAACATGCGCGCCACCGGTGTGGCCGCCGCAAAGCGGAACAGCATGCAGGGCAGCGCGAAGTACAGCACGAACAGGTTCAGCGCCGGGATGGATTCCAGCGGCAGCCAGCCGCGCCGGGCCACGGCCCAGCCCACCAGCACCAGGACGAAGAAGGGGAAGGTGACGTCGAGGATGTGCAGCATGCAGGCGGTGGCGGGGCGGCGGCTCAGCTGTTGAGTTGCTGCACCAGACGCCAGCCGGCCTCGGCCATGGGCCGCGCCTGGCGGCCGGTGCGCTCGGCGTCGGCACTGGCCGCGCTGCCCTGGCGGGCGCGCGCCAGGATGCCCTGCAGGATGGCCGCCATGCGGAACATGTTGAAGGTCAGGTAGTACTCCCAGTGCGGCAGCGAGGCGCGACCGGTGCGCTGTGCGTAGGCCGCCACATAGGCCGCTTCGCCGGGGATGCCCAGCGCCGCCAGGTCATGCCCGCGCAGGCCGCGGAACTCCTCGGGCGTGACGCGCCAGGTCATCACGTGGTACGCGAAGTCCACCAGCGGATGGCCCAGCGTGGAGAGCTCCCAGTCCAGCACCGCCAGCACGCGCGGCTCGGTGGGGTGGAAGATCAGGTTGTCGATGCGGAAATCGCCATGCACCAGCGCGCTTTCGTCGGCATCGGGCCGGTTCGCCTGCAGCCACTCGATCAGGCGCTCCATGGCCTCGTGCGGCTCGTCCTGCGCTGCGGCCTGGCTGGCGCGGTACTGTTTGGTCCAGCGCTCCAGCTGGCGCGCCAGGAAGTTCTGCGGCCTGCCATGGTCGGCCAGGCCCAGGGCCTGCACGTCCAGGCCGTGCAGCGCCGCCACCACGCGGTTCATCTCGTCGAAGATGGCGCCGCGCTCGGCCGTGGTCAGGCCGGGCAGCGAAGGGTCGGCGAAGACGCGGCCGTCGACAAAGTCCATCACGTAGAAGGCCGAGCCGATGATGCCCACGTCCTCGCACAGCGCGTGCATGGCCGGCACCGGCACGGCGCTGCCGGCCAGCGCGCGCATCACGCGGTACTCGCGCTCCACCGCGTGGGCCGACGCCAGCAGCACACCGGGCGGCTTGCGGCGCAGCACCCAATCGTGCGGGCCGGCGTGCACACGGTAGGTGGGGTTGGACTGGCCGCCGGTGAGCGGCGTGATGACCAGCGGGCCGTCGAACGGCGCCACGTGGGCATGCAGCCAGTTGGTGAGCCTGGCGACCTGCTCTGGTGTGAAGGCCGCGCTCACAGGCTGCTCACCAGATGGCCACCGTCCACCGCCAGCACGCTGCCGGTGACGAAGGCGCCGGCCTCGCTGGCCAGCAGCAGCAACGGGCCGTCCAGGTCTTGAACCCGGCCGAAGCGCTGCTGAGGGATGCGGCTGCGCAGCTTCTCGCCCGCGTTGGACGCCAGGAAATCCTGGTTCAGCTCAGTGACCACATAGCCCGGCGCCAGCGCATTCACGCGGATCCTGGCGCGTGCCAGCTCCAGCGCCATCGCGCGGGTGAGGTGGATCAGCCCGGCCTTGGACGCGCAGTACGGCGCCACGCCGCCGGCCACGCGCTCGCCGGTGATGGACGCGATGTTCACGATGCTGCCCGGTGCGCCCGCGGCCACCAGACGGCGTGCGGCTTCCTGCGTCACCAGCCAGGCGCCCTTGAGGTTGGTCTCGACCACGCTGTCCCAGTCGGCCTCGGTCTGCTCCAGCAGCGGGCGTGACACGGCGACGCCGGCGTTGTTGACCACGATGTCGGGCACCGGGGCCTGGGCTGCCAGCTCGTCGAAGGCCACCTTCACGCTGGCCGCATCGGTCACGTCCATGCGCACGGCCCAGGCCTCGCGGCCCAGTGCGCGGATCTCGGCCACCAGCTCGGCCAGCCTGTCGGCGCGCCGCGCGGCCACCGCCACGCTGGCACCGGCCTGCGCCAGCGTGAGCGCGAAATGCCGGCCCAGGCCGCTGGAGGCCCCGGTGACCAGGGCCACACGGCCCGCCAGGGTGAAGCGGTCGTTCATGGCGCTCATGTCGCAGCCCCGGTGGCGCGCTGGGGCTTGCGGCCCTTGAGGATGTGCTTGGCCAGGCTCCAGCGGTGCACTTCGCTGGGGCCGTCGTAGATGCGGAAGGCGCGCATGTCGGCAAAGATGCGCGCCACCACGGTCTCGTGGGTCACGCCCTGGCCACCCAGGATTTGCACGCAGCGGTCGGCCACGCGCCACACCGCTTCCGAGACGATGACCTTGGCGCGACTGGATTCGTGCAGCGCCAGGTGGCCCTGGTGGAGCACG
>Ga0228698_1000454_pt1 | contig 32471 bp, 34 predicted proteins | sample McNCre117_Aug_MG_FD_178015 | JGI IMG/M metagenome (GOLD analysis project Ga0228698, IMG submission 178015) | Freshwater microbial communities from McNutts Creek, Athens, Georgia, United States - 1-17_Aug_MG | ecosystem: Environmental > Aquatic > Freshwater > Creek | place: USA: Georgia...
GTGCTCCTGCACCCGATTTGTCACAGGCGTGTCCACGCCCTAGGTTTGAAGGTTATCAAGCCGGTCTCCAGTACGGGAGACTTGAATCTGGTGAAGCGGTTGAAGGGTATGCACCCTGATGAAACCGAATAGCCAGTGGTCGTGCGTGAGCCGTGTGCGGTGAAAGTCGCAAGCACGGTTCTTAGGGGGGGATATCATCGCAAGATGATGTCCCTACCCTCCAACATCGCCGACCTGCGCAAGAGCTACGAAAAAGCCGAGCTCAACGAAAACGCCTCCCACGCCGACCCCTTGAAGCAATTTGAGCAATGGCTGCAAGAAGCCATCGCCGCCGAAGTGCCCGAGCCCAACGCCATGACGCTGGCCACCGTGGGCAGCGACCTGCGGCCCAGCACGCGCGTGGTGCTGATCAAGGGTTATGACGAGCGCGGCATCGTCTGGTACACCAATTACGAGAGTCAAAAAGGCCGCGAGTTGGCGGGCAACCCTTTTGCGGCGCTGCAGTTCCATTGGGTGGAGCTGGAGCGCGTGGTGCGCATCGAAGGCCGGGTCGAAAAAGTCAGCGATGAAGAAAGCGATGCTTACTTCCACAGCCGACCGCTCGACTCGCGCATCGGGGCCTGGGCCTCGCCACAAAGTCAGGTGATCGAGGGGCGCACGGTGCTGGTGACCAACGCTGCCAAATACGCAGCCCAGTTCATGCTCCAACCCCCGCGCCCACCGCACTGGGGCGGCTACCGTCTGGTGCCCGACCAGTGGCAATTCTGGCAAGGCCGCAAGAGCCGATTGCATGACCGTCTGCGCTACACGCCCGATGGCGATCAGTGGCTGCGCGAGCGGCTGGCACCTTGAATTGGCGCAGCCGCCTGCGGGCTTTCAGGCAGACGGCAGCAAAGGCAACAGCGCCATCACCACCGACACGCTGACCAGCGCCATCGCCGTGGACACCGCCACACCCGCTGTGACGGTGTCTTCTTCTTTGCGGTAGCGCTGCGAAAACAAAAACACATTGGCCCCGATGGGCAAGGCGGCCACGACCACCATGACCGACAGGTGCAGGCCGCGCATGCCCAAAGCCCAGCCGATGCTGGCCATCAACACAGGGTGCACCACCGTCTTGACCAAGGACAGGCGCACCGCTTCCTTGAATCGCGCACCGATGGCGATTTGCGACAAAGTGATGCCCACCAGCACCAGGGCAATCGGGCCAAAGGCGCTGCCCAGCAATTGCAAGGGCTTGTCCACCACGGGATGCAGGCCCCAGCCGGTTTGGGCATAGAGCAAACCCACAATGATGGGCATGGGCACCGGGTGCAATATGGCACTGCGCACCGCTTGCGCCACCGTGCGCAGCATGTGGCGCGACTCGCCGCTTTGGGCGGCTTGCTCGTGGGCCATTTGCAATTCCAGCACCAGGGTGGCCAGGGTCAACAACACCAGTGCGTGCAGTGAAATCAAGGTGAACAACAAGACCAGGCCTTCTTGCCCATAGGCCAGCCCGATCAGCGGCACGCCGATCATCAAGGTGTTGCTGAAAATGCTGGCCAGCGCCAGCACCGAGGCCCGCGAGTCGCGGCCATAAACCATCAGCATGGTGAAGAACAAAGCCGCCGCCACCGCGAAATACTGGAACACCGGACGCAGCTCCAGCAACTCCAGGTGCACCGAACTCATGGTGCGAAACAACATGGCCTGCGTGAGCACCAGAAACACCAGGTTGGACAAATCGCGCACCGCCTCGACCCGCACCAGCTTGGCACGCCCGGCGATGAAACCGATGAAGATCAGCAGCACCACGGGCAGCAGCGAGGAAACAACAGGATGGTCAAGGTTCATGTCGGGAATTATCCCGGCCTGTCAGGCCCTTGCCGCCACGGAAACCACGTACAGCGGCCGGACCAGCCCGCTCAAAAACTGGCCTGCACGCCCAGCTTGAGTGAACGGCCCGGCAGCGGCGACTTGCCAAACGCGGTGCTCGTCAGGATCGAGCTGGCGCTGTAGGCCAGCTGGTCGGTCAGGTTGTCGAGCCGCACAAACCAATGAAGCACCGTGGCGTCCAGACGCTGGCGGTAAGACAGGCTGGCGTTGAGCAAGGTGTAGGCCCCGGTGGCCACACTGCCGGTGGGCACGCGGTTTTGCGCAGCATGCCAATCGGCACCCAGCTTGGCGTTCCACGGCCCCTGCGCATAAGCGAGGGTGCTGCCCACACGCAAAGGAGCCATGCGGGGCAGAGGCTCGCCCGTGCTGAGGTTGGTGGCGCGCACGGTGTCGGCCCGCCAGTCCAGATCCAGGGTGGATGGGCCTTGCCACAGGCGCTGACGGCCATTGAGCTCCAGCCCCTGAAAGCGCGCCTTCACGCCTTCGTAGCGTTGCACAGGCAAACCACCTTCTGTTTCACCCGTGTTCATCAAACCGATGTAGTTGGCGAAGCCACTGGCGAAGGCGGTCACGGTCATGCGGTGAGGTCCGCTCTTCCAATCGAGCCCCAAGTCAAAGCTGTTCGACTTCTCCACGCCCAGGCGGCTGTTGCCCACCTCCCAGGCGTGGGTGGCCAGGTGGGGGCCGTTGGCAAACAGCTCATAGTCTTTGGGTGCACGTTGCGACAAGGCGGCATTGCCGATCAATGTCCACGCAGAAGACAGCTTGTAGGCCGCACCAGTGGCCAGGCTCCAGGGTGTGAAGTCCCGCGTGCCGACTTCAAAGCGGTCCAGCGCAGGATTGCCCAGGGACTGCACACGCACCGACTCCCAACGCGCCCCGGCATTGAACTGACCCCAAGCGGTGGGCAATTCTTCGTGCACAAACAGCGCACGACTGCGGGTGCGGCTGAAGGGCGCAAACGCTTCATCGCCCACCGCCGAAAAACGCCCTGACTCCAGCTGTGCACCCAGCACACCCTGCCAGCCCGCCACGGCACGGTGACGGGCCTCGACGCGCAGGTCCTGGCCCTGGTTGGCAAACACGGTGCCGGGCGTGCCCTTGTCAAATTCGGTGTGCTGGTAATCGGTGTGGCTCGCGCGGGCTTTGACGCTGTCCCACACGCCGGGCAAATTCCGAACCTGGCCTTCCAGTGCATAGCGGGTGGTTGTCATGCCGATCGTGACCCGGTCTTCGGCCACGGTGCCGTAGTCGCTTTGGTAGGTGTTGACCGATGCCCCCAGATAGCCCTGGTCCCAGAAGGTGCTGGCCCCCATGGCTCCACCTTGCAACTGGCTGGCCGAATTGCAAATGCGGCGGGCCGCATGCGGCGTGTCGGTTTTGTCACACGCCAGTGTCACAGGCACACGCACATCGCCCGTGCGCCGGTCAAAGCCGTCCATATGCAGCGCCCAGCGGTCGTTGCCCGCTTCCACCAGGCCAGCCACGCTGCGCTCGTCGTTGCCTGTGGCTGCCTGGACTTGGGCTTTGCCCGACACCCCCGACAAAGCTTCACGCGGAATGCGGTTGTCGATCACATTGACCACGCCGCCCACGGCGCTGCCGCCGTATTGCAGCGCGGCCGGGCCGCGCAAGACCTCGATGCGCTCGGTGGACAGCACATCCAGCGGCACCGCATGGTCATAACTGAGCGCCGACACATCGGCGCTGGCGGCGCTGTTGTTGAGCACGCGGATGCGGTCCCCGTCCAGGCCCCGGATGATGGGGCGGCTCGCATTGGGGCCAAAGTAAGTGCTGGACACGCCGGGCAAACCGTTCAGGGTTTCGCCCAGGGTGCTTTGTCCACGTTCGAGCAAATCGCTGCGGCCCATGGCGCTGGCAGGCACGCCCGTCTGCTCTCGGCCCAGCGGATTGCCGGTGATGATGATTTCTGTGGGCGCGGTTTGCGCCATGGCCGAGCACAGGGCACAAGCCCATGCGACGGCCGAGAATTTGACAATGGAATGCATGGTCTGAATCTGAAAAACAAGAACTCGTCTGAAGCCTCAAGGGAGGCCGATCAGACGGCGATCGGTGTTTTCAAATCAGCGGGGCGGCGCTCGGGCTTGGGGTGTCCAGCAAGCTTGCAGGCCCGCATCCACGGCCAGCGCCAGCACAGGTGCCACAGAGGGCAGCACCAGCAAGTGGGCTTGAGGTGAGCTTTGGGCAAGACCACTGGCGTGTCCCAAGTGGTCGAGCACCTGACACAGCGAGGAGCCTTGGGTGTGGCCTTGGGTGTGGCCTTCGTCCTGATCCCCAGCCGTTGGGGCCACCGCAGCAGCAGGCGCAGTCACCGCTTGCTGTACCTGGTGCGCAATGCCGTGCCACTGTCCCCAGATCGGTGCCCACAGCAGCGCCGCGACCAGCCAAAGGGTCAGCGCAGCACGCCAGCGAAATACCAAACGAAAGGACATGGTCTTATTGGAACATCAAAACCATGAAACCACTGTGGCCACGGACACGGTGGATCAGTCGCGCACCAGCTGCGCAAAGGTCTGGCGGAACTTGGCCACTTTGGGCGCAGCCACCGCCAGGCAGTAGCCCTGATAAGGGTTGCGCTCAAAAAAGTCCTGGTGGTAGTCCTCGGCGGCACTGTAGTTGGCCAGCGGCAACACCTCGGTCACGATGGGCTGACCAAAGGCATTGTCCACGCTCAACTCGGCGATCAGCGCCTGCGCCACCTGCTGCTGTTCAGCCGTGGTGAAGTAAATGCCGCTGCGGTATTGCGTGCCCCGGTCGTTGCCCTGCCGGTTGAGCGTGGTCGGATCATGAATGACAAAGAAGATTTCAAGCAGCTCGCGGGTACTGACCTGCGTGGGGTCGTATTGCAGCTTGACCACCTCGTTGTGCCCGGTGGTGCCGGTGCAGACCTCCTCGTACGTGGGATTCAGCGCATGGCCGTTGCTGTAGCCCGATTCGACATCGGTCACGCCGCGCACCTTGACGTACACCGCCTCGGTGCACCAGAAGCACCCGCCACCCAGCACCAATGTCTCGATCATGTCATCCCCCGTGTTGTGTAGCTGGCGATTATCTGGCGGTACCAAAATCGCTGCTCACCGCCTGCACGAAATCCTTGAGCGCCATCTGGTCGCGGCCACTGCGCCACAGGCAGCGCGTGTCGTAGCGCACATCAGCCTGCGCCAGCGGCACAAAAGCCACTCCGGCCAGCGCCGACTTTTGCAAGGCCTGCGGCACCAGCGCCACGCCCAAACCTTGAGACACCAGGGACACCACACTCAACCAATGGCGCAGCTCGTGCACCGCAGGGGGCAACCAGCCGGCCTGCTCGCATTCGCTCAAGATGCGGGCGTGGTAGTCGGGCGACACGGTGCGCGACACCACCACCAGCGGCTCGCCGCGCAGTTGGTCCAGGCCCACACTGCTGGCCCGGGCCAAGGGGTGTGACTGCGGCAGGCAAGCCACCAGCGGCTGGCTGACCACCAGCACCTGGTCAAAACCCGGCGGCACACGGGGGGTGTGGACAAAGCCCACGTCCAGTCGGTCGCGCACCAGCTCGGAGAGTTGCTCGCTGGAACTGAGTTCCAACAGCACGAGCTTCAGGCGCGGGTGGCTGGCCTGAAAGCGACCCAGCAACTGCGGCAGCCCACAGTACAGCATGGTCCCGGCAAAGCCGATGTGCAGCTCGCCCGCTTGACCCTCGGCCACCTCACGCGCTTCGCGGGCAGCGTCGCTGGCCTGGGCCAGCAGAGCACGTGCGGCGGGCACAAAAGCCTGCCCGGCAGCGGTGAGCTGCACGCCGCGGCTGTTGCGGGTGAACAGTTGCGCCCCCACAGACGCTTCGAGCTGCTGGATGTTGAGCGAGAGTGGCGGCTGCGAGATCGACAGGCGCTGCGCGGCCCGGCCGAAGTGCAGTTCCTCGGCCAGGGCCAGAAAGTAACGCAGGTGACGGAATTCCATGTATTAAAAATTTATATTGATGAATCCATAATCAATATTAGACAGCTATTCATGCCGCCCTGACAATCAGGCTCAGGACATTTTTTAGGAGACACACCATGGCCACCCACAAGAACACCTTCAACTGGGAAGACCCCTTTGACCTGAGCGCCCAATTGACCGACGACGAGCGCCAAGTCAGCGAAGCCGCCCGCGCCTATTGCCAGGAACGCCTGCTGCCCCGCGTCAAAGACGCTTTTTTGAATGAAACGACCGACCGCGCCATCTTTACCGAGATGGGCGAGCTGGGCCTCTTGGGTGCCACCATCCCCGAGCAGTACGGCGGTGCGGGCCTCAACTACGTCTGCTATGGCCTGGTGGCCCGCGAAGTCGAACGCGTGGATTCGGGCTACCGCTCGATGATGAGCGTGCAATCGTCCCTGGTGATGGTGCCGATCAATGAGTTTGGTACAGAAGCCCAAAAACAGAAGTACCTGCCCAAGCTGGCCCGTGGCGAGTGGGTCGGCTGCTTTGGCTTGACCGAACCCAACCACGGCTCCGACCCCGGCAGCATGATCACCCGCGCCAAGAAAGTGCCCGGCGGCTACAGCCTGTCGGGCGCCAAGATGTGGATCACCAACAGCCCGATCGCCGACGTGTTCGTCGTTTGGGCCAAGGACGATGGCGGCCAGATCCGTGGCTTCATTTTGGAAAAAGGCTGGAAAGGTCTGTCGGCCCCTGCCGTGCATGGCAAGGTCGGCCTGCGCGCCTCGATCACGGGCGAGATCGTCATGGACGAAGTCTTCTGCCCTGAAGAAAACGCCTTCCCCGAAGTGCGCGGCTTGAAAGGCCCCTTCACCTGCCTGAACAGCGCCCGCTACGGCATTGCCTGGGGTGCTCTGGGTGCTGCCGAAGACTGCTACGCCCGCGCCCGCCAGTACGTGATGGACCGCCAGCAGTTTGGCCGACCCTTGGCCGCTAACCAGCTGATCCAAAAAAAACTGGCCGACATGCTGACCGAAATCAGCCTGGGCCTGCAAGGCTGCTTGCGCCTGGGCCGCATGAAGGATGAAGACACTGCTTCTGTCGATTTGACCTCCATCCTCAAGCGCAACAGCTGCGGCAAGGCGCTGGACATCGCCCGCCTGGCCCGCGACATGATGGGCGGCAACGGCATCAGCGCCGAATACGGTGTGGCCCGCCACCTGGTGAACCTGGAAGTGGTCAACACCTACGAAGGCACGCACGATGTGCACGCCTTGATTTTGGGTCGCGCCATCACGGGCATCCCGGCTTTCTCCAACTGAGGGGTTTTTTCGCCATCCAACGCAGGGGCGCAGTTCATTCGGCCCCTGTTTCTTTACCTGCGCTTCACCTTCTTGTGCGTGACGCGAGCTTGACGGCCGTCAGGTCAGGCACTACATTACTAACCAGTCAGTCATTAGCCAACTGGTTTGTGTGAACACCGAAACCACCGCTCCCCATAAACGCGAACGCCGCAAACAAGACCGCCCCGGAGAACTCCTGGAGGCGGCTTTGGATTTGTTCGTCGAAAAAGGCTTTGCCGCCACCCGCGTGGAAGAAGTGGCCGCCCGTGCGGGCGTGTCCAAAGGCACTTTGTTTTTGTACTTCCCCAGCAAAGAAGACCTGTTCAAAGCCGTCGTGCGCGAAAACGTGGTGCATCCAGTGACGCAAGGCGCGGCCGAAGTCGCCCAATTCGCGGGGGACACCGGTGCCTTGCTCGAATGGATGATGCTCCAGTGGTGGCACCGTTATGGCTCCACCAAAGCCTCGGGCATCTCCAAACTGGTGATGAGCGAAGCCAACAATTTTCCGGAGCTGGCCCAGTTCTTCCAGACCGAAGTGATTGCGCCGGCCCATGCTTTGGTGCGCTCGGTCTTGCAGCGTGGCATCGATCGGGGCGAATTCCGCCAGGTGGATGTGAATCTTGCCCTGCACTCGGTCATGGCCCCCTTGATGTTCCTGGTCATGTGGAAACATTCCATGGGCCCCTGCTGCCCGCCGGCCGAACAAATCGACCCCGAACAATTCATCTCTCAACACGCCCAATTGCTGGTGCGTGGTCTATCCGCGACTTAAGCTGTCATGAAAAAATCAACCCTCTGGATCTTGTCGGGTGTGGCCCTGGCCGTACTGGTCGCCGGTGGCGCTCGTCTGATTGGCCAACGCAAAGCCGCTGCCACCGCCAGCAGCGCCACCGTTGCAGCGCCTGCGCTGGAATTGGCGAAATCGGACGTCTACACCGTCTCCACCCAAGCCATGGCTTTGGGTCTGCCGGTATCCGGCGCGCTCAAAGCCACGCAAAGCGCCTTCATCAAGGCCCGCGTGGCCGGTGAATTGGTCGAGCTGAACGTGCGCGAAGGCGATACGGTACACGCCGGTCAGTTGGTGGCCCGCGTGGACCCCGTGGAATACCAGGCCCGCCAGCGCCAGGCCCAGCAACAAGCCGACTCGGCCAAAGCGCAGGTGGACATTGCCCAGCGCCAGTACGACAACAACAAGGCGCTGGTGGACCAGGGCTTCATCTCGCAAACTGCGCTGATCACCTCGCAAGCTTCTTTGAATGGTGCCAAGGCCACTCACATGGCCGCCGTGGCCGCACTGGATGTGGCCAACAAGGCCATTGACGATGCCAATTTGAAGGCCCCGTTCACAGGCCAAATTGCACAGCGCTTGGTGCCGCAGGGTGAGCGTGTGGCCATTGACGCCCGCATCGTTGAGATCGTCAACCTCGCCCAACTCGAACTCGAAGCCGCCCTGCCCGCCAGCGACGCGGCCCAAGTGCGCGTGGGCATGAAAGCCCAGCTGCAAGTCGAGGGCCTGAGTCAGCCTGTCGAGGCCCGCGTCTTGCGCATCAACCCCAGCGCACAGGCCGGTAGCCGCAGCGTGTTGGTGTACTTGGGTGTGGCGGGCCGTGCAGGCTTACGCCAGGGCCTGTTTGCCGAAGGTGCTTTGGGCACCCAGACCGTGCAGGCCATGGCCGTGCCCTTGACCAGCGTGCGCACCGACAAGCCCCTGCCCTATGTGCAGGTGATTGAGGGCAAGGTCGTGCGCCATGTGAACGTCAAAACCGGTGCCCGCACCGAAGCCCAAGGCCAAACCCTGGTGGCCGTTGAAGGTTTGACCGAAGGCATGCAGGTGCTGACCGCCAGTGCAGGGGCTGTGCGCGAAGGTGTGCAGGTCAAATTCACGGCTGCGGCCCAGTAAAAGGCGCATCGCATGTGGTTCACCCGTGTCAGTCTGAAAAACCCCGTCTTCGCCACCATGGTCATGCTGGCCCTGGTGGTGCTGGGTCTGTTTGCTTACCAACGCCTGAAAGTTGACCAGTTCCCCAACATCGACTTTCCGGTGGTGGTGATCAACACCGAATACCCCGGCGCTTCGCCCGAGATTGTCGAAAGCGAAGTCTCCAAAAAGATCGAGGAAGGCGTCAACTCGATCGCCGGCATCAACGCGCTGACCTCGCGCAGTTACGAAAACCAGTCGGTCGTCGTGATCGAGTTCCAGCTGCACATCGATGGCCGCAAAGCGGCCGAAGATGTGCGCGAAAAAGTTGCGGCCATCCGCCCCAACCTGCGCACCGAAGTCAAAGAGCCCAAGGTCTTGCGCTTCGACCCGTCCAGCAAAGCCGTGTGGTCGCTGGCCGTGATCCCCGACACCGCCCAAGCCAAGGCCCCCACAGCCGTAGAGATGACCAACTGGTCCGAGCAAGTGCTCAAAAAGCGCCTCGAAAACGTGCGGGGCGTGGGCTCGGTCACGCTGGTGGGCGGCACGCGCCGCGAGATCAACCTGTACCTGCAGCCTTCGGCCATGGAAGCGCTGGGCATCACCGCCGACCAGGTCGTGGCCGCAGTGCGCAACGAAAACCAGGACCTGCCGGTGGGCGCGATCCGCTCACGGGAACAAGAGCGCATGGTGCAGATCGAGTCGCGCATGAAGCGCCCCGAAGACTTCGGCCAGATCATCGTGGCCCGCAAGGGCGGCTCGCCCGTGCGTCTGTCGCAAGTGGCCCGCGTGCAAGATGGCGCACAGGAAATCGACTCCCTTGCTTTGTACAACGGCCAACCCACCTTGCTCTTGTCGGTGCAAAAGTCGCAAGACGAAAACACCATCCAGGTCATCGACGGTCTGGTCAAAACCGTGGCCGAGCTGAAAACCCAGCTGCCCCCCGGCCTGCGCCTGGAGCCCATCACCGACAGCTCGCGCCCCATCCGCGTGGCGGTGGACAACGTGCGCCGCACCCTGATCGAAGGCGCCATCCTGACGGTGCTGATCGTGTTCCTGTTCCTGAATTCCTGGCGCTCCACCGTGATTACCGGCTTGACGCTGCCGATCTCGCTGATCGGCACCTTCATGTTCATGAACATGTTTGGCTTCACCATCAACATGATCACGCTGATGGCGCTGAGCCTGTGCGTGGGCCTGTTGATCGACGACGCCATCGTGGTGCGCGAGAACATCGTGCGCCATGTGCAGATGGGCAAAAACGCCTACGACGCCTCGATGGAAGGCACGCAGGAAATTGGCCTGGCCGTGCTGGCCACCACCTTGTCCATCGTGGCGGTGTTTTTGCCGATCGGCTTCATGGAAGGCATCATCGGCAAGTTCTTCCACGAGTTCGGCATCACCATCGTGGCGGCCGTGGGCATCTCGATGTTTGTCAGCTTCACACTGGACCCCATGCTGTCAAGCGTCTGGCACGACCCCAGCATCGAGGCGCACGGCCAGCACCACGCCCCCGTGACGCTGTACGACAAAACCATCGGCCGCGTGACGCACTGGTTTGACACCGGCACCGACAGGCTGTCCGACGGCTACCAGAAGATCCTGGCCTGGTCGCTGGTGCACAAGCGCAAAACGGTGCTGATGGCCATTGGCGTGTTCGTGACCAGCATCTTCATGGTGCCACTCTTGGGCACCGAGTTCGTGCCCAAGGCCGACTTTTCAGAGACCAGCGTGAACTTCCAGACGCCCGTGGGCAGCTCGCTGGAAGCGACCGAAGCCAAGGCCCGCCAGGTGGAAGCCATCGTGCGGGAGTTCCCCGAGGTACGCTACACCGTCACCACCCTCAACACCGGCAACGCGCTGGGCAAAAACAACGCCAGCATGTACGTGCGTCTGGTGGACCGCAAAGACAGAAAGCGCAGCGTGGACGACATGTCCGCGGCCCTACGGCAACGCCTGCAACAAGTGCCGGGCATCACCGTCACCCATGCCGGCTTGCTCGACAGCGTGGGCGGCAACAAGCAGATTGAGTTCTCGATCCAAGGCCCGGACCAGCGCGAACTCGAACGCCTGACCCTACAGGCCATGGACAAACTGCGGGCCATCCCCGGCCTGGTCGATCTGGACTCCAGCGTCAAAGCCAACAAACCCACCATTGGCGTGCAGGTGCTGAGCACCTCGGCCTCCGATGTCGGCTTGGGCACGGGTCAGCTGGCCAGTCCGCTGCGCACCCTGGTGGCAGGGCAAACCGTGGGCACCTGGCGTGCGCCCGACGACCAGACCTACGACGTGAACGTGCGTCTGTCGCCTGATGCCCGCAACAACCTGCAAGACTTGGAACGCCTGCCCTTTGCGCTGACCGCAGCCGACGGCAGCACCCGCATCGTGCGTCTGGGCCAGGTGGCCAAGGTGACCGAGAGCACAGGCTCCAACCAGATCAACCGCCGCGACCTGACCCGCGAAGTGGCGATCAACGCCAACGTGTACCAACGCGCCGCAGGGCAAGTCTCGGGCGACATCAAAACCGTCATGGATGGCCTGAACCTGCCGCCGGGCTACCGCTTCCAGTTTGGTGGCTCCACCAAGAACATGGCCGAATCCTTTGGCTACGCCCTGTCGGCGCTGGCTTTGGCGGTGATCTTCATCTACATGATCCTGGCCAGCCAGTTCAAGAGCTTCTTGCAGCCTCTGGCCCTGATGACCGCCCTGCCCCTGACCCTGATCGGTGTGGTGCTGGCCCTGATGGTGTTCCGCTCGACCTTGTCGATGTTCTCCATCATCGGCGTGATCATGCTGATGGGGCTGGTCACCAAAAACGCCATCTTGCTGGTGGACTTTGCCATCCGCGCCCGTGAAGAAGGCATGGAACGCAGCGAAGCCCTGCTGCTGGCGGCCAAGGTGCGTTTGCGCCCCATCTTGATGACCACGCTGGCCATGATCTTCGGCATGGTGCCCTTGGCGTTTGCCCTGACCGAAGGTTCCGAGCAACGTGCGCCCATGGGCCAAGCCGTGATCGGCGGGGTCATCACCTCCTCGCTCTTGACCCTGGTGGTCGTGCCCGTCGTGTATTGCTACATGGATGACCTGGCGCAATGGCTGCGCCGAAAAGCCGGTCTTGCCCCTGCGCGTCAGGGCTCCGTGGGCACAGGCCAGTAAAATCGGCCCGATATTGATAAACCTCTCAGGAGTAGAAAAAATGGATCTGAACCAGGCCCGCTTCAACATGATCGAACAGCAAATCCGCCCTTGGGAAGTGCTCGACCCTCAGGTGCTGGACTTGTTGTCAGTGGTTCGCCGCGAAGACTTCGCCCCCCTGGCCCACAAAGCCCTGGCGTTTGTGGACATGGAAATCCCTCTGGGTGCGGGTGCCAATCAGGTCATGCTGGCCCCTCGCGTGCAAGCCCGTTTGCTGCAAGAGTTGGCTCTGAAAAACACCGACAAAGTGCTGGAAATCGGCACCGGCTCCGGTTTCATGGCCGCCTTGATGGCGCATCAGGCCGCCAGCGTGCTGAGCCTGGAAAGCGACGCCCAACTGGCCGCGCAAGCCCAGATCAATTTGCAAAAAGCCGGTGTCAACAACGTCACTGTGCGCGCTGCCGATGGCACACAAGGCGCTGCCGCTGACGGCCCGTTTGACGCCATCTTGCTCAGCGGCTCGGTCGCCCAGGTGCCTGACGCCTTGCTGCAGCAGCTCAAAGTGGGTGGTCGTCTGGTCGCCATCGTGGGCGACGAGCCCATGATGCGTGCCACCGTGGTCACCCGCAGCAGCGAGAACAGCTTTACCACCGCCGAGCCTTGGGATGTCAATGCCCCACGTCTGTCGGGTTTTGCCGAACCCTCCCGCTTCGCGTTCTGAGCCCCATGCAACAGATCACCCCTGCACAACTGAGCGACTGGGTTGCCCAGCAGTCCGAACGCCCTGTTCTGTTGGACGTGCGCGAAGCCTGGGAGCTGCAGACCGCCAGCGCTCGGCCTGACAGCCTGGACCTGGTCCACATGCCCATGCAAACCATCCCGGCGCGTCTGGACGAGCTGGACCGCTCACGCCCCATCGCTTGTCTGTGCCACCACGGTGCGCGCAGCCAGCAGGTGGCCCACTTCTTGGCCCAGCAGGGTTTTGAGGTGGTCAATGTGGCCGGCGGTATCCATGCCTGGTCCTTGCAGGTCGACCCCACCGTGCCTGTGTACTGAACGCCATCCAAGAGTTTTGCCCTTTTTTTCAGGTTAACCAGAAAGATCCCCATGCAGCCACAACGCGCCTCCTCCCTGTTCCAACGCCTGCCGCTGGCCATGCTCATGTCTCTGGCTTTTGCGGGGACCAGCCAGGCGCAAAGTCTGGTGGACATGTACGAGATGGCCAAGGGCTATGACGCGGGCTATCAAGCAGCCAAAGCGCAGTACGAGGCGAACTTGGCCAAGGCAGATCAGGGCAAGGCGGCTTTGCTGCCCACCTTAGCACTGACAGGCGGAGCAACACGCAACTTGCTTGAAAGTCACAGCTCCCCCGTCAGCACAACCTACACCGCCGATCGCGCATTCACGACGCAGACAGCAGGCGTCAATGCCACGCAACCTCTGTACCGTCCTGCCAACTTAGCGGCTTATGAGCAAAGCCAAAAAGCATTAGATGCAGCCCAGGCAGCCCTGTCACAAGCCGAGCAAGACCTGATCGTGCGAATCAGTCAAGCCTACTTTGATGTGCTCAATGCCAAGGACAGCCAAGCGTTCATCCAAGCTCAAAAATCAGCTGTTGCCGAGCAACTGGCCAGCGCCAAGCGCAACTTTGAAGTGGGTACTTCCACCATCACGGATACACGCGAAGCACAAGCCCGCTATGACTTGGTGATTGCACAGGAAATTGCCGCAGACAACGATGTCCGTGTCAAAACAGTGGCGCTTGAAATCTTGGTCGGTCAATCTGGGCTGAAACCTGTCAACCTGACCCCCAATGCTGCACTACCCGATGCGCCTGCAACAGATGTCCGGGAGTGGATCGCTCAAAGCGAACAAGTCCATCCTGGCGTTGTGCAAGCGCGTGCCAACCTCGCCATTGCGCAATTGGAAACGACCAAAGCCGCCGCGGGTCACAAACCCACAGTCGACTTCAGCGTGGGTTACAACGTGCAGAAAAACCTGAGCGGCACATCCATCCAACCATTGAACAACGTCAACTTCAGCCAAACCACTGTGAAAAGTGCCGGTGTGAGCGTGACGGTTCCCCTGTTCGCCGGCTTTGCCACACAAAACCGTGTGCGCGAAACAGTGTCTTTGGAAGACAAGGCCCGCAACGACCTGGAAGGTGCACAGCGCCAGGTTGCGCAAGCCACCCGCACCGCCTATCTGGGTCTGCAATCGGGCCTGGGTCAGGTCAAGGCCCTCGAAGCGGCCGAGGCCTCCAGCCAGGCTGCTTTGGATGCCAACAAGCTGGGCTACCAGGTGGGTGTCAAAGTCAACATCGATGTGCTCAACAGCCAAAGCCAGTTGTACCAAACCAAGCGCGATCTGGCCAAAGCCCGTTACGACGTCTTGCTCGGCCAACTCAAACTTCGCCAAGCCAACGGCACGCTCAAGGCCGAAGACCTGCAAAGCATCAACGCCTTGCTGCAAAAGTAAATCATGGGACTGGCCTCGCGCCAGCAGCATGTCAAAGCCCGGCTCTAACGATCCGGGCTTTTTTCATGGCGTCTGATTCTGGGCACGGCCAAAGCCGTCGACCTACACGTCGCTCAAGGTGCTCACGATGGCTTGTGCATAGCGCTCAGCAGCTCCCCGACCTTGTGCCACCATGCCAAGCCCGGCTTGCTGCGCCTTGGCCAGCGCAGCGCGGTCATTCAGCCAAGCCAGCGCTTGGTCCAGGGCACCGTCCATATCGGCCACGCGCTGCGCGGCCCCAGCGGCCAAGGCTTGTTCAGAGGCCTCGGCAAAGTTGAAGGTGTGTGGCCCCATGATGATCGGGCAACCAAAGGCGGCGGCCTCGATCAGGTTTTGGCCGCCCAAGGGCATGAAGCTGCCCCCCAGCAGCGCCATGTCGGCGGCATGAAAGTACTGCGGCATTTCGCCCAGGCTGTCGCCCAGCCAAACCTGTGCATCCTTCGCTTCATCAGGCCAGGGCCCATCGACAGGCACGGCGCTGCGCCTGAAAACCGTCCAGGCCCTGCTTTGCACCAGTTGATGAACCTCGTCAAAACGCTGCGGGTGGCGCGGCACCAGCAGCCACAAGACCCCCGCATCGGCAAAAGCCTGCGCCCGCCATGCATTGGAAGCCAGCGCATTGAGCCAGAGGGCTTCTTCGCCTTCACGCGTGCTGGCCAGCATGATCACAGGGCGCGGCTGGCCCTGGCGGGCCCATTGGCTGCGCCAGACTTGCGCCCGCGCTTGCGCCTGGGGTTGCGGCTTCACATCGAACTTGAGGTTGCCCAAGACCGCCTGCACAGGTGCACCCAAAGCCCGCAAGCGCTCGGCATCGGCAGGCGACTGCGCGAGCACAGCGCTCACGCCCCGGTAGGCCGGACCAGACAGCCAGGCCCAGCGCTGGGCTGAGCGACATGATTTGTCGTTGAGGCGGGCATTGGCCAAAAACAGCGGCATGCCCTGGACGCGGCAAGCCTGCACCAGCGAGGGCCAGACTTCGGTCTCCATCAACACCCCGCAGCGCGGTTGGTGGTGCTGCAAAAACCGGCGGGTGGCCTCGGGCGTGTCCCAGGGCAGCCAAGCTTGCACATCGCCGGGCTGAAGCAAGGCTTGTCCCTGCGCCCAGCCGGTGGCGGTGCTGTGGGTCAAGAGCAGGCGCATGCCCGGCCATTGCTGGCGGAGGGCATCGACCAGAAGTGCTGCCGCACGTGTCTCGCCCAGCGAGACCGCATGCACCCACACTGCACCGGCGGTGACAGGCGTGTCATACACGCCAAAACGCTGTGACACCTGGTGCAAATAGCCAGGCTCTTGCTGACCCCGGCGCTGCAGTTTGCGACGCAGCAAAGGCTGCAAAGCCCGCATCACCAGGCCATAGACGGCCAAAGCACCGCGCTCCCGCCAGGACAAGGCTGGTGACAAGGCTGTCAAAGCTCACGCACCTGCAAACAGCTGGGCATAGACGCGGCCAATGCCTTCGGCCTCTTTGGCCAAAGAAAACTTGTCCACCACACGCTGACGCGCCGCCTGGCCCATGCGCAGGGCTTGTTCGCGGTCGCTCAAGACTTGGCGCACCGCTTGCGCCAAGCCGGGCGCATCGCCGGTATCCACCATCTCGCCGGTCTGACCGGGGATGCTCAGCTGGTCAAACGCGCCGGTGCGCGAACACACCAAGGCGCATTCGGTGGCGGCGGCCTCAAACGGCGTCAGGCCAAAAGGTTCGTAACGCGGGCAGGCCACGCACAGCAGGCAGCGCTGGTACCACAGGTGCACTTCACCCGCGGGCACTTCGCCCAAAAAGACGATGCGCTCGGCCAAGCCTGCAGCGGCAATTTTGGCTTTGAGTGCGTCTTGGTAAGCCTGGTGCTTGGGCTGGGCCAGACCGGCAATCACCGCCGTGGCACCGGGCAGGTGCGGCAAGGCTTCGATCATCGCGTCCACAAACACATCGCTGCCTTTGTCGGGGCGCACACGGCCAAACACGCCGATGCCGTATTCACCAGGCAAACCTGAATCTTTCCAGGCATTGCGCTTGTCGGCCGGAGGCGAAAAGCGCGAGAGGTCGATGCCGTGCGGCACCACCGCCGTGGTGTTCGGCACAAAGGATGCAGCCAAGGGCGTGGTGGAGATCACCGAGTCCATTTTGGAAATCAGCCAACGAGGAAAGGCCCCGTGCAGATGCTGGGCCGCCGAAGTGAAGACCAACTTGATGGGCAAGCGCAGCACGTCGCGCGCAAAAATCGCGGCCATCATTTCCGGGTCGCGGCGCACATGCCAAATGCGAAACGCACGGCCTGCGGGCGGTTTGCGCGAGAGCTGGATGGCTTCACGCAAGCTCATGCCGTCGATGCCGTTGGACATGCGGGTGCCGCAAAAGCCCAGTTGCCACTGGTGCGCCTGCAGCGGCACCAGCGCGTTGATGGTGGCCGACACCCCGGTGTAGCGCTCCTTGAGGTTGAAGACAATGACCTCGGGGTCTTGGCTGAGCACGGCGTTGGCGGGGTTCATCTGGGGCTTTCGGTACAGCGTTGATCAGTGGGCCGCAGCGCCAATCTGCGCATCGGGCTTGACCGAACGCAGCAGCGCCAGCATGTCGCTCTCGATGCGGTGCAGCGCTGCTTCGGTCTGGCCTTCAAAACGCAACACCAGCACCGGCGTGGTGTTCGACGCCCGGATCAGGCCAAAACCATCGGGCCAGTCCACACGCAGGCCGTCGATGTCGGACACCTTGGCCGGAGCGCGGAAGGTGCTGCCCGCCTTGGCCTGCAAGGCTTTTGTCACCGTGTGGGGTTCGCCTTCGGCGCAAGCCACGTTCAGCTCGGGGGTGCTGAAGCTGCTGGGCAGCGCGTTGAGCACCGCGTTGGCATCGGGCTGCTTGCTGACGATTTCCAGCAAGCGGCAACCTGCATAGGTGCCGTCGTCAAAGCCGTACCAGCGTTCCTTGAAGAAGATGTGGCCGCTCATCTCTCCGCCCAGCGGAGCCTGGCCGCCAGCGGCCTCGATCGCCTTCATCTGGGCTTTGATCAGCGAGTGGCCGGTTTTGTACATCAACGCTTTGCCGCCTGCGGCTTCAATGGCCGGAGCCAGGCGCTGAGAGCATTTCACGTCAAACAAGATGGTGCCGCCGGGCACGCGCTGGAGCACGTCTTCGGCAAACAGCTGCATCTGGCGGTCGGGGTAAATGTTGTTGCCGTCTTTCGTCACGATGCCCAGGCGGTCGCCGTCGCCGTCAAAAGCCAGGCCGAGTTCGGCCCCAGTGGTTTTGAGGGCCTGCATCAGGTCTTGCAGGTTTTCGGGCTTGCTCGGGTCGGGGTGGTGGTTGGGGAACTCGCCATCGACTTCGCTGAACAGCTCGATCACCTCGCAGCCCAGAGCACGGAAGATGCCGGGGGCCGAAGCGCCCGCGATGCCGTTGCCCGAGTCCACCACGATTTTCATGGGGCGCGACAGGCGGATGTCGCCCACGATGCGTTGGGTGTAGTCGGCCAGCACGTCCAGATGCGACACGCTGCCACCGGCCCGGAGTTGCCAAGTCTCGGTTTCCATCATCTGGCGCAGGGCCTGGATCTCGTCGCCATAAATGGCGCGACCGGCCAGCACCATCTTGAAGCCGTTGTAGTCCTTGGGGTTGTGGCTGCCGGTGACCTGAATGCCGCTTTGGCAAGCGGTGTTGGCTGCGAAGTACAGCATGGGCGTGGTCGCCATGCCGATGTCGATGACCTGAATGCCCGCCGCCACCAGACCGCGAATGAGCGCGGCCGACAAGGCCGGGCCGCTCAAACGGCCATCGCGACCCACGGCCACGGTGGTCTGCCCTTCGGCCAGGGCCACGGTGCCAAAGGCCTTGCCTAGACCTTCGGCAACCGCCTCGTTCAGGGTGGAGGGGACAACGCCGCGGATGTCATAGGCTTTGAAGATGGATGGGGTGACTTGCATGGGAACAATGAGGTGAAAAGACTTGAAAATCGGCGCACATGGCCGATCCGAAGATTCTCCCTCCATTGTAGGCGGCAGCGGTTCGAAACCGGCCCGAAACCCACCCGGCCCGTGGCACGTTGCCCGCCCGGTGACAGGCCCTGACACGGCTTGGCGCTACCATGAAGACATGCCAGCCACCCGCACCACCGCAAACACCCAAGCTCCCCTGTACAGCTGCCGCATCGACAGCCCGCTGGGGTCCATCACCCTGGCGGCCAGCGCCAAAGGCTTGTGTGGCCTGTGGTTTGACGAACAGCGCCATGGCCCCAGCGCCAGCGCCATCAAAACTTGGCCCGTAACGCCCGGACACCCGGTCTTGCAACAAGCCTCGGCGCAGGTGCAGGCCTACTTTGCGGGCCAAGCACTGCGCTTTGATGTGCCGCTGGACCTGTCGGGTGGCACGCCTTTTCAGCAAGCGGTCTGGCGTGCTTTGCTCACGGTGCCCAGCGGGCAAAGCCGCAGCTATGGCCAATTGGCAGCGCAGCTGAACAATCCCCAAGCGGTGCGGGCCGTCGGCGCAGCGGTGGGGCGCAATCCGGTCAGTATCATCGTGCCTTGCCATCGCATTTTGGGTGCCAGTGGCCAGCTCACCGGTTATGCGGGCGGGCTGTGGCGCAAAGAGGCCCTCTTGCGCCAGGAAGGCCACCTCCTCCCCTTCAAAGCATGAACTCTTCACACGCCAAAGGCTGGCTGGCCGACTTCCTGATCCTGGCTGCCATCTGGGGCTCCTCCTTTTTGTTCATGCGTCTGGCGTCTGCCGAATTGGGTGCACTGCCCACGGCCGCCGTGCGCGTGGGCATCGCATCCCTGTTCCTGACGCCCCTGCTCCTGATCAAAGGCCACGGCCCCGCCCTGCGGCAGCACTGGAAGCCGATCTTCTTTGTGGGCCTGCTCAACAGCGGCATTCCCTTCGTGCTGTATTCGTTTGCGGTGATGCACATCAGCACCGGCTTTTCATCGATCCTGAACGCCACGGTGCCTTTGTTTGGGGCGCTGGTGGCCTGGGCTTGGCTGGGCGACAAACCCACGGTCTCGCGCAGTGTGGGCCTGGCCATCGGTTTTGGCGGCGTCGTCTTGCTGGCCGGTGGGCAGGCGAGCTTCAAGCCCAATGCCTCGGGCATCGCGCCGGCCTGGGCCGTGCTGGCCTGTCTGGCCGCCACCACCTGCTACGCGCTGTCGGCCAGCTTCACCAAAAAACACATCCCCAGCCTGCCGCCCTTGGTCACCGCCACCGGCAGTCAGCTGGGGGCCACTTTGGCCCTGGCCTTGCCAGCGCTGTGGTTCCGCCCCGATCACCTGCCCAGCGCCACTGCCTGGTGGTCGCTGATCACGGTAGGCGTGCTGTGCACCGGGGTGGCCTACATCTTGTATTTCAAGCTGATTGAAAACGCCGGGCCCGCCCGCGCCCTGACCGTGACCTTCCTGGTGCCCGTGTTTGCGATTGCCTATGGCGTGCTGCTGCTCGGCGAATCGGTCACGGCCTGGATGGTGGGCTGCGGTGCCGTGATTTTGGTGGGCACGGCGCTGTCCAGCGGGCTGGTCAAGCTGCCCGGGCGTTGAGCTTTCGGTGGATCTGTACCCGCTGCACCACATCCCGCGCTCTGAGCTGCCCACAACCACCATCCACATCCTGCCCCGCTGACTGGCGCAGCTTGGTCAACACGCCGCGCTGGTGCAAGGTGCGGGCGATCTCGGCGGCGCGTTCCCAGCTGGGGCGGGCATAGGGCAAGTCGGGCACGGCGTTGTAAGGGATCATGTTCATCAGCGCGTATTTGCCCTTGAGCAAACGCACGATGCCCTCGATTTCTTCGGCGCTGTCGTTCACGCCTTCGATCAAGGTCCACTGGTACTGGATCGGGTAGCCGGTGGCGCGGGCATAGGCCTCGCCCGCTTCCACCAGATCTTGGGGGTCAAACCGTGGTGCACGCGGCAGCAACTGCGCCCTCAAATCGGCCCGCGTGGTGTGCAGTGACAAAGCCAAAGCAGGCTTGACGCGGCCTTGCGGCAAACGCTCAAACACCCGTTCATCACCCACCGTGGAAAACACCAAGTTTTTGTGGCCGATGTTGCCCACCGTGCCCAGCAGGTCGATGGCTTCCATGACCTGGTCCAGGTTGTGCGAGGGCTCACCCATGCCCATGAACACCACTTTTTTGACGGGTCTGAGCGTGCGGGCCAAAGCGACTTGCGCCACGATCTCGGCACTGCCCACTTGGCGGATCAGGCCTTCGCGCCCAGTCATGCAAAACACACACCCCACCGCGCAGCCCACTTGGGATGACACACACAGGCCATCGCGCGGCAGCAGCACGCTCTCCACGGTCTGACCGTCTCGCAGGCCCACCAGCAAGCGGGCCGAGCCGTCCTGGCCCGGGTGTTCTTCACGCAAAGTGGCCAGGCCCGCCAGCGTGGCGCTGAGCGCGGGCAAGGCTTCGCGCACCGCCGTAGGCATGAAACTCTGCAGCGGCCTGCGCCCGCTGTCCTGCGGCTTGGCCTGCACCCACAGGCGCAGCACACGCTGCTCGTGACGCTCGTTCGCGCCCAAGGCACGCAAATGGTCACGGATGTCCTGAATGCTCCACATGACAGGGCTCAGTAATGGGGCGGGATCTCATCGCGCAAATTGCGCACTTCGGCACCACCGCCCGACTCGGGCAAGCGGTCACGCATCTGGCGCAGCTCCTGAATGAGCGCGTCAATTTGCTGCTGCTGGCGATAGACCTGTGCATTGAGCTGGTCCAGCAGGTCTTCGGTAAAGCCGGCTTTGATCTCGAGATCAACCAGGCGGTTTTCAATAGGGGCGGGAATGTCCATGGCCTGTATTGGACCTGATTTTTTGCAAGGCCCTGCACGCACGGATAATCACGCCCCATGATCAAACTCTTAGTGGGCCTGGGCAATCCCGGCACGGAATACGAAGACACGCGCCACAACGCTGGCTTTTGGTGGATCGATGCGGTGGCGCGAGAACTCAAGGTCTCACTGGTGCCCGAGCGCAGTTACCACGGCCTGATGGCCCGCACCACCGTGAAAGGCCAGACGGTGTGGCTGCTGGAACCCCAGACCTTCATGAACCTGTCGGGCAAATCGGTCAGTGCGCTGGCGCGGTTTTTCAAAATCCAGCCGCAAGAAATTTTGGTGGCGCATGACGAGCTGGACATCGCCCCCGGCGAAGCCAAGCTCAAGCTGGGCGGCAGCCATGCCGGACACAACGGTTTGCGAGACATCCACGCCCAATTGGGCACGGCCGACTACTGGCGTTTGCGCATTGGCGTGGGCCACCCTGGCGTCAAATCCGAAGTGGTCAGCTGGGTACTCAAAAAACCCATGGCCGAACACCGCAACGCGATCGAAGACAGCATTGCCCGCTCGGTGAAAGCCTTGCCTTTGCTGCTGGACGGTGAGATGGAAAAAGCCATGGCCTTGATCCACACCAGCAAGCCCCCGCGCCCCAAACCACCCAAGCCGTCCAAAGCGGTGCCGCCCGAGGCCACAGACGCCGCTTGATCGCTCATTGCCCCTGCAAGCGGCGGTACTTGGCCCAGAGGGACTCGGAGGTTTCGACGTGCTGCGGGTTGACCGGGATGCAAGCCACGGGGCAGACCTGCACACACTGGGGCTCGTCAAAGTGCCCGACGCACTCGGTACATTTGCCGGGGTCGATTTCGTAAATCTCCTGGCCCAGATAAATCGCCTGATTCGGGCACTCGGGCTCACACACATCGCAGTTGATGCATTCGTCGGTGATCATCAGCGCCATGTTGTGGGCTCCGCAGAGGTCGCAATCGGTTTCATGGCCTCCATTATCGGGGAGCCACCACCACCTGCAGCCGCGCAGGGATGATTCACCTGGCTGAATTTGACGGAACGCCACGATCCGAAAGGCTCAGAGCCTAGAATACAAGTGTGGAATCCATCATGAACGCCGACCTGCACTGCCATTCCGTTGTCTCCGACGGCACCCTCACCCCCGAAGTTCTGGCCGAACGCGCCAAAGCCAATGGGGTTGAACTCTGGGCCCTGACCGACCACGACGAAGTGGGCGGCCAGGACCGCGCCCTGGCAGCAGCTCGCGCCCAAGGCATGCACTACCTCACTGGCACCGAGGTCTCGGTCACCTTTGCCAACCAAACCGTGCACATCGTGGGCTTGGGCTTTGATGCGCACAACAGCGCACTGGTCGAAGGCCTGCGCCGCACACGCGGTGGCCGCAGCGAACGCGCCCAGGAAATGTCCGATGGCCTGGCCAAAGTCGGCATCTTGAATGCGTATGAAGGCGCGCTGAAGTACGTGGGCAACCCTGAATTGATCTCTCGCACCCACTTTGCGCGGCATCTTGTCGAGACCGGTGTGTGCGCCGACACCCCCGAGGTGTTCCGCAAATTCCTGACCGAAGGCAAACCCGGCTACGTACCCCACCGCTGGGCCCGCCTGCAGGACGCGGTGCAGTGGATCACCGATGCAGGCGGCATGGCCGTGATCGCGCACCCCGCTCGTTATGGCTTCACGCCCAATGAAGAGTACGCCCTCTTCAGCGAATTCAAGACGCACGGCGGACGCGGCGTGGAAGTCATCACCGGCAGCCACTCCTCGCAAGAAGCGGTGCGCTACGCCGAAACGGCTTTGGAGTTCGGCCTGGCTGCATCACGCGGCAGCGACTTCCACAGCCCCACCGAAAGCCGCATCGATCTGGGCACCTTGCCCTTTTTGCCTGGCCAGCTGACCCCCGTGTGGGAGCTGCTGGCCGATCGCATCCAGTGAGACGGCCCACCCCCAACACCTTGCAAGGCATTGGCCTGGTGGTCCTGGCTTTGGCCTGTTTTGCCACGCTGGACACCACCACACGCCACATCAGCGCCAGCATTTCCTTGCTGGTGGCGCTTTGGTTTCGCTACGCCATCCAGGCCCTGATCACCACCGTGGCGGTTTGGCCTGGGCGGGGACGCCGGGTGTTCTTGACACGGCACCCCCGGTTTCAATTGGCGCGTGGACTCTTGTTGTTTGCCTGTTCGATCCTGGCATTTTTCAGCCTCAAGTACATGCCGGTGGGCGAGTTCACGGCCATTGCTTTGCTGGCCCCTTTGGTCATCACCGTGTTTGCGGCTTGGAAATTGAAAGAAAAAATCCGGCCCATGCGCTGGACCTTGGTGGCCGGTGGCTTCATCGGCACCCTGGTCATCATCCGACCGGGCACGCACCACTTTGACTGGACCGTGCTCCTGCCCCTGATGCTGGTGGGCACCAACTCGGCTTTTCAAATTCTGACCAGCCACATGGCCAAGACCGAAGACCCGATCACCATGCACTTTTACACCGGATGGATCGGCACACTGCTGGCCACCGTGGCCTTGCCTTTTGTGTGGGAGATGCCCGCCGACTGGACCGTCTGGCTGCAGCTCTTGATCATGGGCGTGCTGGCTTCCATTGGCCACTTCCTGTTGATCCTGGCCTATGGCCGCGCCCCTGCGGCCACGCTCACGCCCTACATGTACGCGCAGATCGGTTTTGGCGTGTTGGGGGGCTGGGTGGTGTTTGGTCACCTGCCCGACCAGTGGACCTTCGTGGGCATGGGACTGATCGCGCTGTGTGGCGCACTGGGGGCCTGGCTCACCGTACGCGAGAGCCGCGTGACCATTGAACCGATTGAATCTTGAATTGCCATGGCCCAGTTTTTCAGCGTCCACCCCGAGAACCCCCAAGCGCGATTGCTCAAGCAAGCGGTGCAACTGCTGGCCCAAGGCAGCGTGCTGGCGGTGCCCACCGACTCCAGCTACGCCCTGGTCTGCCACCTGGACGACAAAGCCGCCGCCGACCAGTTGCGCCGTGTGCGCGGTGTGGACGACAAGCACCACCTGACCTTGCTGTGCCGCGACCTGAGCGAGCTGGCCAACTACGCCCGCGTGGACAACAAACAGTTCCGCACCATCAAGCAAGCCACGCCGGGGCCCTTCACCTTCATCTTGGAAGCCACCAAGGAAGTGCCCCGCCGCGTGAGCCACCCGCAGCGCAAAACCATTGGCCTGCGCGTGCCGGAGCACAAAGTCCTGCAGGACTTGCTCGAGCTGCACGGCGCGCCCTTGCTGGCCGCCACCTTGATCCTGCCTGGCGATGACGGACCGCTCAACGACCCTGAAGAGATCCGCGAACGCCTGGAGCACCAAGTGGGTGCGGTCATCGATGCGGGTGCCTGCTCTCTGGAGCCCACCACGGTGGTGGACATGACCGGCGACAGCCCCGAGGTGCTGCGCCACGGACAAGGCGATCCGGGCTTGCTGGGACTGTGAGCTTCTTGAGGTCTGAGACAATCGGGGGGTGAATATTTCTGACCTCATCCAAACCGTCCTGATCTACGCCCTGCCGGTGATCTTTGCGATCACCTTGCACGAAGCCGCACACGGCTATGCCGCGCAGCGCCTGGGCGACTCGACTGCGGCCATGCTCGGGCGCGTCACGCTCAACCCGCTGCCGCACATCGACCCCATGGGTACGATCTTGATGCCGCTCTTGCTGTACTTCAGCACCGGTGGCGCCTTCCTGTTTGGTTATGCCAAGCCGGTGCCGGTGCGCTTTGACCGTCTGCGCCACCCCAAACGCGACATGGTTTGGGTGGCTTTGGCCGGGCCGGCCTCCAACTTGCTGCAAGCGCTGCTGTGGGGCATCGTGCTGTATGCGCTGGCTGGTGCCGGCATCACCGAGCGCTTTTTCATCGAGATGTGCAAGGCCGGCATGCTGACCAATGTGGTCATGTTCGCCTTCAACTTGTTTCCCTTGCCCCCGCTGGACGGTGGCCGCATTCTGGTGGGTTTGCTGCCCTGGCGGCAGGCCCTCATGGTCTCCAAGATCGAGCCCTGGGGCTTTTTCATCGTCATGGCGCTGGTCATCACGGGCGTGGTCAACAGCCTGTGGATGCAACCGCTGATTGGCATCACCTTTGACCTGCTCAAATTGATTCTGAGCCCATTGGCCGCCCTGATTCGCTGACGCCTGAGCCCTGAACCTTATTCGCTGATATCCCTCATGACATCCACCAACCGCACCCGCGTTCTCACTGGCATCACCACCACCGGCACACCGCACCTGGGCAACTATGTCGGGGCCATCCGCCCCACAGTGCAAGCCAGCCGCAACGCCAACACAGACGGTTTTTATTTTCTGGCCGATTACCACGCGCTCATCAAGTGCGATGACCCGGCCCGCATCCAGCGCTCCACGCTGGAGATCGCCGCCAGTTGGATCGCCTCCGGTCTGGACACCGACAAAGTCACTTTCTACCGCCAGTCCGACATCCCGGAAATCCCTGAACTCACCTGGTTCCTCACCTGCGTGACGGGCAAAGGCGTGCTCAACCGTGCTCACGCTTACAAGGCGGCCGTGGACAAGAACAACGCAGCAGGTCACGACACCGATGCCGACGTGACCGCAGGCCTGTTCATGTACCCCGTGCTCATGGGGGCCGACATCTTGATGTTCAAGGCGCACAAAGTGCCCGTGGGCCGCGACCAGATCCAGCACATCGAGATGGCGCGTGACATGGCGTCGAGCTTCAACCATCTGTACGGCGAACATTTTGTGTTGCCCGAAGCGGTGGTCGAAGAATCGGTGGCCCTCTTGCCAGGCCTCGATGGCCGCAAGATGAGCAAGAGCTACGACAACACCATCCCGCTGTTTGCGCCCGCCGCGCAGATGCGCAAACAAATCGCCAGCATCGTCACCGACTCCAAAGCGCCCGGCGAGGCCAAGAGCACAGAGGGCTCGGCCCTGTTCCAGATTTACCAGGCCTTTGCCAGCGCCGACGAAACCACCGCATTGGCCAAAGCCTTTGCCGACGGCATCGCCTGGGGCGATGCCAAGCAAGTGCTGTTTGAGCGCATCGACCGCGAAATCGCGCCCATGCGCGAGCAGTACCAGGAACTGATCAACAACCCTGGCAAGCTCGACCAGATCTTGCTCGCCGGTGCTGACAAAGCCCGCCAGATGGCCAAGCCCTTCATCAAGGAACTGCGTCACGCAGTGGGTCTGCGCCCCTTGTCATCGGTCCACAGCGCATCGACGGCCAAAGACAGCAAAGTGGCCCTGCCCAGCTTCAAGCAATACCGCGAAAAAGATGGTCAGTTTTATTTCAAACTGGTCGATGCTCAAGGCCAACTGTTGCTGCAAAGCAAAGGCTTTGCATCGCCCAAAGAAGCTGGTCAAACCATTGGCCGTTTGCAAACAGAAGGCATGGCCTGCTTTGAAACGCTGGGGGACTTGCTGCAAGCATGGCCTCCTGAAATGCTGCCGGTGATTGAACAGAACTTGAGTCACCTACGCCTGGCATCGCAAAAAAAACCCCAAATGATTTTGTAGATTTCAACAAAATTCTCGCAAAACCGCTAAATAACTGCTATCCTTATACTTTCCGTTTAACACCGAGATTCAAATCATGACTGTTTACGTCATTGACGATCACCCTCTAATGCGCGATGCGCTGACCATGCTGGTTCACCGTGTCAAACCCGTCCTGAAAATCATCCCGATTCCTAAATTGAACGTGGTGGAATCTACGGTCGAAAAGAACGGCGCGCCCGAATTGTTTTGCTTGGATTTACAACTGCCGGACACCCTAGGCATGTCCGGCGTTCAGCTGCTCAAAGCGAAATACCCCAACGTGCCCTTGGCTGTTGTCACCAGCTCCAGCGCCAGCGAATTCGAAGAGCGCTGCTTGCAAGCCGGTGCGGATGTCTTCATCGAAAAATCCAGCAATCCGGCACAGATCATTGCCGCGCTGAAATCGTTGCTGATCACCGAAGAAGAGTCCGAAGAGGAAGCTGCCAATCCAACGGCTGGTCCCACCAAACTTTCCAAGCGCCAAAAGCAATTGATCCTGATGTTGGACCAAGGGCTGTCCAATCGTGACATTGCAGAAAAACTCAACATCAGCGAACACACGGTCAAGGTTCACTTCTGGCGTTTGTTCCGACGCTTGGGCGTCAACAGCCGCACACAAGCCCTGCACTTTGCACGAACAAATGGCTGGTTGGGTATCTGAAACCTGACAGGTATTGACCGAAAAAAGCCCTGCAATGCAGGGCTTTTTTATTTCTTCTTGTTCACGATGTCCGGCGTCACCGCATCCAGCACATTGACCGTTGTCTTGACGCCATAGACCACAGCAGAACCTGCTGCATCTGCAATGGCCAACAAAGTGCAGCCTGACAAGGCCAAAGCACTCAGCGCCAAAACGATACATCTCAAAAAGTTCATCACAAACACCTCTTCATCAGTGAGTAGAGATTCAAATAAACCAAGAAAAAACCCCGCAGTGCGGGGTTTTTTGTATTGGCGGAGCAAGAGGGATTCGAACCCTCGATACGGTATAACCGTATACCGGATTTCGAGTCCGGCGCATTCGACCACTCTGCCATCGCTCCTGAGTAATCTTGTCAAGCTTTCTATTCTATCAGAGCCCGCCGGTCTTTCTGGGGGCGATCACAGGCGCATTGCGCGGTGTCATGGTCAACATGACCAAACTGCTGCCCCATACGCCACCATCGATGAGTTCCACCGTGGCTGTGCGTTCTTGCCGCGTCAACACCATCACACTGGATTTGCCATGCACCGCCGAGACCAAGGTCCACCCTTGTGCGGGATAGGTCTCCAAAAAGAAAGCATAAGCGGCATCCAGATCACGCCCCACATCGAGCACCACACGTCCTACCCAGTTGTCGCCGGAGCCAATGATCAGCGACTGATCACCCAGGAGCCGGGCCCCTGTGGGCAAGCTCAACTGCCCCAACAACTGACTGCTGTTGTTGGGCACTTTGCCATCCGCGCTCAAGTTCACCGACGATGTCGGGCTGACACAAGCGGACAAGCCAACCACCAGCATCGACGCTGCAATGAAAGACAAACGGGAAGTCACAGGCAGTCTTCTTGAAGGCATCGAGATGGGGTCAAGCGCTCAACAGCGACTGACCACCCATGTAAGGACGCAGCACTTCCGGCACGGTGACCGAGCCATCGGCGTTTTGGTAGTTCTCGAGCACCGCCACCAGCGCACGGCCCACAGCCAGGCCCGAACCGTTCAAGGTGTGCACCAGTTCGTTCTTGCCTTGCGCGTTCTTGAAGCGGGCTTGCAAACGACGGGCCTGGAAAGCCTCGCAGTTGGACACCGAGCTGATCTCGCGGTAGGTCTGCTGCGCGGGCACCCAGACCTCCAGGTCGTAGGTCTTGGTCGCGCCAAAGCCCATGTCGCCGGTGCACAGGCTCATCACGCGGTAAGGCAAGCCCAGCTTTTGCAAGATCGCCTCGGCATGACCGGTCATGGCCTCAAGGGCTTCGTAGCTTTTCTCGGGGTGCACGATCTGCACCATCTCGACCTTGTCGAACTGGTGCTGACGGATCAGGCCACGCACATCACGTCCGCCGCTGCCCGCTTCAGAACGGAAGCACGGGGTGTGTGCCGTCAACTTGATCGGCAAATCGCTCTCCGCCACGATTTCATCGCGCACCACGTTGGTCAACGTGACCTCAGAGGTGGGGATCAGGTACAGGGCCTGGCTTTCCTCGCCCTCTTGGCCGCCTTTGTTGGCGGCAAACAGATCGGCCTCAAACTTGGGCAACTGGCCCGTGCCGCGCAAGGTATCGGCATTCACGATGTAAGGCGTGTAGCACTCGGTGTAACCGTGCTCACGGGTCTGGGTGTCCAGCATGAACTGCGCCAATGCGCGGTGAAGTTGCGCAATCGGGCCACGCATGAAGGTGAAACGCGAACCGGACAATTTGACACCGGTGTCAAAGTCCAGGCCCAGCTTCTCGCCAATGTCCACATGGTCTTTGACTTCGAAGTCAAACGCACGCACGGTGCCCCAGCGGCGCACCTCGACGTTGCCATGCTCGTCCTCGCCCACGGGCACGCTTTCGTGCGGCAAATTGGGCACGGCCAGCAACAAAGCCTGCAGCTCGGCTTGGAGCGCATCCAGACGCTGCGCCGAGGCGTCCAGCTCGTCCTTGATGGCACTCACCTGGGCCATCACCGCATCGGCTTCGGCGTGCTGGCCCTTGCCCTTGAGCATGCCAATTTGCTTGGACAGGCTGTTGCGCTGGCTTTGCAGCTCTTCGGTGCGGGTTTGCAGGGTTTTGCGTTCACCTTCCAAAGCGCGGAAAGCGTCCACATTCAGGAAAGGCTGGGGATTTTTACGGGTCTGCAAACGCGCCACAGCAGCGTCCAGATCTTTGCGGAGGAGAACAATATCAAGCATGCCTGCATTGTAGTGAACCCGCCACAGCGACAACCAGCATTTTCAGTCGCAACGCCCTGCGCGCGATGCAGTGCTTGCGCCCCAAACCATCGCGCACGGGGTGCAGCCTCACAAAAATCAAGCCTTCAGAGCTTGAGGCCTTTGGGCAATGGGAACTTGATGGTTTCCTGAATGCCGTCCAGGGTGCGCACCGAGACCGCGCCCAAATCGCGCAGGCGTTGGATCACCGCTTGCACCAACACATCAGGGGCCGAGGCACCGGCCGTCAAGCCCACCTTGTGGGCACCGGTAAACCATGCCGGGTCCAGATCCGCCGCGCTGTCCACCATGTAGGCCGGTGTACCCAAGCGGTCGGCCAGCTCACGCAAGCGGTTGCTGTTGGAGCTGGTGGGGCTGCCCACCACGATCACCACATCCACCTGCGGGCTGAGCAGTTTGACCGCGTCCTGACGGTTTTGGGTGGCGTAGCAAATGTCTTGTTGCTTGGGCTCACGCACTTGCGGAAAGCGGGCTTTGACCGCCGCCACAATCTCGGCCGCATCGTCCACACTCAGCGTGGTCTGCGTCACCACCGCCAACAACTCGGTCTGGGCCGGCTGCACCTTGGCCACATCGGCCACGTCTTCCACCAGGTGGATGCCGCTGTCGAGCTGACCCATGGTGCCTTCCACCTCAGGATGACCTTTGTGGCCGATCATGATGAACTCGTAGCCTTCATTGTGCAGCTTGGCCACTTCCACATGGACCTTGGTCACCAGCGGGCAGGTGGCGTCAAAAATACGAAAACCTCGTTGCTGCGCCTCTTGCTGCACCGCCAAGCTCACGCCGTGGGCGCTGAAGATCAGCGTCGCACCAGGTGGCACTTCGGACAACTCTTCAATGAAAATCGCGCCCTTGTCCTTGAGGTCGTTGACGACATAAGTGTTGTGCACGATCTCGTGGCGCACATAGATGGGGCGGCCAAACTTGGCCAGCGCATGCTCGACGATGTCAATCGCCCGGTCCACCCCCGCGCAAAAACCACGCGGCTCGGCCAACACCACTTCGGACGTCATCACAGCACCCCGATCAGCTGGACTTCAAAGGTCACCGGCTGGCCGGCCAGCGGGTGATTGAAGTCAAACAGCACCGCGCCATCATCGCCCACCTGCAAGACCGTGCCCGCATAAGTGCCCATGCCGTCGGGCGTGGGGAACTGCACCACATCGCCTGCGGCGTATTTTTCCATCGGGTCGCCCAGCTCATTGAGCAGCTTACGCGCCACCCATTGCTGCATGTCGGGGTTGTGGTCGCCAAAGGCCTCGCCAGCGGGCAACTCCAGCACCGTGCGGGTGCCTTCGGCCAGCCCCATCAAGCGCTGTTCCATGGCGGGGGTCAGCTCGCCCGAGCCCAACGACAAGGTGGCTGGTTTCTCTAGAAAAGTGTTGATGATGTCCCCCCGCGGCCCTGCCAGGCGGTAGTGAAGCGTCAAAAAAGAACCGGGTTGGACTGTGGACATAAGGGTTTTCTGGAATGCCGCCAAAGCGGGCAAACGGGCATAAAGAAGCCACTATTGTAAAAAGCCAGGCTGACCCGTCCCCTTCATGGGGGCTTGTGAGCCCCAAGGCTGCTCCAGGGAGGGGCTTCAAATGGGCATCAAGGACTTACCGCCAGATGCGCGGCCACGGGAAAAACTGCTCGAACGTGGCCCCCAGGCCCTGAGCGATGTGGAACTTTTGGCCATCTTGCTGCGCACCGGCATGGCTGGCAAAAACGTGTTTGAACTCTCGCAGGAGCTGCTGGCCACGGGGGGCATCGCGGGTTTGCTGCAAGCCACCGCAGGATCGCTCAAATTGGTCAAAGGCCTGGGCCCGGCCAAACAAGCCGAACTCCTGGCCGTGTTTGAAATCGCCCGCCGCGCCCTGAGCCAGCGCCTGCAAGAACGCGAAGCCTTCCACACGCCCGATGCCGTGAAGCAGTATCTGCAGCTGCAGTTGGCCCACAAAAACCACGAAGTCTTTGCCGTGCTGTTTCTGGACAGCCAAAACCGCATGCTGGCCATGGAGGAACTGTTTCGCGGCACGCTCAGCCAAACCAGCGTGTACCCGCGCGAAGTGGTCATGCGCGCCCTGCACCACCAGGCCGCCGCCGTGGTGCTGTCGCACAACCACCCCAGCGGCTCGGTTCAGCCCAGCCGGGCCGACGAAGCTTTGACCCAAAACCTCAAAGCATCCTTGGCACTGGTGGATGTGCGCGTGCTCGACCACATCATCGTGGGTCAGGGGCAGTCGCTGTCGATGGCGGAGCAGGGGCTGTTGTAGAGGCAATGGCTGTGGTGGTTTAGGGGCTTTTCTTCATAGGAGCCCAAAGTGTTGGGCGATTGGGGCGATGGTGGTCCGCGAGCCATCGCCGAACGCAGTTCAGCTCCTACTGGGCATGTGCTGGTTCTGTCTTTGTAGACATGATGGATGACCTGCCCACCTGACAAACGTGGGTTAAGTTGATGGGGTGCAAAACCTTTATCAACCCAGTGCCATAACTCAGGAGGCAGGTCATGAAACAGTTTAACGATATCTATGT